>Ga0228711_1001933_pt1 | contig 31325 bp, 9 predicted proteins | sample MedpolnodulmetaG_2_FD_177996 | JGI IMG/M metagenome (GOLD analysis project Ga0228711, IMG submission 177996) | Root nodule microbial communities from Medicago polymorpha collected in Santa Monica, California, United States - brown nodules | ecosystem: Host-associated > Plants > Roots > Nodule... | reverse complement strand
TAAATGGCCGAAAGTGTTAAAATAAAGTGAAGAAGCATGAAATAAAGTGTTGAAATAAACAGAAGAAATAAAGCGGTGAACTAACCTGTGGGATGTTGCTTTCGATTTAGGAGTTAGATGGAGGAAAACATGAAACAAAGTGTTGAAATAAACAGAAGAAACAAAGTGGTGAAAAGGAAAATAGGAAAGATTTGTTTTGTTCAAAAAAATAGGAGATTAGGTGTGATGTGTTGAGAACATTTCAAAAAAAAAAGGAGATTAGGTGTAATTTTGTTGAGAAGGAAAAAATAGAGTTAATAATTAAACAAGGGTATTAGAGTAAAATTAACCATTATGGTTAGGTTAAAATTAGGACAAACATTTGCTTCCGGGTTAACTTTAATAAATAAGAGATTAATTAAAAAATTATTTATTAAAAAAGTCAATAGTGTAATCTACTATGCATTGAATTAATCGTTTTCTATAATATAAAAAAAATTGTTAAAGAGTGTTCTAAAGATACTCATTAGCATTTTCTTCTTTCGTAAGCAAAGAAATTTAATTAAACCTACCTGAGGGTACTCAAACCCAACTAATTTATAGTGATTACTTTCTTTCCCTCGGATCAATTTTTTTAATTTTTTAGTGATTACTCTACGAGAATAGGACAGAACTAAACTTCGAACTTACATCATTCACGTGTCTAAAGTACCTACCAAAATATTAACCAGTAAAATACCTGCTGGTGGATCAACTTGAATCATCACAAACAACTCAATGCCATATTTGACCCTGTAAAGCAAAACCCATATGTAGGTAAGTTCTAAAGGAAATAGAAAAGGCAAGCCAGATCAATAAACAAATAAATAAACAAGTGAATAAAATAGATTATTTAGTCTAAAGTTCATTCAACAACAAAAATTACACATCTAAAGTTTGATTGAACTCACCGAAACTGCAAAGGTAGAAAACTCATAACTCACTGTGAAAATCTTAATGAACCCGTCAAACATTACCTGCATATATTTCAAAATCACAATATTTTACAACAATATTAGATATATTTTATTTAAAATAAAAAACAGAAACTCCTCCTACTCATTATCAAAATCAGCACGGTGTAAAAGTTAGAACTGTGGATCAAGAACAAAGTACGTACAGTGGGGATTGTTACTGAACTGCAAATAATCGATCCGTCAACACAACCACCTTCATTATCTGAATTTCACCGTCACAGAACAGAATCCTCGGCCACCACCATCGTTGCATCAGGTATATCCGTCACCGCCATCTATTTCAGTGAACCGTTGGTTAGTTAGGGTTTCTGATTTGAGTGTAAACTCTTAAAACTCACTGTATGGGGGAAACAGAAAAATTAGAGAGATAATTTTTTTGCAGAAAGACACTTTAATCCAATGAGTGTAGAACAGTGCGTTTGAGATATTTTCTATTTTTCCTTCCAGCTGGAGATAGATATTATCTTAGTTCAAAGGGTTTTCTTCTTAGTATATTTTAATTTTATTATTTATTATATATATTTGGGTAAAAAAAGCTTCAAGCGTGGGAGCTATGGTTACGCACGTTCCTGCTATTCTTGTTGTTGCACTTCTTACATACTCCAGCGGTAGCCGGTAGCACTTGTTAATTTTATATAGGAAATCACAAGGCATATTACATGTCACAACTCACAACTGCTTTATGTTTAAATTTTATTACATTAATAGCTACGGATCTACAACATCAATAGTGTTTTTTTACCGCTTGGCAGAGACAATACATAATATATGTAGGGATTAGGATTCAAATTCCAGACACTCTATTTTCCCACATTTAAAATGTGTAAGCTATAGTCATTAAACTACTTAACAAAAAAGAAATAAACTAATTCATTTTAATCATGCCTATGTTCTCTAATATATGATCATTATTTTAGTCCCTTAATTTGTGTCTGTGATATCTTTAGTAAAATCAGATAATGTGTGGAAACTTGACAAGAAAGTATTGTTATAATTTAGTCCCTTAATTATTATTTTTGAAAATGGTGCTTGTGAAGGAAAAAAAAAATCATTTTGGTACTAAAATATTTGCTCCAGTCCTCAAAAGTAAAATAATTATATTTCATGTTAGCCCCTATAATTCATTTTTTTGCATTTCAGTCCCTACATGACCAATTGAACATGAAAAATATCACATTCACTAAAAAAATTGCCTTTCAGTCCCTATACCATACATAACTTACAATAATTCATTTTAAAAAAACTTACAAAATTTTATTCAGTAGTTACTTTATTTTATTTTTCTATAATTATTTTCATTACTCCCTCCGTCCCATTTTAACTGAGCCTTTTGTTCATTTCACATATTAAGAAAAAAGTGTATAAGTGAAAGATAGAGAAAAATAGTTGTGAGTGTGTTGTCAAGTATTGGTGCATTTCTTTTTATCATAAATGCAAAGTAGAATATATTGAATTGAGAGTGATGATAGTATTAATTAGAGTTATAATTGGAAAAAAATAATTATTATTGTATTAAAAAGTGAAATTAATTAATTTTTTTGAGACAATATTTTTTCGCAAATGACTCCATTATTATGGGACAGGTAGAGTATCATTTACTTGCTCAATGATAGGAATCCTACCTGAATAGCAAATATTTAAAAAATAGAATAAGAAAGAGGACAAAACTTAAGTGCATTTCCTTACATGTTTTTTTTTACGATTCTTTAAATAAAGTTCATGTTTTTGCTAATAACAAGCTTGAAGAAAAATTGTGGATTTGAAATATTATAGATAGTTATGAACAGTTTACGTGAAGAACCACACAAAAAAACATTTAATAAAATGCACTTAGTTTTATCATAAGAAAAATACCACATTCACATAGTGTACTTTGTTCCCAGAAAAAGATGTGTCTGAAGCTTAAACATATAAGTACCACCACATGTTAGGCCAGATCAAGAAACTAACCTCAACATCATAAATCAGGTGACCCCCAATGAGCTATATGTTGCATGAAGTACCTAAAAAGTAGGATTTGAAATTACCTTGCACACATATACATGTATAGTAAGTATAATATAAACTCAATTCTGAGACGGGAAACATGAATTGCAATGGATAAGCCATAATAACATCCTTAGATAAAAAAAATTGAAACAAATAACCTAAATATAGGGTTATCTAATCTAAACTCCAAATTATAAATTTGAATGCACTTGTGAACTCGTCAAAGCTGAAATGACTCGTCAACACCTTCGTCCGCATCTTCAAGAAAGATAAGTAAAATTTTTAAACCGCGTTCAACCCCAAAGGATTATTCGCAATCCAAAAGTCATATATTTATTCCTCTAAGAATTTAGTCTACTTCTCAATTGCTCTAACAAAGGTTCCCAAATAGACAATTTTCTTGAATTTGCTCCAATCGGAAGATCCAAATAAGTAAATGGGATCGAGCCTTCACTAAAATGAAAGAAATTACATGCGATACCCATAAAGTCCAAGGGTACATTAATTCATATCAAACAACTTTAAGAAAATTGACTTTTAAACCCGACACCATCTCGAATACTCTCAACATCGCCTCCAAGGTCCAAAGATTTTCAACTGTTGCTTCCCATATATACAAAGAGTATCATTTGCATATTGAAGATGTGAAATCACTGTCCCTCCCCTAACCACCTCAAAAGCTTAATAGATATTTCAATTCATCGCATTGGACATCAACCAAATAAAACCTTCGGCTACTTAGAGAGACAAGAAAGGTGCCAGAGGATCGCCTTGCTTACTAATTTCCTCCGTAGGGCTACCGTTCATTAGAATAGACATGTTACCCCCAAACACACAATCCTTTATCCACCCCACCCGTTTTTCACACATCCCAACTCTTCCTATCATGTATTTCACAAAGCTCCAATCCACCAAATCATAACCTTTTCAAAATCTACTTTAAAAATCAAGCATTTAAGTTTGAAGATAAGTTTTGTTTTAAGATATATATATATATATATATAATATTTGTTTTCCATTTTTTTGGGGAAAAGTAAAACTACAAGTGTGGGAGATGTGGTCTTGCACACGTTCCTGCTTTTCTTGTTGATGACTTAGTAACCTTTGGCAACCCCAACAGGTAGCAGTAGCACTTGGTATTTTCAGCTTGAAAGGACGTGAATATCCCTAAAGTTGTATCAGAATGACTAATGATTTGAGCATGTAGAGCAGGGTAACTCTTCTCTCAATTGATGTGAGCTTTTAAACTTTATAATACAGTCTCAAAACAAATCACAATTCAACACCATATCCAGTACCTTCATTGCGGATTCCACTTGGTTATAGATATTTCTTTGAAGCCAAGTTGCTTTAGTTCACAAAAATATATCTATACATACATGCCACAACTGCTTTGTGTTTAAGTTCACAAATAGCCTAGTTCCTTTAGCAGCAATACATTTTTCTACTGCAGTTAACAGTATTAAACTTAAAACTATTAATTTTATTTATATTTATGTTAAAATAAACTTATATATGTTGATATTTAAGTTTGTGTATTTGTGAGTATCTAACACTACACATATAGTTACATTTAATTATGTCATTTTCTTAAATCATTATTAATGTACGTGTTAATGTTTACATCCTCCGTTCACTATTATAAGCAAAAGTTAATATTTTAGGTTCATTTATTAATTGAATAATAATGATCGGAGGGTGTATTTTACTATCGGTCGTGTCCGTTTTCATAGGTCCAAAATAATTATTTTACGGTTGACCGGATGCACACATTCATTATTCACTATATAAAATTAAATGTAATGCAAAAACAAGCAACTTTTAAGATTAGCCACCTCCCACCTTTCTCAACTTATCTGTCATTTCATTCTTCCATCATAGGTGTGGTTTTTGATCATTTGGCTAAAAATCACCTCTCACCGTTTCTTTCTCTCCTTTTATCCGCATATATTTGTTTATTTTTTGTGTGTTTTTTGTTTTTGTTTTTATAGTTCCAGTACAGTGTTGGATTTGTTCATTGATTGTTGGTGTTTCCATTTTAGCATGGTGTTTATTGGTTTAGATTGACATATTCACTTCAACTTATCACAGATATGATGAAGACTTGTACGTTAATGTTGTAGATCCAGAAGCATAAATATTCCAATTACTTTTAATTTATAATATTTGTAGGCACTATCATGTTGTTGTATACTATTAACTTAGGTGTTGCAAAATTGTTTACAGATTCATCTTTTATGAATTTTTAGCAATCTTAAATTTGCAATGATCTATATAATTGTCTGGTTTGAATGAATATCATTTTTAGTAAAAAAAATGTAATGCAAATAACCGGTCCATACCAACTTATCTAATTTAAATAAAAATGTGAGTATTTAAGTTTTAAAAAATCCCAAATGTTTGGTAAATAATTCTCAAAAAATGTTTAGTTTTTTTTAGCAAACAAAAAAAGTACTTTTATAAGTATGTGGACCTTGTGAACATATTTATTTTACTTTGGGCCTCCAAATTTTGTTATAGTCCTTAATTTTTTCATATAGTCCCTATTTTTTATTTTTATTCTTTTACTTTGGTCCCTACATGACTAATTCAACAGTGTTTCAACAACTAAAATAAACAAAAGTAAATTATATTTTTTGCAATTTAGTCTCTTTAAACTAATTTCCATTTCCTTCTGTGCTTTACGTAGGGTTCTAAGGACCCGTTTATATTGGCTTATTTTTTAATTTTATTATACATAAAACCTTATTTATTTATATAAGTTGTTTTGCATAAACTCAAAGTACACTTTTTTTTTTGCTATATCAAACTTTAAAAAAATTATGAATTTGTAGGTAGACATGACAACAAAACCCATACCCGCAAGTACCCACCTGAACCAAACCCATTTTGATGGGTTTTCCCCACTTTGACTGGGTTTGGGTTTTCCCTGATTTCAAAACACGGGTACGGGACGGGGATATAGGTACCCACCCCGAACCCATACTCAAACCCGTCCCGAATGTAAAAAATCAATTTATTACCCCTTTTATATAAATAATAATCGAAACCCTAAATCATTTTATTCACATAGTTAGAGTCTCAATCTTTCATATGACAATCACTTATCATAGTTCTCTCTTATCTCATTCCATATCTCACACTCTCGACCTCTCTCTTCTCCATCACCATAGTCATCGATTGATATTATCTCTATCCTAGATAATGCATTAAAACATTGTGCTTGGGGTTGAAAAATACTTTTATTTTTATTAAAAAAATTATCCAGTGCAGGGATGGGGATGGATGAGGCGGGTATATCTGAACCCGTCGGGGACGGGGATGAGATTCCATTTCTCATCTCCACTGGGTATGGGTAGGGTAACGAGTAAGTATTTGAGTGTAGGGTATGGGGATGGGGAAGGTAAAACCCGTCTCCACTCTGCCCCATTGTCATGCCTATTTGTAGGAATCAATGGACAAGTTGATTAAAAATCATACGAAAAGAATCTAAATTTTTTCCACTTATAAGTACTTCTAATATGTTACACTTGTAAATTTGTTTACACAAGACCGGTTGTGATTGTGATTTATTCACGTTGCAAATTTGTTCACACAAAGCAGGTCTCAAAATCAAACTCTACTAATATTTTAATTTTAATGTAATTTTTAGGAACAAGAATATATTTGACCAACTGATTTATAGTAGTTCCTCAACAAAAAAAAACTAATTTATAGCAGTGATTACTTTCCTTCCCTCGGAACAAAAATTTTTATTTACAGATCACTCACGTGTGTAAAGTAAAGTAACTAACAAAATTTAAGCCAATAAAATACCTGCTGGTGGATCAACTTGAATCATCACAAACAACTCAATGCCATATTTGACCCTATAAAACAAAACACGTATATAGATAAGTTATAAATGGAAAAGGCAAGATAAAAAAATAAATCAAAATGATTAAAATAGAGTATTTATATAAAGTTCATTATTCAACAACAGAAAATACATTATATAAAGTTTGATTGAACTCACAGAAACTGCAATAATAATAGTATAACTCAAAACTCATGATGAAAATCTGAATGAACACATCGACAATACCTGCAAATATTTCGCAATTTCAAGATCACACAACTTTTACAACAATATTAGATAGATATAAATTAGAAATGAAAACAGAAATCACTCATACTCACTGTGAAAATCAGCAAGGTGTAGAAACTGCAGATCAAGAGCAACTTAGGGTGGATCCGCCAACACCACCACCGTCATCACCAACACAGAGTAAAATCCTCCCTTATCATCGCCGCGGCATCAGGTATATCCTCCACATCATCTATTTCAATGAACTGTTGGTTGGTTAGTTAGGGTTTCTGATTCAAGTATGAACTCTTACCACTCACTTTGCATCTAGCTACAATACTTTATTCACCTTGTTTTTGTGATTATGATTTGAATGAAAAAATTGTGAAGAAATTGTTAGGAGAGTGACGCACAGGTTTTCAATGAGTGCAAAACAGTGCTTTGAAGATATTTTCCTTTTTCCCATCCAGCTGGAGATAGATATTATCTTAGTTCAAAGGGTTTTCTTTTTGGCATATTCTAAATTATATTTGTGGAAAAATGCTTCAACCGTGAGAGTATGGGAAAAGGACCGGAATATCCCTCAGTTGATGTAAGATTTGTACAATCACAAAACCAATAGGAATTCACAATTCAACATAACATTACCTTCTTAAGCATCATCTTAATTTAAATATTAATATTCCACATGATAGAAAAATCCTATTTTAATTTATGAATTTATTTTCAACTCCTTACCTGCTGATGCCACTTGCATTTCATTTCTTAGAGGTTATTTATTCATGTCACAACTACTTTACGTTGATTTTTTTTTGTTTTAAGTAACTTAGTAACTAAAAATTCATCTTTTTGAAGAGAATAAGTAGAGTGTGTGGGGTTCAAACTATATAATGTAATGTTCCTACCGACTGATCTAAGCTCACAGACTTATTGTTTAGATTTTATTACATTAACTAAAATGATTTTTTTTTTAAGGAACATTAACTACAATAATTTTTTTGAAGTAACATTAACTACAATGATGTAGTATCAATAAAGTGTTTTTGAACGCTTACATCAATAACCTTACATTATAACTAATTCATTTTTGTCATGCATATGTTCTCAAATATATGATCATGTTTAAGTGTGTGTATGTGTGTGATATTTGTAGTAAAATCAGATTATATGTGTATTTCTTTCTTGAGAGAGATTATATGTGTCTTGTTTTTTTCCCTCAAAAAAAATGTGTCTTGTTTTTTATACAAAGAATTACGTGTCTAATATAAATGAAAATAAAAGTGAGTATTTAAGTTTTTAAAAAAAATCTGCAAAAAGTTCAATTAAAAAAATATTGTTATATGTGTGTGGTCCTTGTAATATATACTAATCATTTTAGTCCCTTAATTTTTTTTTCAAAATGGTCCTTGTAAAAATATATATTTCATTTTGGTCCTTAAAAATAAAATGATTAATTTTCATTTTAACCCTTATAATTAACCTTTTTGCATTTGAATCCCTACATGACCAATTGAACATGAAAAATATCACATTGACTAAAATAATTGTATTTCAGTCCCTATATCATATATAGCTTACCAAATTTTATTTTCATTTATTTTTTGTATAATTATTTTCATTAATCATCATTTACTTGTTCAATAAGAGGAATATTACCTGAATAGCAATTATTGGAAAAACAGAATAAGAAAAATACCACATTCACAGTGTACTGTGTACCCAGAAAAAGATATGTGCCTGAAGATTAAACATATCAGTACCACTAGATGTTTGGCCAGATCAAGAAACTAACCTCAACATCACAAACCAGGTGACCCCCAATGAGCTATATGTTGCATGATGTACCTAAAAAGTAGTATTTGAAATTACCTTGTATACATATACATATACATATATAGTAAGTATAATATAAATAAGAACTGCAGTGGGTCAGCCATAATATCATCCTTAGATATAAAATTTAAAACAAATAACCTAAGTATACAAAAGTCAAGTATAAAATAGGGTTATCTAATCAAAACTCCAAATCAATAAATTTGAATGAACTCTTGTACAACTCGAGTTCTTACACTCCAAAAACACGTTAAACTAATTTAGAACATAGTCTGAGTGAAATCAATGGTAAAAATAAAGGTGTTGCGGTGAAAATATTTCTTAATGTCAAACGAACTTCAAAAAGAAAAATTCAAAAGAACACAACTTACAACTGCAATCTCCAGATCTGCCACCGCCATCACTTTCAGGTAACCACTGATTAATTAGGGTTTTTGATTTGAGATTTTGAGTATGAAGTTTCTCAACTCATTGTATAGTTTTTGATTTGTGGAACATACAAAAAAGATTAACAAATTATTTATCTAGCGAAATATTGGATCTGTTTTGTGGTTTGCAGTGCTGGGAGAGATGTGAAGATATTTTCATAGAGAAAGGGTTTGCCATTTTAACTTTTTTTCAACTTTATCTTTCTATTTAAAGAAGGAAAAAAAAGCATATATTGAGTTAGAGGAAAATGTCGTTTTGCACACGTCCGTGACATATAGCAATTGAGTAGTGGGCAGCTCTTTATTGATGATAATACATGATACATTATACATACACAAACATAAAACGACACTCATATCTATACTTAGTATTTGCTACTTTTACAATTGTGTATTTGGTGTGTGTAAGTGTATAATGTGTATATATAAATATAATTAACTTTTATTTGGGTGTTGCATATGTAGCTACTAACTAACTTAACTAAGTATATGTTTGATATTACAATGTCTTGACAAAATCACTATAGTACAATGATTTTGTTGAATATGACTCATGGTGATTTTGTCAAAGTGATTGTGATACCAAACCAACACTAAGCTTCCACTTTAATTTTAATTTCATAGTTCATATAATAATTATCTAAAGGTTCTTCCTCCAGAGCCACTCTCCCTCTGACAATTGAAGAAGACAGCAGCAACAGGTGATCCAAGATTGTAGAGTTCAGCAAATTCTCTTGTGTTGAAATTTTGTCGCCATCCTGGAGCATAAACCCTTTGTCTACATTGTTGACGGAACAATACAAACACGAAACGATGGATTCCTGAAGTGGGTCGTGGCCTTTCATAATTTACAACCTCATTACCTATGTGAAAATCAATCCAAGTCAAAATTAGCTAGCTAGTTAGGGTGGAAAGTAACTTTGCAAATGAATGATTCTACCAATAGGCATACCCATGTAGGCTTTCTCTTTAATAAGTAAATTTATGGAGATGATTCTGGTGTTGTTCTCTAGTTAGGGTGGATTTATTTTTTATTTCTTGCATATTCTAATTGACACTGAATTTGACAAAACTTTTTTTGAAGTTTGAATGCATGGTTTTTACCAAAATCATAATGACATATCGTGATAATATTAAACTCAACGTCAACTCAAAGTTAAGTCTATGGAATTTCAAATAACACTTAAAAACAAAAAATTTGAAATTTCATCCTTATTGAGTAGGCTATATAATGTAAATTTCAAATTGATCTTTTTAACTCTTTCAAAAAAAAATTATGCAAATTGGTTCCTTTATTTTTAAAAATGTACATACTAGTCCCTATATATTATTAAAAATTTCAAATTTGGTCCCTATATTTAAAAAAATAAAATTTGGTCCCTTTTAATTTTCAAAAACTGCAAATTGGTTCCTATGAGTTTTTTATAAATTGCAAATTGGTCCCTATAATTTTAAAAATTTGTAAATTAGCCCTTTTTCTACATTTTGAAGTTAATCCCCCAACTTTTTTTTAAAATTTCATAAAAATAATCTAACAAAGTTTAAGAATGGAGAACTATATTATTCTATCCAAGCAAGAAATCTTAGAAATGAAGATAATTCAATTGAAGTATTTGAATCACCTATAATTCTAATTTCTCTAGAATTTTCAATTACAGCTCATCCAAACACACTCTCAAGTAATGTGATTACCCAAATGCTTCACATATCCTCTAGCTTTATTTTTTTAAAATAACTGAGTTCTTGTTATATTATTTGACCTAGCAAGTAACAGATTCATGTATAGTAAAATATACATACCAAAAGTGACTTCAGTGGTTCCTGGAATATCAGTCACCAACCTAAAGTTTATTGAGAGAAGAGTGTTAGCTATATATTATTCAACGAAAATCTCAAGTAAATCATTTTCAATCATAAGCATAAGGCATGTAATGGATTTACTCACCAGTGGAGGTACTCCTTAAAAGTGGGGTTACTTGGGCTAGGTGAATCAGGATCCACCATAACCTAAAAAAATAGAGAAAGAAATTAGAAACTACATTATGATAATATGCTAAATATAGACTTATGTCAAATATATAATGTATTTCAACGACAATAAAGAAATAAGACTGTATAATGTAAATTACTAGGGTGTAGAGGTTTCTGAGATCGTTTCCACCAACACTCACTCTAGGTTGATTTCCAATTTGAGAAGGTTTGAGCTCACAACCATTATTCACATCCCTATTACCATAGGTCACTCGGAGAGGAATGGAATTTTCAAAGGAGTCTATCACATCCCCTATCACACGCCCAACAGCCAGTGGATTCCTACTGCTACCAGCCATATGTGGTTCTCAGTTCTCACAGTTCTTTCTATACACAAATTTGTCTTAGGACAACTATGAACTGCTAGAGCTATTTATAGAGGAAAAACAGAGGTCAGCGGATAAATATTCCTTTCCTGTTGCGTGCCAACCTTTCTGCTTGAATTTATCTAAAACACAGACTTAGGAATGAAATAATTAGATAAAATAAAAATAATTTTAACTATGAATTTATACATATATTGTATAAAATATTTATTATACATATTAAAAAAAATCATTATTCATTTTTTTTCTTATTTTTTGAATGAGAAATGACATTTAGAATCATTTTGTGACAACTCATGTTTTCATCTATTTATCTATTGTTTTGGTTTTAGTGTCAATGATTTTTTATTTTTTTTTGAAGAAGTTAAAATGGAATATATTACGAAACTCAAAGAGACCTTCCTAGCACAAGGTGTACTAAGAAAGAACCAGCAAGGTCCAAACAATATTTACAAAAGAAATAGAACAAAAATTAAAATAGACAGAAATAACTATTAGCTTATGTCCAGCATGGTGAACGGACTAAGCCGTCAGTCATGGTAGTTGAAGGGAAGCATATTAAATTTCTAACAATATTTTCAACCACATACAAGAGAGGGACTTAATCTTATCAACCACCTGTAATACCGAGCAAGTTTTATATGTAAATAGCATGTTATTTCTTTCTTTCCAGATCTCCCAGACCGTAGCAAACCAAATTATCTGTGAAATTGATTGACGGATCCTTGTTGAACCACCATTGAAGCTGAACTGAATAAAGTGATCCCGTAAATATTGAGGGGCAACCACAGATAAACCCAACCATCCATAAATTACATGACAGACAGAACCAAAGAAATTACAATGTAATAATAAATGATTGCACGATTCAACCGAACCGCACCCTGCAACACAAGCTAAAGATTGTTGATCAAGGACACCACGACGAAATAGGTTATCCTTAGTAGGTAACCTATCCCGGAACAAACGTCAAGCAAACAACACAACCTTTAAAGGAACATCCTTATTTTTTCTTTGTAATTTTATGGTTGTCTCATAAGTTATCAACAAAATGGTTGTTCGAATAATACAACTCTTTCTGAATTGACTCTTATATCTAGACACTTGCATTTCTATACATCAATTCAACACCTCAATTTATGCGTATCTTTCATTTTTATCTCTTCACCAATATATCATATGTATCACATCACATTTTCTTTCTCTCTTAAGTGATCAATTGAAAAATGGATGTCTATAAAACATTTTCCTTTTTGAATAATGTCATACAATGTATTTGACTCATTTTCGTTATTTTATTTATTTTTAGATGAATATATTCTAATATCTCAAACCAATATCAATTTATGTTGTGGATTCGTTTTCATTATTATTTATTTAAGGTTATATATAATATCTTGTAAAAAGTAAAGTAAAAGATCAATTGAAAGAAACATTTAAGTTTTACCAAAAAAAAAACATTTAATTCATAGAAAATCGTTTTACTTAACAAGGATTGTTTTATAGAAAATATCAGTACTTTGTTATATTGCATCATTGCTTGGGGTAGCACTTGGTAGCCATAACTAGTCACAATTTCTAATATCAATACTTTTTCATATCTTGTTTTTTTGTTAGGTAGCTGAGTTACTAGAATTTACCTTTTCTAAGGTGAATAAGTGGAGTGTACGAGGTTCGAACTCCAGCCCCTACATATAACAATGCATGTCCCTGCCAACCGAGCTATGCTCACGGGGGTACTTTTCAAATCTAAATAAAGAGAGGTGGACAAACATTTGTATCGTCACAACCCTAAATCAATACCATTTAGAAACACACAAAATAATATACTGCATCCGTCCCTAATTATAGACCCTTTTAAGAAAAACACGAGAATTAAAAAAGTTGATTGATATATTAATTTTGTTGACAATTGCTATTATTTTACAAGTTTATCCTTTAGAAGAGAGAATTAATTAATGTTTCAATATAGTATTTATCACATATTGCAGAAAAATATACAACATAAATAAGGTTATATTGGTAAAGAATTAATTAATTCACTTTGAAATTTAAAAGGGGTTTTATAAAAAGGGACAAAAAAACTCAAAGGTTTTATAATTAGAGACGGGGTACTATCATTAAATTATTTTAAAATATACTTTCTCCGGTCACTTTTTTAAGAAAAAAAACTATTTTCACAATATTTAAGGAATTCAAATAAGTACATTTAATTTTCTTGATTTGATGTAAAACATGTGTCAAGTTTACTATATTACCCTTTTTGAAATATTATCTTAAATGATTTTCTTTCTTATCTTTTTTTGAACTTGTGTGATTGTGTCCAAATGTTTTACATTTGTAGTTGTGACCACTCAAGTGTTCTCGGATATGAAAGGATCCATTATCATCCAAAATAGAAATTTCTATTTTTTTAGGTATTTAGATAGATCTTACTTGTACACATTATTTATTTATAATTTTATAATAATAATACTTAACAAACACTCAATCACTTCAACCAACACCTTTTAAAAAAAAGTTATAAGTAGGTTCCCCAAAACCATAATATCATCGATCATCATTATATTATGCTCATATTAAAGAACTATGGGACCCACATAGAGAGTGCATAATTGAGCACTCTTGCTCCATATGCAACATTTTTATTTTCCCTCATGGCTTAATGAGCTAAGCGTCCACAACAGTGGATGGTGGATGGTCTAAGAGCACCTTCAATGGACATTCCTTAAATAGTTTTTTACACCAAGAGCTTTTATGTAGTTGTTCCACTCGAGCGCGCCAGCATGTCAAAATGGTTATGTTATGAAGCAACGTTTGTGAGCACATGATTTGATGCAACTATAAGAATATAAATAAAATATTAATAGGTGACGTCAAATTATGAGTATTTTAGAGCTTCATCATTGAAGTAAAAAATTAACGAGTTGCTTCAAGACGATGTGCCTATAATGGGATCCATAAAATACTTTTGGATGGAGTTCACTATCAGAGGTGTTCTAAGTCTTTCGTGTTGTTGACCTAGTAAATATTTGTTTACTGTTAGATAGTTTAAACTTTAGAGTAGGCATAACAATGAGACGAGGATGGTTTTTACCTTCTCCGTCCCCGTCCAGGCGAGTTCGGGTATCCCCATCCTTGTAGTGAAATCATTTTTTGTAATAAAAAATATGTATTTTTATCCCCAATAGTCACAAATATTTTTAAAAGTCTTTAAACTTACGCTTTCGCAAATGCATTGTTGAATTGTTATTTTCACACATTAATTTAGTCTTGTCATTTGAATCATTATCATAAATCCAATAGTCACAAATATTTTTAAAAGTTTTCAAACTTACGCTTTCGCAAACGCATAAATTGAGAAGAAGCCATTCACCCCCCTAGCTTCCTTATTTAATCATCACATAGACCAACATCAATTCCCATACATTCCCCTTCAACTTAATCCTCACTCTACCTCAGCCCAAGATTGCTCAATTACCATGGTTGTCTGAGACATAATTCTCGAAGAATTTTTTCGATGAAGTAGCATGAAATGATGCTCCAAAATATGACACTCAAGAATCTTCCTTTCCCTCCAAAGTGAACATTATAGCTTCACCATATCATGTTGTGGAAGCAATGTTTGTCTCGTCCTAAGCCTCCTAATTCTTCAGTGGACTCTTGTACTAATTTTTAAAGGGCCATATCTTTTCACAATTCCAACACTCTATAGTTTACAAGTTATTGGAACTATAATGATTTCTGGAATTAGAGCATTTTTCCATTTATTCACCGTGTCTCTTTTCTTTGATTGAATGTACCTCTATTGAATATGTTTGTAATACTATAGACGACGAAGATTCAACCAACTCTCTTCATCAGATCTCTTTATTAAGAACTATATCACGAACAACATCAAATTTCAACATTTTCTTTACCGACGAGCTACTCAGAAACGTGACAGTAGAACGCCAACTATCTAATCGGGAATATGAGTATCAATGTTTGTACCCCATAGTCTAACTCAATTGTAACTTATCTTAATTCGGTTGCGTGAGTTCATTTAGATGTTTTGTCGATATAGTTACGGCGTTTATCATCCGTTACATAAACAACAACCTTATCTAATGAAATTTATTTGTGTCTGATAACTTTTCATACGAGAGAATAGGCAAATTCGTCATCAAATTTGCAAGGACCAATCAATTTCGTCCCCCAGTTTGTCGAAATAGTCAATTAGTCCTTGAATATTATAAATGTCAAACAATCTCGTCCCTCCGTAAAGTTGGGTCGTTAACGATGCTGATGTGGGACGTTAACCACTCATGTGGCGTGCCATGTCATTGTCATATGCCACATAGCCAGGGACTAATATGAACGAAAGTGAAAAAATTGACAAATTTGATTGAAATCCATAAAAACATTGTCTTCTTCAATACTGTTGTATAACGGCTATTTATTCCCCAATTCTATAAACTTGGAACCCTAAATTTTCAATCTCTCATTTACAGTCCAAAAACCCCAAAATTTCTTCCATTAATTAACAACTTTTTCATCCCCAATTCTAAAAACTACAAACCCCTTTTTTTTCTCCCATTTACAATCCAAAATTCCCAAATTTCTTCAATAAAACTTGTTCATATTGAATATGAAATGATGGGTGGTGGTTGTATGGTCAAAAATAACTTTCAAACTCGAGCTTCACCTTCAAACTTCATGTTTATTGGTGATGTTTGAATGCTTGAATGTTGGTGTCCCAGAATTTATGTTGTAATAAATGCCAATACTCTCAAAATTTTAAGAAAGTCATTCTATGCTTGCCTTTTGCCAAGTGTTTGTTTAACAATGGTTATGTATTGTTTAATGTTACGCATTTTTAATATTGATTGATTTTGATCTTTCTTTGTACATGACGATTATGATAACTGTGAATTTTTTGTCTAGGTTGGTGAAGTTGAAGAACTAGGATATTTTAAAAACAATGGAATTGGTGTTGGTCAGGGAATAAAGGCAAGATTGATGATGAAGTTTCAGTTGATGGTTAAGGCTAAGGAAAGTGACAATGAAGAGGTCTGGAGGGCAAGGTTGATGGATAAAGTTGATTGTGTAGGAAGTGAGTTTAATTTGATTAAGTACTTGATAAACATAATTTGCTTGTTTGAATTTTTTAACATGTTACTGTATTATACTAGGAGTGTGTAATACCCTCGATGAAAAGAGGTTTAACAAGAATGTAACATTTTTGTGATAATATTATAAGCAAATAAGTCTCTAAATTATTGTGAAAACTATCAAATCGATCCTACATTATATGCAAAACAATCAAATAAGTCCTTGAACTATATATTTAGTTTTCAAATTAATCTTTGGTGCATATATGTTCAAAACAAAGTAAAAAGAAAAGACACAATTGGAGTGCATAATATTCAACTTGTTCATAATTTAGTCATTGTACTACAAGTCCTTGCGTACCCAAAATAAAGTCACAGCGATGTACGTAAACTTAAGGCAACCATTTCAAAACAAGTGCACAAATATTACAGATCCAAAAGCAACTGAACTATGGACATTAATAAGTCATAAGACATAAAAGAAGGTTCTTAAATATTACATAGCCAAAAAAAAAAACAACTAGGGGGGATAAATAAGCCATAAGCAAAAAGTTACTAAATATTACATATCCAAAAGCAATACTATCATAAATAAGCCATAAGCCACAAATCTCGTTACTTCTTTGCAAAGCCTGGTGTTGGGATAAACTCCATGAATTGGGGTTGAGTATAACGATATGGCCCATAATTAGGATATGGTACTCTAATGATTCTAGGAGTAGTTGTCTGTAATGGAGCAGGATCTCTCACTGGTGTTTGCTTAGACCTCTCAGTTGAAATAATTGGTTCTCTCATGCCATACCTCATTGTAGTTACACCCTGCAATACAATTTTCAATCAAGCCAATCCCTAAACTATCACACTTACTAGCAAATCGATCCTTATATTTCATGAGTAAAAGAGGAAAAGTGAAAAGTTTCATTCAATTTGGTCATTGCACACGTGGAAGACATGTGGATATGACAACACAACATGTAGCAGATTGACACATCATCCATCCTAACGGAGAGATTGGACGGAGGGATGAATTTGGGGGACTAAATTGATTGGTCCCTGAAAGCTCTGTAACACCCACGCCATGGGAGCAAATAGGTTTAGGAGTGAACAGATAGATGAATTCCAACCACCATTTATATTCCCTGCAATTTAATTGTTTTATTACTGCTTTATTTTCCCTTTTTCTTTACTACATTCTGCACTTTTCCTTTCATTTTCTTTCTTCTTCTCTCTTTCTTTCTTTTGAATGCTCATTTGAATGTTAGTTCTTTTAAGTTGTCATTTGATAACTTGTTTTATTAAAATTGTTGGAAGCAATTCTAACATTAATAAGAACAATTTGATTTGTTCTTAACAAACATATAAGGAAAGAGACCATAAATCGCTAAACCCAAATAACCTAAAAAATGACTCTAATTTAGTCTTTAACTGTTTTGGATAATATTGTTTGTATTACCAAAAATCAGTGTAAACAAAGTTAAGGTAGAATGAGTGAATAAAACACAATGGAGAGAAAATGCAACAAGAGAAAAATGAAAGAGTTGATTGGGTATTTTTCAAAAAAAAAATATGTTATATATAAAAACAATTTATACACAAATTTTACGAATAGACAAAAAAAAATATAACATATTCTTAAATACACACAAAATACCCTCACCCTAAAAGCCACTAAATTATTATTTTAATAAATTATTTGAGATCAAGACGTTGTTGTTTGGAATTGAAGATTTGAGTTTTCCTTTTAAATATGGGTTTCTTTAACGAGGTTTGAATTTTTGTTGAATACGGAGATGAATGTTATTAATATTTGAGTTTGTTTATGAGTTTGATGAATTTATGGGCTTTCTAATAAATTTGTTGACTTTTTGAATTTATTATGTAAAAAAGGACAACAAAATCAACACTTTAGAAGATAAAGAATCATAGCAGAGTAAAATGGATGTTGGTGTAGATTTTGCCTAAAATGTTTTTCAAGACTAAAATGTTTTGATGTTAGTCTTGTATCTTCTTTTTTATAATTTTTTTAAGAATCAAAACGAGTTAGTCTTGCATCTTCTTTTTTTATCTCAATTTAATCATTTATGTTATAAAATCATAACCATTGTCTTTCTTTACATAAAAAACAAATCTCATCAACAAACCTAGAAAATTTATCAAAAACCAAGATATTTATTAAATTTACAAAAGAAAAAACAAAAAAATTACTTCTCTTGCAAATAAAAAATTGACAAATCTTCGATCTTTGCCCATGCTCTCAGATCGCAAATCTTCAAATTGGCGAATCTACAATCCTAGTCTCAACCATACTCATGTTTCTACAAATTAATTAGTCTAATTTTGATGTAATTTTGCCTAAAATATTTTTTTGGGTTAAATATGTTTTTGGACCCTATAAATATGTTAACTTTTCGTTTTAATCCCTCTAAAAAATTTCTTGAACTTTTTTAGTCCTCCAAAAGTTTTTCATCTTCACTTTTGATCCCTTCTTTAAAGTAAATTCATATGTATAATTCATATTTTTTAATTTAATTTTGCAGAAAAATTTATAATATTATAAGAATCTCTCCCAACAAAAATTAGAAATTTTTAATAAAACTTGAATTAAATATGAACTTTTATATTTTTGGCGGTTAAAAATTCATATTTAATTTACGTTTGTAAAAAATTCTAAAAAATTTTGGAGTGATTTTTACACATTTCAGCATAATTTTATTAAAAAATACAAAAATTTACTTAAAAGTAAGGACCGAAAATAGCGATTGACAATTTTATAGGGACTAACAGTTGAAGGAAAATTTTAGAGGGACTAAAACAAAAAATTGATATATTTATAAGGACCAAAAACATATTTAACCCGTATTTTTTTAAGAGTAAAATGTTTTGTTGCCTTGTAAGTGGATGTTGGTGTAGATTGTCGATCCAATTAAAATTATGATTTATATTTTATTTCTTTCTTTTTTACTTCTTTTGTAGATGTGATTCCACTGCTTCCGAGGAATGCTATGTAGTAAGGGTAATTTATTCACGGGATTTGACGAAACGGAAAAAACACTTGCCATACAAGAGTAAAGTGGTCATATAGAAATGGATTGAGGATAAAACTGTAATAACAAATCTACAACAAGTGGATTCGTTTCTTCTTCACTTTTTCCCTATAATATTGATGGAGTACAATATTTGTATAAGTTGTATAGGCTTATTTGTCTAAAAGTGTTATCCATAAAGTGTAATGTGAACAACTAACAACAAATATTTTTCAAAATACTTTTTGTGATTGCTTAAAACTCATATGAAATCCACCAAATCATGTGGGTCTCATGTAATTTAATGAAACTCATAAAAAAAATTCAGTCAAGACCCCTTTAAACTTTAACCAATAACAAAAAATATGGAGTAAATAGCCAATTACCCCCCTGAAATTGTAAGTTTCGTTAATTACCCCCCTGAAATTAACAAAATTTCAATTACTCCCTTGAAATTGCACAACGTTAATCAATTTACCCCCTCCGTCAGATTCTACTGTTAATCAACATGACGTTTTGCAAATACCCCACTAAAGTTTTGCACTTATGTGCAAAATGCCTACCGAACATGAAAATTTATATGTTTTTTTTCTTATCATTGACTCAAAAGATATTAAAGTAAACAATTAACAGTTAATTTTAATACTTTAAACTCTACAATATTACAATTAACATTTGGATCTTTTATTACAATTCAATATTTTAGATAACAAAAAGCAAAACAATACAATAGTCCATAATCACTTTGTAATATTTTATTAGATATGGAAATCCAAACTCAATAATACTTCGTTTGTGAATACAATGAGCACGTGACAATCAACATAAGCATTATCCTATGGTGCCTAACACTATTTGACAATTTTGATGTGTTTGACACCTATGTTAGAAGTCATAAGTTAGAATTCTAAAAGAAATTTCAATTCAGCATTGTTTTCATAGAAAAAGATGTAGTTCAAAATACTCATTAGAGCTATTCCTGTTATTCCTAATGTATCATCAATAAAAGTAAGTTATTTCTGTTATATTTCTACGTTTGATACCAGTTTCTATCATGATAATTCAGAGAATGCGTCTTAAATAATTTAAATATTAAAGTTAACTGTTAATTATTTGCCTTTAATATCTTTTGAGTCAAATATAAGAAAAAATAAATTTTCAAGTTCGGGGGCATTATGCACATAAGTGCAAAAATTCAGGGGGTATTTACAAAACGTCATGTTGATTAACAGAAGAATTTGACGGGGGGTAAATTGATTAACGTTGTGCAATTTCGGGGGGTAATTGAAATTTTGTTAATTTCAGGGGGTAATTAACGAAACTTACAATTTCATGGGGTAATTGCCTATTTACTCAAAAATATGTGTTAAAATGAGTGTTGCTAAAGCTTCTTAAAAAAATGTGTGTTGTTAAGCTTGCTCTAGGCTTGAATTACCAAATATGATGTTTTAGGTTGGGCGTAACACAATCCTACAAAACCGATTTGTTAGGTGACGATTGTCATCACTTATAAACACATGTTTACAAGTCAATTTTGTAGGATGTTGATTACCCTCAATTATAAACACATGTTCATACTATCTTTTATCCGATATCAGACTCTTTAGTAAAATCATTTGTCATTTCCTTCCAGTTATGTGTCAATGTTGAAACTATGGTCAAGTTTTCGACATTAGTAAAACATCGACTAATTAAAGCTGTCCACCTAGCTATATGTGTGTTAAAAGCAATGCAAAACAAAACATTAGGAAGCAAAACAAAACATTAGAAAGCATTTGCTTCCGTAATGTATGAATAAATAGGTTACACAGCCAGAACTTTTTAAATGAAAATGACCGAAAACGTTTCAGCATCCGATTGGCCAAAATGAAAAAATTCAATATCTGGGAATAATTATTTTATCTCATATAAAGAACTGCAACATTTATTGGTTATTATTGGTTAGAAATTAACTCATCTTTGCATTATGTCCTCATCTTGTTGATCCTATTGTGCTCCTATTAGGAATCTCATTACATTCTGTCGAAAAGATTAAACAGTCCATTAGAAACCACTTGCAAGCACGTGGTGATATTCAGCTTTTGCACTTTATCGTCCCCTTTGAATTTGCCTTTTAATGAAGCCAAAAAGAGCACTGGCCTCAGAAGCTTGTAAGAATATTAGAATTCAATGCATTATATCTTTTGTGGCTACCCATTACTTGTTTAATTAATCTTTTTGGAACCTTGCTCTTTTGTCTACTGTATTGACATTCTTGAATGACATATATACGATTCTTGAATTTGGATTAGACATTAATTGCATCATGAGACATGAGGGGGTTTAAAGGATTAATATATATTGATGAACGACAACTACACAAGTTAGTTAGATATCATATCTTAAATTAAAATCTAAAAGACCTTCGATCAATGTGGGATTTTTTTTATCAATATAGATCATGGCACTTATATCTTGTTTAACATTCTCTTTTTCATCTAATGTAGGACTTTTAAGTGTGAGTTCATTGCATTCATCTGATTATGCTTCCCCTCAAGCAAAGGTTTTCTTTTCATCAATATTACTTGTCCGGTCTGACCATTGTTGTTAGAAAGACTTTCGAGATTGGGAGCTAGTCCCTTTATTAATTGTTCTGGACTGCCCAAAGGCATTGCTTCCAATCTAGGATCCAAGAACTAGGCCCAATCCATTGGGTCCAACTGACACTATTTGCACCCTCCTCTTGCAGGGGAGGTGTGCTCGCAACATATAGAAGCTTAAGACTCTTTTGGAATCATAACACCTTTATCCCCCCTTTTACACCTCACGGTTGACGGTTACAAAACACTACTATCGACTAATAGATATCCACCTTTAATGGTGGATGCCCCTTTCAACTCTATAAAAGAGGAATCAATCCCTCCCTTAACTCTTATTTGTTGACATGCTAACTTGAGCATCACGAAATCTTCTACATGCACCCCTGTCGTTCCAACCACATGGTTGCTCACCAGACAATGTTCTTCTGATCAGTAACCATATGCTTTGATACTATTGTTGGATCATGAGGGTGTTAGCCAGTAAATTTGGCAGGCTCATTTAATATGCTCGACAATTGTTTGACCTTTTACTTTGCATGAATCGAAGAGCTTTCTTATTTTAATTGGAGAATCTCGACGAAGCTCGAAGCCTAAGGCGCACAATCAGAATCTCGACAAAGCAAGGCTGAAAGGGCAGTTTCGCGTCGAAGACAAGCAAAAGGGCGGGAAGCACGATTTCAAGCAAGGAGACGATTTCCTTTTAGTGGAAAACGTGGGACAAGTGGTTGTCCAAGATGGAAGAAGTGTTGATCTTGGAGTTAGTGGTTCGCCGTATAGCTTTTTAGTATAAATAGTAGTTTCCAAGCCGAAAAGTGGGGCGCAAATCATATACAGAATTCTACAACACTCAAACTACCGACGCCTAGGGAAACGAGTTATACAGAATGTATGTAAACTAATTTGTAGACCACCCATTTTATTTTAATGCATTGCATTTTACCTTTTCTTTGAGTTTACGTGCGTAAGCTTACTTTTATCCTGCTTTATTTTAAGCTTTTAATCTCATTTTCAAACATGTCGAGAGATAGTGCCTTTTTATATCAAACATGTCCTGCTCTCTAAGCAACCTGAGTGCATTTCGTGGCCTTTTTTCAAACTCTTTTTCGATAAAAACCTTTGCACAACAGTCTTGAGATTTCTAGTTCGACCTCGCTTGTAATAATCAGAACTAGCCCCTGTTTGCCAAAATCACAGGCAAACAGAGGGGGTTTGAGCGACCATCATATTGGGCTAAGAGCAACTATAAGTACGGAAGTGAGTTGGATACCACATCTTAATCTAAAACTTTTATATATTGGGTATGCGAGTCATCTCATTTTTATGTTGATCAATTGCTTTTCCATTTATTATGTGACTTCTAATTCCCACTTGAGGATGACAATTGAACCCAGACCAGATGGGTATCCGCAAAAACTACCCATAATGGGTAAGGTAAAACTTTGCTTTCATGGGTCCGGGTAATTAACCACAAATTTAAACGGGTATGGTAGAGCTGTCAAAACGGGCCGGTCCGTTTAACCCGATTAATTATAGGACTTGGGCCTTAAATATTGAGCCCGAATTTATTAGGGTTTTTTAGCCCAGCCCTAAAAAGCTCGGTACCTGTTAGGGCTAGCTCGAACGGGCTGTGGGTAGCCCGCATAAAAAAAAATCCTATAAATTATATATATTTTTCAAATAATTCTTTACTTAGTTGATTATCAAAGTAAAAAATTAAAGTGCAAATTCAATGAGTTAACACAAATATAAAATTATATTTACTCATTTCGTTATTTATAATTTTAAAGATCGAATATATAAATATTTATAACCATATCGTATCTAATTTATTTAAAATTGTTTTCCTCGCCGTTTTAGTTTACGACGTTTGTACGAAAATGTTTACAATTTATTTTTATTCTAGGAATTATTTAAACATATTAAAAATATTATTTATAAAAAAAAATTATAGGATTATTTAATAGTACTTTTTTATAAAAAAAAATGTAATTTTTAATATGGGCCGGTCCGTTTAGCCTGTGGCCCGTGTAGGGCCAGGCTCGGGTAGTATATTTCAAGCCCGTTTTTTAACCAGGCTTTTTGGCCTGATCCGATAAAGCCCGAAGCCCGTTAAGGCCCGCCCTAAACGGGCTGGGCTGTCCGTTTTGACAGCTCTAGGGTATGGGCACGAGTAAGGGTACTGTATTGCACAGCCCTGCAACCCATATATACATATTTATATAATATGATAAATAATTTATTTATTTTTCGTGTATAATTAACCAGTTTATTTAGATATTTAAGTTTAAACCTAAACCTAAAAACTACTTAATTAGGCAATCTCTTCCTCCTACCGGTGTACAATTTTTTAGCGATATTCTAAATGTTTTTATTTGGCTAAATACTACGACTCGTACTATTTTATGAGTTGATTCGAAAACTTTTGGACCATGGTTTTATTTCAATTGTGATATTTTTATTGTCTTTTCATAGTTAAAGAGCGGGTAATGAGTGCGGATATGGACACTTACGTGCCCATAGGATATGAGGAAAGACACTATAGTTGTTGCCCACAAAAATACGGATTCAAGTACATGTATTTTTTACAAACGCAGGTATAGAAAAGGACAATGTAGTACCATATCCATAGAGTACCCATTGCCATCCAACACAACACGTAGCTGCCAATTTATGATCGAAAATCAAGATTATTTACGGTTATTTTTGTTAGCTCACAACCTGAACATCCTGATTTTCAATTAACAATCAAGATGTAAAATATTGTACATGTTTTTACAGCATCTTTTGATTATATTTTTATCTTAATTTTTGTTTATATACATCTTTGGCCCCGTTTGGTTTGAGCTTATTTTGAGCATATGAAAAATAGCTTATGTAAATAAATAAGTTTTTATTTTAATTTATAAAGTCTCACAAACGAAAATTGTATCTTCATAAACGGGTTTTTCATAAAATACCTTAAAAACTTATAAATAGTATATAAAAACTTATTTATTTGCATAAGTTGTTTTATATAAGCTCTAAAATAAGCTAATTCAAACGGGCCCTTTGTCTTTGAGAAAGTACTTAATAAAAAATAAATCAGCAACATAATTCAAATTCGAAATGACACCGACACTGAATATGTATGTGTTTTCAATATCCATCTTTATATCCATTTAGGTCTTTTAAGTTAATTTAATTGCAATAAACTAGTCCTTTAAGTATTTTTTGTAACATTAGGTCTTTATGCTATTTAATTGAAACTTTTAAGTCTCAAATAACTTACATTTTTGAGATCTTTAATCCTCTAAATTGTTACGGTTAAATAACTTAAAAACCTAATTGATACGAAAAAAACTTAAAGAATCAACTTGTTACAATTTATTAACTTAAAGAACCTAAGTGATACCAAAAAACTTTCTTTTAGGAAAAGTGGTACCAAAAAACTTAAATAACTAATCTATTACGATTAAATAATTTAAACAACTTATGTTGTAATTTAACCTAAAATTTAAATCTTACAAGTCATCATGCTGTCCATACATGTTGAATCAAGCACTAAAAAAGAAAAATATACACAGACATAAGATTCCATCCCTCTTAGCTAGAAAATATTCCCTTTATTCCCATTTCCCACATCCTAATTCCACTGATGAAAATGTTCCGTCCAAACTCTCCCTAATTTTTTATTCCTATGAAGAATCAATGTAAAAAAGATTAAGAGAAGTGGTGGCAACAGAAAAGTGAGGAAGAGGAAATCCATGAGAAGAGAAAATGATAGACTAAAAATCGGTGATCTATTTTTTCTTTCTTAAATAGCCTAGTGACCGAGACTTACACATTTTAAATGTGGAGAGTCTGAAGTTCGAATTTTGACCTCTGCATAATATTGTTCTTGCAACTATCAATTAAACTAGAGTAAATTACACTCCCCTCTCCTCAAAGATGCTTTAATTACACTCTCATTCCCTTTTATGTTAAAATATACACTCCCCTCCCCTCTTATTCAAAATATATTAGAAAATATTTAACTCCCCTCCCCTAAGAGAAACTTGAATTACATTCTCATCCCCTCTTACGTTAAATTCTACACTTTAATCCCTCGATAATTTTTTTTATTTCTAATAATCTAACACACTTCGGAAAAAAAATAAAAATTGCGGGGTCTATTTTAATATAATCAAAATTTGAATACATATTTTTTCCTATTTTTTATTCACAATTTCATTAACATATAGTTTTAAAACCCTAATTTAAAATATGAATCAACGCAAAATAAAATTAAAAAATGTGAAAAATTACTAAAGACAATCAAATATGGTTATTTAAAAGTTAATTTTATACTCTAAAATATAAAATTAATAGAAATATATTTAAATTTAATTATCATTGACGTTTAAATTATAAAGAAATAAATTTATTTTTCTTAAATGGTGGTTCAAAATTAGTATATATCATAAAAATATTTATTTAAATTAAAATAGATTAATGTGTAGAGCATACTTGATTATTAAGGGAGGTGGTTGTAATTCAAGCATCGTATAGAGGAGTGGAGTATATTTTTTCCTTTTCAAAGGAAGGGAGTGTATATTTTAGAGTAAATTACACTCCCCTCCCCTCAAAGATGCTTGAATTACACTCCCCCCCCTAAGTTAAAATATACACTCCCCTCCCCTCTTATTCAAAACATATTAGAAAATATTTCACTCCCATCCCTTGAGAGAAGCTTGAATTACATTCTCATCCCCTCTTAAGTTAAAATCTACGCTTTAGTCCCTCAATTTATATTTTTTATTTCTAATAATCTAGCAAAAAAATAATCTACCACACTTCAAAGAAAAATAGCATTGCGGGTTCATTTTAATATAATCAAATTTTGAATACATATCTTTCTCTATTTTTATTCACAATTTCATTAACATATAGTTTTAAACCCTATTAAAAAATATGAAACAACCCAAAATAAAATTAAAATATGTGAAAAAGTACTAAAGTCGATTAAATATGGTTATTTAAAAGTGAATTTTATACTCTAAATTATAAAATTAACAACACAATATTTAAATTTAATTGTCATTGACATTTAGATTATAAAGAAACGAATTTATATTTTTTAAATGGTGATTCAAAATTAATATATATTATAAAAATATTTATTTATGTTAAAATAAATTAAAGTGTAGTTCATATTTAATTATTAAGGGAGGGGGTTGTAATTCAAACATCTTATAGAGGATTGAAGTATTAATTTTATTTTTCAAGGGAGGGGAGTGCATACTTTAACATAAGAGGGGAGAGGAGTGTAATTTAAGCATCTCTGAGGGGATGTGAGTGTAATTTACTCATTAAACTATGCATTCAGGACAAATCGGTAAACTCTATTAATTTAAAATTTGAATTTAATTTAAAATAATTAAATAAATATCAGTAAATGAGATGACATTGAATAATTAGACGATAGATGTATATTCAAACTCGAGGTTGATAGAGAGTTCACCCTATTAACTTTGAGTTTGAATACGCATTCATCCTTTAATTATTCAATGACATCTCATTTACTAATATTTATTTAAATATTTTAAATTAAATTCAAATTTTAAATTAATTTTACCTACATAATACTCGTATATTTCAAAACTTTATAGTGCCAAAATTACGAGAGAAATCGCTGAATATTTAATCTCGTGAAATACTTTAGTGATTTGTTTAGGATTAATCAAGGAATGAGATTTGTTGTCAAACTAAACTTTTCTTAAGATCATCAATTTTATAAAATTGTATACATTTCAAAAATATGTGATATTTTATGTTTTCTTTTGAACGACGAATGCAAGAAGTTAGATTGATATTTACTCATTCGTAAGAGTTTGAACTTAGGACCTCTAACTTCTCATCCCTTAGTTCAAATCAATTTGGGCAACGTAACCCTCCTATGTTATATTTCATCTAGGGTATGATTGGTTTAAAAGAGAAGTTGTGAAGATAGAAATACGTAAGAGAGAATATGAGAAGAGAGAAAAAGATGAGAAATAAAGTAGATTTAAGGGATTGTTTGATCTAAGAGACAAATAAAAGAAATAGAGAAGAGAGATGTTTTGATTATATCAAAAAGTACAAAAATACCATTGAGATAAAAAATCTCATAAAAATAATTTAATTAATTCAATCACTTGATATAATTTTGAGTAGTTTAAATAACTAGACTAATTTAACCCTGTTATAACTTGTTAATTATAAGTTTAAATAGTTTCATTATTTTAATTATTAATTAATTTGATGAATTTAATGATTTAATAAAAAAATGCACTCACGCCTTCGAAAAAATAAGAAAGAACTCGCACCTTAAAAGAAAAAAAATTGAACTCACAGTTACAAAAAAAAAGGAAGAAAAAAACACTCATCCATAAGCTACCATAACCTTGCTAAAAAAAAAAACTACAATAACCAAAAATCTATCTTAATCTCCTTATCTTTTCTCATATAATTATATTGGAAAAATTTAAGAAATTAAATTAGAGAAAAATCTGGAATCAAAGTTTCAAGGGGATGCATCTTTAAATTTTATGCAATTTTGAAGAGTTAGAAACAATGAAGAAGACAAGGGCAGATATGGAAATTTGGAAAAAAAATCCCCCTTTCTGAGCTCTTTCTTCGCTCATGTGGAGAGAAATAAAAAACATGTGGGTCCCACGCGTTTTAACTCTCTCTCCTATTTCTTTGGCTTCCAAACAAGAGAAGTTGCCAACTTCTCTCGTATCTCTCTCACCTCAACTTCACTCTCCCCTAATTCTTCTCTACCAAACATAGTGTAAAGCGAAATGTTAACTTGTGTCCTTTATGACATAATGTTAAGAGACCAAAATATAATAGTTTTTTTTTTTGAAAAGTATGCATTCATTGTCTTAAAAGTTTCAAAAGTTATATTTTTAATATAAAGTTTATTTTTTATTTCTATTTTAAGCTCCTTAACTTGTGTCTGGCACAAGTTAGCATGACTTTTCATTTAATAACTTCAATTGGTTGTATAATGAACTTTTAGAAAAAACAAGTAAATATCGACTATTCGATCACATAGCTACAATTGTTGAATTTTTACAAAAATTTGTAGAGTTGAACTGCTCAATAAAAAACTTTTAAAGGACGATCAATTACTAAAACCTAATAATGAGTTATGAAGAGGAAGAACTCTATAAAAAAATCACTCCATGAGTAAATTGATTGATCTTCTTTGTGTGTTTATTTGTAGTCAAAGTTCACTCTATTTAATGAATACTTCGATTTAGAAAGAGATAAATTATAAAATAAAATAATATTATTTTAAAATGTTTTTTTGTTGGTTCACCCTTTAGTTTTCATAAAAAAAGAGTTATGATAATTTAGAGTTCGGCTCTAAAAACTAAATTCATCAAATATTAAACACAATATTATTATTTTATTTTACAAGTTTATCTCTCTAACTTGAAATGTCAATTAAATAAAGAGAATCTCAAGTCATACAGTAGTCCTTTCAAGCTCAATTTCAAATCATTACTAAACCTTTTTTATCCTCTAAATAAGCAACCACTTGTAGCCGAACAAAAGATATACCCCGAAGCCTTTTTATCCTCGAACAACAACTTGTAGCATAGCTAAAGATATTTATAAGATCTTTTCCATAACCCCACTAAAATTCTTTTCTTTATTCAACTTTCATTCTCTATCGATCATTTTTGTGTTTCTTCTCATCCTTCAATAAAAATGCACTCAATTTTACTTTTAAAACAAACAATCGTGAGAGAAATTTTGCACTCCCTTTCTTCATATCTTTTTACGTGACACACTTTTTTTATTATACGTCCAAACAGTAGTGGAGTTTGGAGTTTCACTACTACAAAAATGGGCTTATATAGCGTTTTTTTTTAGCTTTAGCTAGCGCTTTGAGAGCGCTGCTATAAATGGCGCTAGTAAAGGTAATATAGCGCTTTTTTTCTATACAAAGCGCTATCTAAAGCAGGGTTAATATCATAGTTTTAAAACTCGGCTCGGTCATCGACTCGGCAGGGGTACTGGGTCACTGGGTCAATGGTCGAACCACTAGGTCATTGGTCGAACCGCATGACTGAACCGGAACCACTCGGATGACTCGGTTAGTTGACTCGGTCTTAGATTAAATTTATATAGTTATTTAACCGGATTAAATCGGATTGAATCGGATTGACTCGGTCACTTTAAAAACTAAAATAATGACAGCTGTAAAATAAAAAAATCTATCCAACAATAATAAATTTCATAGGCTAATTGCTCAATTTCAAAACATAGTCATAACTCAATATACAACTTAGTAGTATAATTCCAACCAAAATAGATTCCAAAAAAAGTATAATTCCAACCAAAATTCAAATAAGAGAATGCCCCAGCTGTAAAAATCCAAAAAGATCCCAAGAAAGTATAATTCCAACACAAGTATTATCATCAATAACATTTAATTCCAAGGAGTCAAGATTGTTTGAATTTCAAGCTCATCAAGGAATTCAACATCATCCCCAGCAGCTTCATCAAAAACATTACTTTAATCCATGTTTTCTGCATTAGTGTGGTGTGCATCATCACCATAATCATCATCCTCATCCAAATTCAATCCATCTATGAAAACATAAATTTAAACAAATATTAGCAATTGGTATATAACCATATAGTGAAATAATGAAATTTTAACCTTATAACTTATAAGAAAAAAACATGCATACCAATATCATCTGAAATAGGTTGGATGGTCATATTTGCAAGATCATTGCGTAATGATTCCAACTCCTCAACTGTTAAAAATGGCGGTGAATCCTCCAACACCCAATTATCATGATGATCATCAAGTAATTCATCATTGATAGGATCATAGTTTCGAATTTTCTTGTTCCTATAAATCATTATAAAAATATAAAGATTTCTATCTAAATGTAAGAGATTAAAAGAAAAAGACATGTGTGCATACTGCATAGCAAGC
>Ga0228711_1001929_pt1 | contig 31334 bp, 29 predicted proteins | sample MedpolnodulmetaG_2_FD_177996 | JGI IMG/M metagenome (GOLD analysis project Ga0228711, IMG submission 177996) | Root nodule microbial communities from Medicago polymorpha collected in Santa Monica, California, United States - brown nodules | ecosystem: Host-associated > Plants > Roots > Nodule... | reverse complement strand
CACGTGAATTCACGTTGGGGGAATTTTGATCGCAAATAAACACTTGTTGGATAAAAATGGATCATAAAGATGAAACAGAGGCAGGCACATGGGAAAGAAAATCGGTTAATCTTTGATTGATTTATGAATTTATGTTTCACCTGCATAATGATTTCTAGAAAATTGATAGACTAACATGTGAAATAGAGGAGAAAGAGGGAAAGAGGGAATAATTTCTGTGCGCCTCTTTACTTTATGTTCCACATATGGAATATTGTGAACCAACAGATTGATTAGATTGAATGGTTGAGATTTGGTGTAAGTCTTTTGACTTACACCTGGTGTCAACGGATCCTGACTCATAATAATAATAATAAAAACAAAAATCAGACAGATCGTTAGCCTTTTCCCTTCCCCCAACAGACTACTGCCTAGCATCCTTCATCCATAATTTAATATATATTGTTCAATGATTTTCCAATTTCTATGATTTCCCGTGTTAAAATCAAATAATTATACGAACATCATTCTCAAAACAAAGTTTTGTGCTTCAACTTTCATTCCAAATAATGTGCTAGTGTCCTCCCAAGGCATGAAAATGCAATTTTCCACATAAATGTCGAGCTTAAAAAATCTCCTATGCATACTTCACTATCTATGTGTACACATAGCTCAACTCTTACCTGATTGTCAATAACTCTGACTCTAAGATATTCTTGTCTATAAACTGTATCCAGCATGGCTTGGATATATCCTTCAATGTATAGCTGCAGCAGGCCAAACATCTAATTAGTTATTGTGGACCTCATCAAGAATTTCAAAAATCATATGAAAAAACATAATATATTTCTTTTGTTATACATATACGTATAAAATACAAATACAAATGTGTGCTGCTACTGAAGTCATTAACTTAGTTAACATTGAAAGGATGGATATTCTAGAATGTGCCTTACAACTTACTAGCAATTGTTTCAACAAAAAAATAAAAATACTTATTAGCAGTTGCTAATAGTTTAATATTCTAGGATACGAGTAAATCGTCAACAAAATTACAGCAGAAACCACCAGAGTAGACTGATTACGCTGATTAACAGAAGCTAATTACAAAAGTTTGTTGAAAAATATATTAGGATATTTGCATTTATTGCATACGCATGTGGCATTGTATTTAGGGTTAAATAAGTTTTTCGTCCCTATAAATATAACAAATTTTGATTTTAGTCCCTAAAAAATAAAATGAGATGTTTTCATCCTCACAAATTTTTTTGTTTTAGTTTTGGTCCCTACTGGATTTAATTTCGACATCTTTTTGAGATTTTTTAAACATAATAGGAATATAAAGGTTGAACATAATAAACGGACACAACATGGATACATCTTGATCATAAAAAGAGTTATAATCTTGACATTCATAAAAACATAAATTGGTCATCAAGGACCAAAAACAAAATAAATTTTTCGTGAGGATGAAAACATTCTATTTTATTTTTTAGGGACTAAAATCAAAATTCGCTATATTTATAGGGATGAAAAACTTATTTAACCCTTGTATTTATATCAGAGGGCCTATTTTGAGTTGAAATCGAGAGCCCTTGTCTCTAATCTATTTTCTAATTCCTTTGACTTTGACTTTGAGCCTTTTCCTCCTGCAACCAAACCACGTTGCCTCTTTCCGTCTTGCAACCACAAAACAGCAACAGCAGTGACCTACACTCTGCTGCCATCCACTGCAGTTCTCCTCTCCAAAGAGACCGAAAGTCCCACAGCCGTGCTCTGCCATGAGCAGAGGTCTACGGCCACTGCGCTCCTCCGAGAGTACTCTTCCTCCTAACTCTTGAATCTAAATCTCTCTGCCTCATTTTATTCTATGTAGATCTATCTGTGCAGTAAACATGACAAACCCAAGCTCTGTCGCTGCTTTTGCGAGCTCTATTGCTGACTCCTCTGGAACTGCAGTGTGACTTCTAACTACACCCCTTCTTCAAATAGATTTTTAATTAATATCCAAATTTTATAAAGGTTAATTATATGTTGCATGTGAACAAAACTTTCTAACTTCTCATCTTTTGCTCTATTTGTATGCCTAATATAAGCATACACTCCTTACACCCAGAAAACAAGTTTGAAATAATTTTTTTGAAAAAAAAACAATCAAGAGATACTCTTCAGTAAAAACACACAATGGTAAATTAGTGATTTTCAACATAATTTATTTCAATCTTAAATACAGTAGATGCAACAATATTATTCAATACCTCATCAACCCCTGGACTTCGATCAAGCAATATCTTTCTATCAGGACCACCTTCCATCAAAGCAGTTCCCAGAACTGATGGCTCCATAGCCAATTTCAGAATGCCTTGGTGAAATCCACTCATCTTCAAAGTCAAATTTGTCAAAATGCAAAACATCAAACACATAACAACCAATGCAACAGAGAATAAGTCCCGGCTTAAGTGAACGTAACCAAATTTATAAAATCAAAACAAAAAGTGCTGATTCTGTACCAATCCGTCAAAACCATTTGCTTCTGCCCCTCTCAGAATAGAGTCTGATATTTCTGCTACAGCTGCAAAAGCTATATTGGAACCTGCTGATTTCAACTGGGAAGCCATCACAAATTGATTAATATCCTGATGCTCCATAATCAAATATTTAATTCAAAGAAATGTTATAGACAACAAAGAACTAAGAACCTACAGTTTTCCCTAGATCACCAAAGTAGCGTTTTGTCCCTGAAAAACCTTCCCCTTTGATACATTTACTTATCAATTTGAAAGTACCTGATCAACAGCAAAGTAGACAAAAATAATGCATAAAATTAGAACAAAAAAATTATGAATTATTTCCTAACATTGTATCCTAACAGTCAAAGTAGTAACTATCTGTCTGCTGCATATAATAGACAGAAATTAATCAAGAAATAAGTGAATAACCATCCCAGTCCAGTCATCTATCTATTCAGTCCAGTCTACAGACACCCTGTTCAAGGAAATATCATTACAAAGAAAATGAAGAATTGAGAGAAAAAAAATAGAATTTTGTTTCAAAAGTGAATAGAGTAGAGATACTTGTATGCTTAAATAGACATGATTACAGAATATACGCTATCTACAACATTCCTTCGCAAACTGGTGAATGAATATATATCATTCCCAGCTTGCAAGTATGTCAACTGAATCGTTCTGTTAGAAACCCCTTTGTTAAACACTATGAAGCACGGATACAGACACAACACGGACACTGACACGCCGACACTACTAATAATTTGAGAAAATCACATAATTCAGTGTAATTATATGTTTTGTCTTGAGAAAATCAGAAGGAATGCAAGTTGTAGCTATCAAACCACTATCCAACTTTTCCTTAATGAAGTGAGAGTCTATTTCTAAGCGTTTTGTCTTGTCATGCTGAACATGCATAAAACAATTCTCATAGTCAATTTATTGTCCCAAAATCATTTCATATGGACATCACATTGTACAGTCAGAGTATTCAGTACAATCTTCATCTACAGTAGCTCACAAATTCCTTGTGTCATAGCTCAAAATTCCTTGCGTCATAGTTGACAAGGTTTCACAATTTTAGCCTAAATTTTTACTCATTCAACAAAAACATTAGAAAGGTATTCTTTTTCTTTTTTTTTTTCCTTCTCTGTTTTAATTATCTCTCCCCAAAATTATGAATCCATTTCTGGGCATTTCTGGATTCCCAACACAAAGTGTATTAGAAAATAAAAGTGGACGCAACAGGAAACTAACAAAGCACATCATATACCTAAAGTTAATCCTGGAAGATTTGCCAACCCATGTGACGGATCAAAGAAGACATCAAGAGATGATGAAGCCAGGTCATCAAAAATAGAAACAAAATCCGGCGGAAGTAAGGGACTTCCTTTAGCAATATATATGGCTCTCATAGCATACCTGGACAAGCACTTCAAATTCAGCCATAACTCTGATACAAAATTCAAAAGAAAATATATTGTAGGCTTACCATGAATAGTGCTGTGCACATTTAATAAATAATTCACGCATTGTAATCAGAGCATGGGTTATCAGAACCCCATTCAGTTCTACTACCATATTTTTTATGGAAGGCACCTGCAAAGAGAAAGATGGGAATTTAACATGAATAAATAAATAAGTACACATGTACACGCCATGGTTATGAGGAAAAGAGTCAATGCGGTATGCAAAACAAACCTTAACCACACTATGAATTAAGGATCTTAGAGCCTCCTGCGTTGAGCTATAAGTTGATTGTGATTCCCCAGGAATAAAATTAGCAATGATCTACAAAATTCAAGATAAATTATGAATTAGTTAACGGATATTATTGAATATTCTTAGAATTTAGACTTAGGATCTAACTCCACTCCACAATAATAGCCTGTAAGGTGAGAACTGTCCAAGCCTTATAAGCATAACAAAGGTCATATCTCTAGGTGATGTTGAACTAAACCCACCCAAAGTATAGTGCCACTGCAACGAAGGAAGATAAAATGGTCCAATAACAGACTGTGGGTGTGGCCTCTATTAAGGCAGATTTTTCAATGCACCCTCTCATGCACAAGCCTGATGTGCCTAGAGTGTGGACGATACAAATTGTCTAACAACAGATTTAGGATAAGTTCCAATACCATTTCAGAATTTGAACGCAGAGCTCTAATACCATTTTAAAATTTGAACGCAGATTCTCACTTAACTCCACAGAACCGACTTTGTAAGGTGAGAACTGTACAAACATTATAGATACTACAAAGTTGCTGTACCACTGTAATGAAGGCAGCCGAAGTGGCCTAATAACAGACTGCAGAGTGGATTCAATTAAGGCAGACTTTCCAACAAATATCATTAGCTTCCAAATGTTACTTGTTGAGAGTCCCACATTTGATGAGGTATGGCTTGAAAATGTGTCACCCGTTATCAAACCACCCTGGTCACACTCTAGATGTCCGGTCTTGGGTGTGAAGAGGGGTGTATTGAGAGACCAGCATTGCATGTGATATGTAAAGAAGTGTTTATAATGGGAGACATCCCTGACTTTACAAGCTAGTCTTAAGGGGATGAGTTAAACCCAACCCAAATTGTAAGAGATATCATTATCTTATTAAAGTTAGACACTACAATATTTAGATGACTGGCTTTTTATTCAAACCACAGAGTACTATGCTATAATACTGTACTTGTTCGTGTACATAAATATACATATGGTTAGAGTGTCTCTCAAGAAATTAAACTGCAAACAATTTCTCTATAATTTTCAAGTATAGTATTAGTAACTAATAGGAAGTACTCAAAATAGAGGAAAAACAAATAATGAAGGAAACCTTTATTGGATAGATTTCAAAATGATCAAAGTAAATCCGCTGACTCTCTGAGTCACTAAGAGATGTTCTCCAAAATGAAGCAAGTTTCATCAATGTCTCCTCATCAAGGTTCAAATCAATTGGCTACACAAAACAAAATGTCAGATCATAAAAGAGTACAACCAATTCATATAGGAGCTGTTAAATCCATTCCTTAAAATAATAATTTTAGGAAAAGCCAATGTCCAACTTTACCTGAAGAAAAATTGATGAGTATCTAAATTGCTTCACATTTGAACTGGACGTGAGTATAACAAAAACAACCTTCAGTACACAATCATTTGGGTCACTGAAACCCAATTGATGTCTGCGAAGCATTGATGCAAAAGGAGCTTCATTCCACTTAAGCTCCAAGTTCATGTGCTAAATCAATAACAAATAGGATATGATCAATAAAGTCCTTAAATGGATTATTTTCCTCAGACTTGGATTAGTCAGTCATGCAGTTAAATTAAACATGTTACCTGTATACTGAATTGGTTATATTTCTGATGATTATTAGAAACGGTAATCATGTGAAGATTCCCCAACTTCACGGCTACAATTGGTGTAAAATCTTTGCGCTCATTTTCATCTTCCTGCTTCAAATAGAACACAAAAACTGGAGCTTAAAAATTGGAGAAAATAATTTATCATACCTTCAATGCGTCACTAAGAAATGACACAGTAAAATATCAAGTAGACCAGGAAAGTCATTCCCATTTTCCCAGAGCAACACATTTTATGACACTATAACTTCAAAGTTGAAAAGCCATCCACTTCTGAAAGTGTTTGAAATTGAGCCACTGGTACAATATCATATTTGATTACAGATATATGTGAAATTCACCAATTAGTTTTTATTACTGAAAACTGAGAAATGCCCAGTAAGATCTGATGAAGCAGGGAACGTCTTTTGTTCCAAAATTAGTTTTATTTATGTACACACAGTACACACATTAGCCAGTGTAAATTATAAACATGAAAAGTCCAACTTCAAGAAAAATAAACAGAATCTAGACTTTGGTGATCAAGCACTTAAGAAAAGCTAGAATACCTACCTGTGTTACATGTTCAAGTATGTGAACTGCAAGCTGAGAAACTCTCAGTTGAAATTTTGCACACAAATCAATAACTGTATCTCTCTTGAAACTATCAGAGATCTCACAAATTCGCAAAACTCGGGTTGGTCCCTCTGCATATATTTCATATCCCACTTTTGTCATCTCAAGGCCATCATGCTCACTGAAACTCGCATTCTGATCTCTTGATCTTTTGTCTGAAAGCAAACGTGTTGCCAAAACTCGTTGTTGCCCAAGTTTATAAAAAGGTGTCCATGCTCTCACCTTATCCAACTTAATCTCCCGTAATTGAAGACTATCTGCAACAGAAATCAACAGCGCTATTAGTTTTTTTTCTTAACTTTCTTCTTATATGATGCGATTATTATTTTTCCAGATAATAAAACTCTACTAGATTGATAGTGTACGAAAATGACAAACCAGAGAGAGAAATATCACTTAGACTGTTTTTATATATAGATTGCCTTAAGAAGCTCAAGATAACTGAATCATAACCAACATAACTACATTTATTAGGGTTGAGTGAGGCCCAACCCAAATTTTATAGTTACAATAGAACATTTTATTCTTTCATTTCTTTCCTTTTTTTCTTCTGTACATAACCATGATAGCATGTAATTAACAGCCCAATATTTTATTTCCATTTTTCTTGATTATCATCACTTATGATGATTGTAATAATAATTTTTGGGGTTATTCATATTATTAAACAATATTCAATCTTTTTTATATTATTCTCTTTCAACTTGGTATCAGATCTCCCAATCTGAGAGGTTATGCATTTGCATCAAAACCCTATTAAGCTTCATTGACGTCGCCTTGGACTGCTTTAATTATAGCCTCAAGCACCTTCTTGAGTTTCTTTTCTTAATCTCCGCTCAATCACTCTTTTCCACAACTTCATGGTATGACTTACAAGTTTAATCCCCAATAATTTGCAAAATCTTGTATATCTCCCTTATTCTTATAAATCATAATTAAAGTGATTCTTCTCCTCTCACTCAACATTTTCTTTGACCTCATAATCTTGTTAAAAAGATGTGAGCCAACCAATGTCTCTATCTCCAAAACTTCTCCAACCTCAATAGGTATGTTGTCTGGCTCAACTGCCTTAACGTTATCCATCTTTTTTTGTGTTTCTTTTACCTCAGGTTCTTGAATCCTACGATAGAAGGTATAATTTTGGCCTTTCTCTTCTCTCTAATGTCTAACCTATTAGAATGCGGTAGGATCTCATATTGTTAAGAGTCCCACATCGGATAGGACATTGCCTAACAATGTGTTGATAAGTGGGGGCAATCCTCACCTCACAAGCCGGTTTTGTGGGGTTGTGTTAGGCCCAACCACGATTTCTAATATGGTATCAGAGCCTCTCCAAGATCCATTGGGCCACTTGCTATCAGGTTTCCGCGATTGGACCACCCACCATTTATGTCCACGAACCAAGCCCAACAGTGCTGGTCGTGAGGGGGTGTGTTAAGAGTCCCACATCGGATAGGACATGGCCTGACAATGTGTTTATAAGTGGGGGCAATCTTCACCTCACAAGCCGGTTTTGTGGGGTTGTGTTAGGCCCAACCACGATTTCTAATACATATCCTTCATTTAATAGTTGTGGACATAATTCTGCCATCTATCTTTAATATCTTTTTTCTAGACGAAACTTCACCTTCTTCATCCTTGATACACTTGGTCCAAATCTCTTGTTTTTATTTCATGTCCCTTAGTAAGCCTATATATAGATTTTTCTCACCATAATGTAAAAAATTACTTGTGGTGGGCTTGGTATATTTGTAAAACTCTCAACGGGAGTAGAAAATTTGATCATATTGAAAGGAAATGCTCTGGAGAAGACCAACCGACAATTTGCAAGTTAGGATGACCAAGACTCACTTTTTATGACCTAGCATCGGAACTCACTGGCATGTGAAGTGAGAAAAAAACTGTATGTTCCTTCTTTGAGAAATTTGAGATAACCTTAGGCAGATTTCATCTATCAAAGAGGATGATGCTATCTGTTGGAAACCTTCATTGCGGTCTGCCCCTGGCTAACTAACTGCAGTATCTGGGTTGCCTTCATTGCAGCCTCCAACACCTTCAGTCTGCTGGCTGTGAAGGGGTAGGTTTAGTCCCACATTACCTATAGATATAGCATGCGTAAGGTTTAGTCCCTCACCTTTCAAGCTGGTTTTGTAAGGTTGAGTTAGGTCCAACTCAAATTCTAAGACTACCTATGAGTTGAAAACAAAAATCTTCAGCTCGAAACAACGAAAAAAGTATGTGTCAAGAGCATTATGGGACAAATAATAACCTTTGGAAAGTTGGACCCATACCTTAACTTCAGGGTGGAATGCAACAACCACACTTTCACCCTGGCTATGTTTGTTGAGAAGAACGAGATTTTTGAATATTTGTCAAGATTAATCCTATACAAATTCAGGGAGAGGAGAGGCTTTCCATCAAATTGATGTAAACAATGCCTTTCTAAATGACTATCAAGCAAAGGTGGATATGACTCAGCCTCCGGGTTCTGAGTTCTCATTGTTAATTTATGTTAATGATATCATTATTACTGGTTCCTCTATCAGGAGTTTAGAATCTAAAAAAAAAAAAAGCTGAAAACAAAAATTGCCCTAAAGCAATTCGGGCGTCTGGATTACTTTTTGGGCATCCAGATTAAACACCTATCTAGAGGATCATTGTTGTTTTAACAATACGTAGAAGACTTACTCCAGAGGGCTGACATGGCGGATTCGAAGTCTACGCCACTCCTATCCCTGGCAACTACACATTCTAAAGTGGTTAATAATGTTTGTACAGTGCTCAATTCTTAAAATTTGGGCTTAGGACCTAACTCGTTAGGATGGCCCAAGCCATATAAGCACTACAAAAACCATATCTCCCTAAACCCACACCCTCAATCCAGCATGCAAAATATGTTAGACCATTGCAGTGAAGGCAGACAAAGTGGCCCAATAACAGACCATAGGGGTGGGCCTCAATTAAGGCAGATTTTCAAACATTAATGTCTTAACCTCGTGCAGACTTAACCAATTAAGTGGTCAATATATAAATAAATTACCAAGATTTCATAAATCAACTTTTTCAAACAGAATAAATAAATCTACAACAAGATTCAGATGCGCACCATTGATGCGGACAACCAGTCTATGAGGAAGAGTTAAATCATCCCAGACATAATCAGCGCTTCCTGCAGGTCCAAGAACCTCCGGTTCTAATGAACCCTGGAAATTTCACAAATGATGTGAGGGGCAGGGAAGAAAAATAAAACGACTGAATAAAAATCCAAAACAAAGAATTGCTGTATACCTTTTGGTAGTAAGTTATTGATAAGCTGTGCAAACAATTTTGAATTCGATAAGGCAGACTTATATTTGGTGGCTTGTAGAAACTCAAAACAAGAGCAGAACCTTCTTCTGCCACATGAACAGCTGCAAATTGTGTCATTTTGTTGTCTGACATTGTACCTTCTTTTCTGAATTTCAGGAAAAAATGTCCTAGTGAAGCTAGACACACTGGCCCAGACCATCCCAATCCAGGCTCATTTGTTTGAATCTGAACATATAACAACGAATTGTCACTGTCAATTCTGTGTTTTCTGATTAACCGCTCAAATACACTGAACTCTCTTTTCTTGGTAAGTCCTTCCTTCAGCGGCAGTGACATTCTCTGTTTGCTGTTAATGGATATAACACCTTCCACCTCATCCTTCACAAACAGCTAAATTAAGTACATGATACAAAAAATAAAAAAAATACACACACACTCTCTTAAACTATTATGTACTTGATGCATACCTGAAAATAGTATTGGCGAACAGTAATACTTTGTTCTGATTTATTGCAAATAACATATCGTGGAACCAAAGTCACCATCTGTGATGGCACAACAATCTCTCCTAAAGAAGGACCAATAGACACTCCAAGCTTCGTTACAGATTTAATACCAGATCCTTCTTCTTTTTTAAAGCTTATTTCTATAAGGCCTGATAACGAACCCAAGTCTAGCGGTGCCTCAGATGTATGGTCCTCCAGTAACCTCAGTTGCACTCTTTCAGATCTGGAAACATGGAAGATAAGAAACTGTAGAATAATGCATAACATGATGACTAAAGTAAATTTAGGTAGCATTACAAGAAACCACAAATTTGACACATTAAACAAATAAGTTATGGACAATAACTAATCTTACTTCAAGAACCATGATCTGGTTGACTTTGGAAGCAAACATAATCCTAGCTCTGAAGGAATGTTCGACTTTAAATTTTCTAATTCAATCCTGCATATGGAGAGGTAACCAATGTCAAAAATGGGCAAAAACAACCTTAATGTTCCCATTAAATGACTAGAAATGTAGGAATCACTTGGATAGAGGCCATCTTTTAGTTGCAAGAACATAAATCGGAAGGTCTGTCTCATTCTTCACGGAATAGGATGTAAAAACAACAACCTGCAAGCAGTTCCACAGATTCGCATGATATTAGAGTAACTAAACAAAAGCATGATATAGTAGAACTTCACAACTAGATGTCAGTTCTACTCAATGAAAACAAAGGCAGCAATAATAACCTCCAGCATGCCCCTGTTTCCCCGGTACAATCTCAAGGTTGCAGAAAATTTTCCTCCATCAAAGTCCAAATTTATATCGAGATGTTGGACTTCAGTGTTCTGCTTCAGTAACTTTTTCACACAATCCCTACTATTTACTGGCTTGGAACTTGAACTTGAAGAAGTTAAAGTAACAGTGAAATATATAACCGCTGGATTGGCATAAAAATCAGCTGTTGAACCACATGATATTGTTGCCTGCTTCCCAATTTTCTCATATCCAACCAGATTCAGCTGATCTTAACCGAAATCAAAATTAAAGTTAATGTAGTGTGAGAATAAATATGTTCGCCAAAAACATGCATTTCTTTACCTGTTTCACTTAAAAGGACGTCTATCTCAGAATGTAATAAGTTTGTCATCCGTACGGTAGGAAGAAGATATATTTCTTTCTGCTCTAGCAGTGAAACTTTTGAACTCTCATTTTTTAACACAGCAGCAGACTTTTCGGGTTGTACAACAGGGATATCTTTAGCAATTGTCTGAATGAGAAAATGCATATCGGCAACACATAAACCCTCAGACATGAGTTTGCAATGCACTGTGCTAAAGGAACATTTAACTGATTTTACAAATAATGCCTTGCGAACTCTGTAATTTAATTTGTCAAATATTCCAGACAGGCGGACAGCTTTCCCGCCTTTAATATTATCCGACCATTCCAGTGAAAGAGAAGTTTCGGAGTTACTAAATTCCTCAGTCATTTTCGGTCTAAGTGCAAATAAGAAGTTACCTGAAAATTAACCATTAAACCAAATCAACTCGGGATAAAGGTCAATTGATTCAACAAAGTCTTCGAAAAACAAAACAGAATAAAATATATTGATAAAAATAAAAAAATAAAAAAAATTGGCGGCGTATTTGTTTAAAATTGGGGTTTTGGTTTGGTTTTTATTGTTTAAAATTGAGATTAATTGAGTTTTGGTTTGTGGGGTTTGGATGGATTTTGGTTTGAAGATGAAGATTGAGGTGAGTTTCTCCATCTTGTTCCTTGTCTTCCAGAGTCATTTGTTGTTGCTCTCGTTCCTCCTGTTCTTGTTTCTAGATCTAAGTCACTTGTTCCTGCTCATGTTCCCCCTTTACCCTCTCTAAGTCTCCTATGACTGCTCATGTTCCTCCTTTGGCCTCTATTTTGCAGAATTCAGTACCTTCAGCACCTGTATCAGAAGTAGTGAGGACAAAGGCTAGTGAGCCAACTTTGGTGTACTAAAGAAGATACTCAAAACAAGACATTTTTATCTCTCGGAGGAAGTATCTGCTTGAACATTGCAGGGAACAGACGAACTTGGTTGCAAACCTCCAAGTGTCCCTATTGAACAAAATCATAATGAGCACCAAAGACAAGAGTGTGAAGGTTGGCAAAGTTCAATATCAGAGACTAGTGGGTAAGTTGATCTACTTAGCCCACACAAGACCGGACTTGGCATATGTTGTTAGCGTTGTGAGTCAGTCCATACATGACCCAAGAGCCAGACACTTGGGCTGTAGATCCTGTCCTGGAATTTCTCAAAATCACTCCGGAGAGCGGGCTCTTGTTCAAGAGAGGTGGAAGTCTGAGTATGGAGGCTTATACTGATGCAGAATATGCAGGATCAGCGAGTGGCAAAAGATCCACCTCAGGCTATTGCACATTCTTGTGTGAAAACATTGTCGTTTGGACTGTAAGAAGCAAAGTGTGGTAGCTTGATCAAATATATGAGTTATTGTGGATATTGTGCTAAATGACTTGAAGATAAAGTATGAAGGACCTATGAAGTTCTTTAATTGTTTTGTTACAACAAACCGGCTACCAGTATTGCTCATGATTCGGTACAACGTGACGGGACAAAAAACAGAGATAGACCACCACTTCATCAAGGAGAAGCTAGACAGCGGATTGGTGGCAACGGCTTACGTTCCTTCTAGGCATCAACTGGCTGATGTGTTAACAAAAGGCTCGCAATAGAAGGATCTAAGCAACTTACTTGCAAGTTAGGAATGATAGAGATATTTATTCACCATCATGAAGGGGAGTGTTGTAAATAATTATTGTGATTCGTAAGGACTAGATTGTATTAGTTGTCACCTGCCCATGCAATTACTAGTACTTATCTTATTAATAGAGAATAGCGCTTGTACATTTAATATTATTGAAATTAAAATTAAGAAATATTTTCCACATATATAACTCCATATTGATCATAAAAAAAATCATAAAAGAAACATACTGATCATATTTGTTGCTTAATATATCGATCGTGTTTATATTCTTCCTAATCTGGACTTGCATGTTTGGGGTATTAAGGATGTAAATGTAAGAATGTTTGTTGTTTTGAATACTGAGTTAGTAAAATAATTTAGTTTTTAATATTTTTTGGTTTGATTTAATGATTTTCTAATTCAGTATCAATGATCAATATTTTTTAATAATTTATTTATTATACAAAAAGTGCAGTAAGATGTACGGGTATTGAGTTGTTACTACGCGGATACAAATCTGAGTACGGATATTTTTCTCAACTACGGGTATGGGGACGGATACTATAGTACCCTACCAAGACTTTCCCCATTGTCATCCCTAAAATAGGGGACAGAAGGATGTAGAGGGTCATTCTGTACATTGATATAGTGTTGTGAAAGGAGAAGTCCTATGCAGGAGGAACCCCTGGGGAGAATTCTATACCCCACTTTCATTTCAGCTTTCAATTAGACTTCCTAATCTTTTGATTCTTTTTCTTCCGTTTCAATTCTCTGGTTCCTAACAATGTCCCTTGCATCATTTCTGTAATATATGGATAGTTAGGAAGGAACTTAATCTTAAACATAATCATGAATTATAGTAAAATTACATGTATAGAAACCAGGAATAACATTAAAGAGTATAAAGGTCATTTGAATGTCAATGATGAAAACCTGCAGCATTATTAATAAGGACAAAGATCATTCATCTTTCACGAAGTAAACCACAATGATACGAAACAGTATAACTGCTAAATCTGACAAGGGTGCACATGAATAGTAGAGAATAAAGAAAATCAGTGTGGAATGAAAAGGAACAGCAGTCAATAAAAGGACAACCAGGTGAAAATGTTTACCAACACTTAAAGACATTAAAGCCCTCTTTACGCCCCCAGAGAAGTTTATTGCATCAAATGTAGCCATAGAATCATCTATAGAATCTCCTGGTTTTAACAACACAGATGCAAACTCATCTTCCATTGGAGCAGGTCGCTGGAATTGTAGTTCCATTGAAAATCCAGTTTCATTGTGTATTTTAATCAACGGAGAAACCACAAATGACAAACCAACCTGATTTAAACAAAAAGAAAGAAAAAAACATGGCTTATACATGGATATGAGTCAATCAATCTATCTGACTTAAATTGTACTAACACTCACATCACAGAGGCACGTATAACTATTTTTACTTTCATTAATTTATATGATTTATAACATTTTATATAATTACTTACCATAATAATTTATTTCTTACAGTATTTAACTCATTAGTTGTATATGATCCTTTATTAACCCAATTTCAAATTCGCAAAAAAATATATAATCAAAAAAATGTGCAAAAAAATATGCTATAAACGGAAAGGGATTATTTGTGCAGAACAATGACATTTGCAGATACCTCTGAATTCCTAGAAATGTTAACCACGAGCATTGGCCCAGGGAAAGTTCTTGAACCTGTTAAATGAATTATGAATATGATAAGAACAGCCTTCACAATTGCATAAGCTCAAGATGCAGACCAAAAATAAACCACAAATATAAAGAGCATCCAACCTCTTTGACCACTCAGTTTCTCATGCCATGGTTAAGAAACTGCATAGTAACATATGAATATGAAATATCTTTTTTACCAATCATTATTCTTCAAGATCAGATAATCATACTTCTATTGAATGTCACATACATGGTTCAAGAAGATACAGTATCAATACTAAGATTTCATTCAGGGTATTTACTACTTGAGAAATGCAATTCATTCATATACCTTAAGAGGCTAGAAACAACATTAGGACGGAAGAAAAGAAAAGAAAAATATTAACTTTGACAAGGAGCCATATTAACAAAACTGTCTTTAAATACATAAAAATAAAATGTAGAGCATTTATGGAATTTCAGGTTGCACCGACCAACGGACAAAAAAAACATTAATGCATGGAAAGATAGTAAGTAATTAAGACCTTCTCTTGGCATAATTTGGGTTCTCCAAGCAAGAGTCTGTGTTCGTGGAAGTAAGAGACGAATAGGAGAAGTTGCAAAGGAACCACCATCAGCAAGTTGGATAGAAACAGATATTGCAGCATCAGAATCTTGAATTTTAAAATCACAGAGCCTCCTGTCACAGCAGTCACAAATAAAAAGTCATGGAAGGAAAAGAAAAGGTACTCAACATTAGCCATTAAAATTTTGATCTCTGATAACAACATGAATGAGCAATAACTCAATTAGAGGGCTGGAGTTATATGCTCAAAATAGAAGAGGGGGCAGAAAAGATAAAGGAAATATGAGATCCTTTGAAAACCACCTCAGTTCTCATAACATCGTCAAACACAAATATGACACAAGTTTATCAAGACCTGCTATAAAATAAAATATCAACCTAGATGAAGCATAAATCAAGATCTTGGATTAAACACTCAAGATTACAACTAAATGATTGTGAAATATTATTCACTACAAAAAAAAAATAAAATTAATCAGAATTCCAGAACGCGCGTGCATGATGCATGAAAATGGACATTAAACTACTGTGGGAATAATCGTTATTTTCTTTGCATGAAATTCCACTCTCTGGTATAATAATATCAGAGAATGTAGTCTAAGCTGATTAAAATCTCACTTAGTTAGTTATAATAGTGTATTCTAAACTTAGCAAGTTATTTCTAGCTAAGTACAGCTGGCAGTTCAACTGTGTCAGCTGTCCCTCTTAAGTCTAAAGACTATAAATACTTGTATCTCATTGTATTGAATCATAATCTGAAATACAAATTTTGTTACAGTTTTCTCTCTTTCAATTCTCTCTCCATTTTCAAGCTTTCTCCATTGTTCAACAATAGCTGAATTTTAACAAATAATAATGACCAAAAATAAATTTGTTTGATATTCAATTATGTACCATATACATGGGTATCAATAACAACTGCAAACCTTAATAAAATGGAGGCAGACTGCTTTCGGGGAATTGTTACTCGTTGCTGATCAAAGTGAAAAAGAAGATTCAACCCTGACTGATTCTCCACCTGCCAACTAGCAATTATAATTAATTGATCCAATTGACATCAATTATACTATTAACTCAGTGGTGTTTAAATATATAGCATTCTAGGCATAAAGCAGAGAAACTATAGACCACAGAGAAGCTCAAACAAAAAAATTTGGTTTAACAAAAATGGAAATTCAGGAACATCAGTTAAGTCATCTTGTCTTTTTCTAATGGTAAGAATAATATAGATGCACTAGATCAACAACCTTGCAGAAATTAGCCAGAATCACAGAGCTTTGTAGTGAATAAGGACCGGATAATTTCAATTCCCCAATCATGAAGAGAAGCACATCCAACGAATTTTCATTTAGCGATATGTCCAACTGCCCAGATGATCCAGAAATTTCAGAAAATGGCAATATAATGTTTAAATAAAGAAAAGAAGCACAAAATCAGATGCAACTCTAAAAACCTCTGTTATTCTGCAGAAGAAATTAACAGGCACTGCATGTGATGCATATTCTGAAATCTGGGCCTGAACATTAGATCGGTAAAAAATGCTAATTTCAACGGGATGGAGAAGTTCTTCCCTGAAATCCAAAAAAAAAATGTATCTTATGAATGTAGTTCAAATGAAAATGTGAATGGTAAAAAGTGTAAAATTTAAATGGGAATATAGAATAACCATAAGTTTCTTTGAGCATCAAAATAATTTATTGATGCACTTGAAGTGCTTATGACCCTCGATTTTGTTGCCAATCTCTGTACAGTAAGTTGTGTATCGTTAAGGAATAAGCTTATGAGGGGGAAGAGATCTTCAGTATCAGAAAGCTCGTGAACAATATTCAAGGAAATTTTCTCAATTTTAATATCGATACAAGGAAGTTTTCCCCCCAGCAAAGATGTATTTTCTGCATCAGTGGGCAAAGGAGTTTGCAGGCCCATTCTAGGGTAGCTAGCAGTCTCGGAAACATCAGAAGTAACAGAAAGATCATTGAAAACTTTGAACTTGATTGGACTTCCAGGCTTCTTGACAAACTCCAGAGCACCATCAACGAAAGCAATAGCAGAGTTATTCATTTTGTTCTCAAGGTAGAAAGTTCTCTTCCCCAGTAGATTGAAAGCCTCCGAGTCAGCTACTCCTTCAGAACTTTCGGCCTCAGAAGGACAAACTCTCCAAAGTGCGCATCCTCCATCATTAGTACATGAGATGTCAACAAAACATGATCCTGGCCGATAATTCAATCTCAATGGTACACCCATATCATTCTTAGCAAACAATGATATCAAGGAAAACCATAAAACTGTAGACTTCCATCCTTTTTGGAGGCAGTGTTTGACCTGCAGAAATGCCTTTGTTGATAAATTGCTACATGCACATCATAAAAACTAAAAAAGACCAGTATTTTCATCAGATAGAATTAAGATGATGGAAATCTTATCTCAAGAACAAAGCAGGGAAAGAATCAACCACTGAAGTTTGGGCACAGCATCTACTTAATCAAACTAGATGAATTCTTAGAACACAAGTTTCACACCATATCCGCATCTGGTACATTAAGGGCCCGTTTGGATTAGCTTATTTTAGAGCTTATATAAAACAGCTTATGCAAATAAATAAGTTTTTATGTATTATATATAAGTTTTTAAGGTTGTTTATGAAAAAACAGTTTATGAAGATACGATTTTCGCTAGTGAGAACTTATAAATTAAAATAAAAGCTTATTTATATACATAAGCTATTTTTCATAAGCTCAAAATAAGCTCAAACCAAACGGGACCTAAGTCAAGCCGAATACACAAGCAGCACTATAGATTTGATATTTGACAAATGAAATATAACAGTGATATAGAGTTATAAACCCCAGTACACTGCTAAGGCCCTAAAATAATTACTACTTTGTTTTTATAAAAACAGATAATCAAGAGTTTGATAGGAACATCAAGTATTGATTACTAGAAGGAGAGAGATCTGCATAATTTGCAGCAATTAACAGGAAGAGCCAATTATTTGACACAGATTAAGATAAAAAAATATACAGTGCAGGATATGCTACACGACTTTCTTACCTTGAAAAGAGCCCTTTCTCCTGCAAGAGAGTAATGAACGGCACCACCTATACTGAAGGAATTCTCTTCACCGTCAACTGTAAAATACATATGTTGGTTTGCATCCTGAATAGCAACAATTGCTCCTACACAAGATCGTTGCTAAGTACAACAGTAATTTCCCAAAAGAGTATAAACGAATGTAATTGAGATTGAGTCCAAGTACCATTGGGAATGATTGCTTCCAAACTATTGTCAACTTGGCTACTAGACCAATGATTTCTCTCCGATACTTCTGTTGTATTGTGGCCGGATACCCCAGAAAATGAGGCGGCCATTGACAAAATCATCTAGCATATCAACAAAATGAAATAAAAAGTCGGAACAAATGTGTTAAAACATGAGCATATTTTTTTAAATATTTTGATATTACATTAGACTACCTTAGTTTATATCTCCTAAGATCAGTTCTAATGTTTGAGTATCTTAGATTATCTCCTAGTATTAGTTTACATATTACTTGGTTATTATCATGTTTCGTTTCCTAAATTCTCTGTTTATTTAGTCTTCTGTTTCAAGTACCTATCAAGTTTATTATACCATATTACACCATAATCTTATTTCTTCTGAATTTATCTAAAATCTATAACTTCAACAAAATGTAACAGTTTTAGTAGCAGTAATAACAACAAAAGAAAAATGAATAACACTGCCAAATTTGATTCAAAATTATTAGAGAGAGAGAGAGAGAGAGCAGCCGCAGCAGCAGGGACAGCTAATAACCAAGCATTGCAAGAAATTAAATATAGTAAGAAAGTTCACCTGGATTTCATATACAGAAATTGTCATATCGAAACCTGAAAGAGAGCCAATACCAAACCAATACCCGCCATTATCCGGCCTCTCTATTGACATGGAAGCTCTTAAATTTTTTAAAATTTGGTTCTGACGACTTAATTGAACAGGAATGGGTTCTTTTGAGCAACTTGCATCACTATCTGAGTTCAATTCACTGAATTTCTGAAATCCTGAAAAAGGATCTGCTGATGCAAGATGAGATGACAAATCTTTTGATGTCACAGAAGAAAAATGAGGAATTATCGTTTCTTCTTCCACTCTCTCATGAATAACTTGTGAGAGGATTAATAAACGAGAAAGCTCAGCTGTCAATTTCATCCCAGAAGTTCCAGATTCAAATTTCAGACGGATGTCAACCTCCAATACAATTTCTTGGATACCACCTACAGTAGTAAATTACATGTTTAACAAAAAATATTCCAAGTAATACTTCAAAACTAGCAAATAAGTTAATCACCAGATCCTTCAAAAAAAAAAGTCAATCACCAGATTCATTTTCAAGTGCTAAAACGAGAGCAAGGTGAGACAAAGATAAGTCAAATGCATCTGGCAATCCACTTTCAGCTTGTCGAGATGTGCCAACAGTCCCTTGATCAATCTCAATACCAAGATTATCAGTCTCCCTGCCATCTTCTGCCAAATTAATGCCTTTATTATGTTGTTGTGCAACAGAAGTGAGATTGCTAATATAATGAAGATATAAAGAATAGTTATCAATGGCCATTGGCAAAGATGATGTTTCAAGAACAATGAGTCCACCCTGCCCAGAAAAATTAATAATTCATTAGAATAAGAAAAAATGTAAAACTTCAGATGCTATCATTAACAGATAAAACCCTTGAGATTCAATTATCGACGAAAGACTCAAAACAAAGATGCAGGAATATGCCAGAGATTATTATGCCCTCGCTAGCTTCTCAACTTATTACCTGGATCTCCCAGAATATCAGATTAAACTCTCCACCAACAGAAACCGAAAACAGAAGCTTGCTCACTTTATGTGCTCGAAGTAGGTCGCTTTTCGTTGAACAGCTTCCGATGAAGATATTATATACTGCAACATTCATTACTAACCAATGACTTTCTGAAGCTTGCATGCTGATATTTGTAGGAAGCACCATTTTTTTAACAATGAGGGAAGATTGGTTATTGGACCTTTCAAAGACAGACAAATTGGTTTCCTGTGCCAAGTGAGATGTACTACCTTCAGAACTAGAATTGGAACTACCAAATGTTTTGATCCCATTCCTTGAAGATGGGGCATTTTGAACAAGGCCCAAGCATAAACTAAATGTGCAGCCAGAAAGAGATATTTCATGTAAACAATTAACAGATCGCAATAACAAATTTTGAAGTACAATATTTTCATGGTTGTTTCCAATTGAGTTCTGGTATTCAAAAACAGAAGACATGATTCCAGATAAATCGGTGCAGAGATCCATTTTCGCTTCTTCACAAGATATTACCATAATTGCCTGCTGAATAGAAATCCAAATTCCATTGTCAGGTAATGTTTTCATAGCTTTACTGTTACCAGTTAAAATGTCAAACTTTCTGGTATTACACTCCGGATTACCACTTGTCCTAGAATTATGAAGAATGACATCCACTGAATTGATTCTGCAGGTCCCATCAATAAAAAACGGGAATATGTCATTTGTCTGTGAACTCCCCGGTATAATTGCTCCATTGCTGTCAGGTACTGCAAAAAATGCCTCCCATTTCATAACTTCAGGATGTGTGCAATCAACATCTTCAAAGCTGCTAAACAGATAAGAAATCACAGAAGAAAAATTTGCAATTGCCTGTAATCAAGGAAAAAGTTTGTTTAGTCATGACCTGGTAAGAAACACACATAAACAAGAGCAGAACTGCATTTATGAAATTTATGAAACAAACTCTTGCACACACAGGGTGAAAATAAAATTAAAATCATGTCAAGCTTGTAACAAACTTTGTTAAAAAAAAATCTTGTAACAAACTTGGCATTGGACACTGTCTCTGCCTCCTTTTCTGCCACCACTTTCGCGAAATCCACTAGAAAGATTACCATTAAAATACACGCCACTATTTTTCTGAAACCGATTCTGATGAAATTGTGGATGTGGTGCAGATTGTGCAAAGTTATTTGCAAAAGAATGAAGGCCCAAGTTTTCTGCAGCATATTGTTGCAATAAATCATCCTTATACCTCCCAAGTTGTGTTTCAACTTTCTTCGATTTGTAAAGGGTGGCCTTTATTACTGACTAAAGTAGTAATAAAATTGAAACTAATGAGCTAGACCAGCTAAAACAACATCATGGTGTTCGTGAGGCACAATGGGATCTCCTGTACTGAAAAGTGAGTCAAACGGGGATTTCATGTGTAAAAGATACACGGTAACAGATCAGGTTCCTATAATCGTGCTGCAAAGTTGCAAGTGAAGCTGCGGAGCGCCTGAACCTTAGCTTTTGCCTGAACATGAAGTAATTCCGAATCTTTGCCCGTAGATCCTCGATAAATGTGGATCCAATCACTCTTGTAAGCACGGTCGAGGAGAGTGTCAACTGCAACCATGAGAAAAACAATTGGTCTTCTTGTTGCATCAGGTGTGGGGTATTCAAAAAAAACCTTTCTACAGAAACCAGCAGAAAATGGAGGCAGACAGGAATGGGAGACACAGAGAGAGTATGATGAAAAAAATTGAGAAACTGTATCTTTGTAAAACTGAACTGCAGTGCACATACTAGAAGCCCAAGGCAGATTCCTAAGGCGGTCTTAAAAACTACCTACCAGCCAAGTCTGTTTGAGTGGCTGCTAAGAAAAAACTGAATGTTACGTTAACATTACTAGATAAAACAATAAATATAACTTGACATAACAAGGGGGCAACAAAAAATAAAACCATTTGACTTATCAAGGGAGAAAAAAAAAATATCACCTTATAGATCATATACACCTCATCCAAAAACGACAAAACAGTGAATCCTCCAGCTGTTATATCCAAAGCAGCTGAAAAGGCAGACATTTTTGTGCTCAAGGAATAAATATAATCCCTGCAATTTCAAATTAACCATAAAAAATCACAATATCAATCAAAGAAATTTGAAGCTTACGAAACAACACATTTTCAATAATGGGTAGAAAGAACAGAGTGCCCCAAAATTTCAACAAGGTGAAACTTTAGTACGGGGCGAGGGAGAGGTATTGCTAGCATACCTCCGATAAGAAGAGCCCAAGTTAGATAGATCAAAAGTTAGTTTAGAGAAGTAGAGCCGTAGTATGTTACTAACAGAAACAATACCTACCATTGTTAGAATAATTAATCAAGTACTTAGTAGAGATATTGAAAAGTTGTGAGTATTTAGTTTTAACTCCACTAGTCATTGTATTGATTGTATTGATTAATCTTCCTTATTAATTAGGGGTTAACTAGGAGACTCCTACCTATATAAATGTACATTCTCACCACATAATATGATATAATAAACATATTTTCAGTTCTAATATGGTATCTAGAGCTTCTTGATCTAGAGCCATGTCTACTGCTACGCCTTCTCCTACTCCCTCTGATGCGCAACGCGTAACTGCTGCAGCATCCAAAACCTTCAAACAAGTAGTTTCTGTTAAGCTTGATGATACGAACTACCTTCAATGGTAGCAACAAGTCGAAGGTGTTCTTCGCGGAACGAAGATGGTGAAATTTGTGATTTCACCTGAGATTCCACCGGTTTATCTCACAGATGCAGCGCGGGAAGCAGGAATGGAGAATCCTGCTTACACTGAATGGGAAGAACAAGATTCATTGCTCTGCACCTGGATTCTTTCAACAATTTCGCCTTCGCTACTTTCGCGATTCGTTCTCCTTCGCCACTCGTGGCAAGTTTGGGATGAGATTCATAGTTATTGCTTCACGCAGATGAAGACGCGTTCGCGTCAACTTCGATCTAAACTTAGATCCATTACGAAAGGTTCACGCATTGTCGCTGAATTCATTGCTCAAATTCACGCAATTTCAGAGTCTCTTGCTTCAATTGGAGATCCAGTCTCTCACAGGGACCTGATTGAAGTTGTTCTTGAAGCACTTCCTGAAGAGTTTGACCCTATTGTTGCTAGTGTGAATGCGAAATCTGAGGTTGTTTCTTTAGATGAACTTGAATCTCAGCTTCTCACACAAGAATCTAGAAATGAGAAGTTCAAGAAAGCTGCTATCACTGAACCTGTTTCAGTTAGTCTCACTGAAACTGCAAATTCAGAATCCCAATCTCATGGTCCTAATGCTCAAAACCACAATTATACTGATGGCACTGGAAACAATCAGTTTCCTAACTCTAACCCTAATTTTGGAGGAAGAAATGGCCAGTTCAGAGGACATGGTGGCCGTTTTGGTGGTAGATTCAGAGGACGTGGTGGCCGTTTTGGTGGAAGATCCAATGTTCAATGCCAAATATGTTCAAAAACTGGTCATGATGCAAGCTATTGTCACTACCATTTCTCTGCCCCACAGTATGATTACTACAGTCCCTATGGCTCACCAGGAGGCTACGGTGCACCTCCGAATGTATGGATGCAGAACATGTCACGTCCTCAGCATTCTTGATAGTTTCTTGGGCCTCCTACACAGGCTGGGAATCAGAGAGGTCAAGCTCCCCAGGCCTTCTTAACTGGCTCAGATCCACACAATTCATTCAACAATGCCTGGTACCCTGACTCAGGTGCTACTCATCATGTCACCCCTGATGCATCCAACCTCATGGATTCCACGTCTCTTTCAGGTTCTGATCAGGTCCATATTGGAAATGGACAAGATTTGGCTATTACCTCTGTTGGTTCCTTACAATTTACTTCTCCTTTACATCCTCAAACTACTTTAAAATTGAATAATCTCCTTCTTGTTCCCTCTATAACCAAAAATCTTGTTGGTGTGAGTCAGTTTGCTAAAGATAACAATGTTTACTTTGAGTTTCATCCTAATCACTGTTTCGTCAAATCTCAGGATTCTTCTAAGATGCTTTTAAGAGGTATTCTAGGACATGATGGTCTCTATCAGTTTGAGCACACCAACTCATTCAAGACCACTGCTCCTGTCTCTCAAAATTCTAGTGTCAACACTGTTTGCAATAAAGTTCCAGCACAATCTGATAACTCTGCCTCTTTTCATTTAGGTCCCTCAACTGGTTTCAATTTCAATAATTTTCAATGTAATAATGTTGAACATTTACCTAATAGTTCAACATCTAGTTCCACTCAGTCTTTTCCTTCCATGTATGGTATCTGGCATAGCAGACTTGGACTCAGTCTTTTCCTTCCATCAGCAAATGATCAGTTAATTACTGTAGAGCTAGGAGTAGTTATAGTGCACTTTAGAGGGAGATTGGGAAGTCCTGATTGTTTAGGAGTGGGTCTCTCAACTACCTAGTGTAAGAGAGTATGTATTTTGTGTTCTAAGTTGTTTCTATCTCTGTTCAGCATCGGAAAGTACTTGGGTGACATTGAGTTCTGGTGACTTTAGTGTATTTTGATGTGAGAGAATAATAGATGAATGATTAAAATAAATTATTTTTTATGAGAGCATGATTGGTTAGGGGAGAGATAGAGACAAAGTCACCAATGTCACCCAAGTGTAACCCGTTCAATATCACCTTAATACTGATTCATCAGGAGTTCAATCAATAAAGATTTCATCCTTTTACTTTAGTTCTGGTCTAGTTCTATTACATGCGTTGTAGAAATAGCTGTGTCAAGTCTATGAATCTTCATCATACCAATTGGAATTAATCTTATTAATTGTCCTGGTCTAAACAGAACATTTGAGAATAGGAATTTACAATTTTTAAATTGGATGCAACAGGATTTATGGGCTCCTTTTGATACACGCTCATACACTTACAAGAGAATTTCAATAGAGAAAAATGGGAGATGTGACAATAAGAGAAAAAGATTTGAGATCCTAAATACATAAACTAAATAAAAGAAACAGTAAGCCTAGTAGGATCAACCTGAAAACAAAGCTGTCCAATATCTTCATAAATAAAAAAAAGGAGACTCCATAGAAGAAGCCCTTGTATTATGAATATAAAAATGCTCCCAAACTCAACAGTAACCTGTTGTCCATCAGCAAACTGACAAAGGACATCAATTGTGTTACTCAATGTCTACCATATATCTCAAGTTATAGACTTGGGGAAGAGGATTGACAATGCTAAGAAATGTATTGGACTCTACTCCTTCAAGTTGATGACTCTGTCAGAAATATGAGGGTAATAGTGCAGTTTTTGTTGTAGTGCAGTTTCTACATTTGTGCTCTTGTAATCCATGTAGCTCGTAAAATAGTATAGCTTTCAAATTAGTTTAAGAAGGCAATTAGACTCCTCTGTTAACTGTTCTATGTACTCTCAATTGCATTACTATGATAACAATCATTTAGTAGAAATACAGAATTTCAGGCTCTCATAATTCTCTCTAATCTGTCTTTCCTTTTCTATGATTCTCTCACCATACGAACTTCAAACAATGTCTAGCAAGTAGATATTAGTTCCAAATTTTTGGGGAAATCGTATGATCTCTCTGTTATCATTAGGAAGAGGTTGTCTCCTCTATTTTCTAGGCCTGGAATGGTTAACAGTTGTTACCCTAATTGCATATTTATAGAACCATTTTGTCATCACTAAAATCAAGGCAAATAAAATATTTTCTGCAACCCGTAAGAATATAAATTGGCAGATAATGAAAACTAATATTCAGCATTTAGTCAGCATCCTACCTAATGCATAACATCTGGAGTGTGATTGGCTTCAATATTAAAATTTGAATCTGATGATCACCTGTTGACTTCTCCAAACAAGCATTTAAGCCATTCAGGTGAAGGTAAGAACCAATTGCAACCTTTCCTGTGGATGCATACTTATCATTGTTGGGTTTTGGAATTTCTATCACCCGAGGTTCCAATGTAATACACTCTGTTTTGGCATCACCGAGCCCTGGTTGAGCTGTCAATAAGTTCATACCAACTAAAGATGGTGGTGATCCAACAACCACCTCAATCTCATGGAAATCAAAAATGAGGTCAAAATCATCCGGACTGCTAGTGTCAGTAGTGTCTTGACTACTGATATTGGCCTCCAATTTGTGTGAAAATCTCACTGAAGGACCGTCAACATACACTCCAAGATGAATGTCTCTCTCTGGAAGCTTTTGAAGCATAGCCAAAATCATTTTTTTGGAAAAATATTCATATTTTTTAACCCAACCATTTTCTACTTTATCCAACAAATTTGAAACAGCACGAACTTCCTTCTTGTCCTCCCAGTAAATAGCGCGTTGTATTTGACTAAGAATTAGAGACACTGATGATACTGAAGAATGACTAAAAATCAAATTTAGTTTTCCTACCAATAAACCACATTCGCAAAACCCATAGTCTGGATTCTTATTGTCTGAATATGACGAAGATATCTCAATCTTACAGAGCAGGCATGGATTTTGAGAATATTGAATCTCACTTTCATTAAAATTACTGCAAATTTCTTTCCAACTCACTAACAATTTTCCCATAAAACATTCAATATGAGAATCAAAAGAATCTTCAGCTTGCATTGCGTTAGTTTCTGAAAGGAGAAACCCTTTTGCAGGTTCAACCCACATAAGTGATTTCCTATCACGACTACCTTCTTTTCCCTTTCCTTCAGTGGTATAACTATGCATACTCAATATACTTTCTTCTGCTGACATTGTTGAAGGTGTGAGTTCAACCTTCATTTGCCCGCATGATAGGAAGACTCTCTGCTCGAGAATATCTTTTACAGATACTAATAACAAAGAATCTATGCAAAAACATATTGAAAGAAAATCTGAGTATGCTATCCCAGTATGTGATTGTAATGTTTCACACACTGATGGGTGAATTTCATCGATTTGAGAAACTGTGATTGTGATTTTCCCAAAGTTCAACACAAAACAACACCTTTGACAAGGGTCTTTGATAAGACTTCCCAAACAGCACCCATCTATTGCAGGATCTTGCACTGTTTTTTCACCAAAAAATATGCCCCGTAGACAATGGATCGCCTTTAAGATCATTCCCCATATAAATGCTATTATAAAAAGAAGAGGACGGAAGAAATTACTTCTGGCTGCACATTCCTCATGAGAACCAAATGGAACTTTCGATGCTGCTCTATGACGAGATATTCGCCTCGCAAGTGATATGCCTTCAACAGGTAACTTTTTCTCAATGTCAGATATCAACTCCCAACGGTGCTTAGCAGAACTCAGTTTGTTACGAGACATCTTAGAAATGGACTTTTTCCATATATTGCCAGTAGAATATCCAGTTAGCAGTAAGATTTCCTCATAAGTTTTGACATAGTGTGTCCATTGACCTACAATACCAACCAATCTTTGCAATGAAAATCTAGGAGTTACAGTCGCGTGGTCAATTCTGCTGGAAGCTATTTTCCATAACTCTCTAGCACTTCTAGGTTGATTGAACTTATCAGATAGCAGTTTTTCGAAAAGTAGACAAAAAGAAATATCATCTGGAGAGAATGCACAAGCGAGTAGTGGAAAACATAGTGTGCAATCTACCAGCTTAAGATCTCTGAATGTAATGAAAATCTTCATATCAGATGAAAGCATAATTCGAACTGCACAGTTTTTTCTATTTAATCCAACCTTGAACCCAGTGCCATCTAACATGAAATCGCTCTCTTTAATTGGAACAAAAACTGTACCAACAAAACCTCTTAGAAGACATTTTTTATCCAGATGCTTGGACCTTGCACTGATCTCTTTCATTTCCGCAAAACACACAAACTCGTCATTTAAGATTGGGAATTGAACATCCACACGAATGTCATGTGCCTCAAGATGACAGTTTTTAAAAATCAAATTCAGAAAAGATGATGAAAAACTATTCTTCTCATGCACAGTATATAAGATCATTTCCAAGATTTGATGCAAAGAACAACCCTAAAATCAACACAAAATTTAATATTAATCACCATGACCATAATGATATGATATTTAATAAATTGATTCTGCATGGTAAAGCTAGAAACAAAAACAAATGAAAACAAACACCATTACAAATATACCTCTCTTTGTTGTCAAATTCATTTGACTTAGAGCATATGATTCACATACTCTGTAGCACCGACACTTCTGATTTAATGTGTGTCTGGTGTCTCACATGTGTCATTGACACGACACTGACACATGTCAAATTCATTTGACTTGGAGCATATGATTCACATACTCTGTAGCATCAACACTTCTGGTCGAATGTGAGTCTAGTGTCTCCCGTCCCATGTGTAACTGACACGACACTGACACATGTGATTGCATTCAATTTTGTCATTTTACTACAGACACTTTTGATTTAAGGAGTGTCTGACATGACACCGACACATCTGATTACATTTAAGTTAGTCATTTTCTCAAACTATTAGTGTTGTATCCCGTGTCACTACTTCATGGTTCACATACAAGTATAAAAAATAGTAACAGACTACTACTACCTAAGAAAACTACTACAAATCAGTAAATTTAGAGTCTAATAATAATTACCTCAGGATCAAGTTCCGAAAGTTTCTTCTTAAGATCATTCAAATAATCATCCTTCGGCATCCGTAACCGCGTCACACATTCATCCTCTTCCGGCTTCCTTCAAAACCAAACGATTATCTCAGTTAAAAAAAAGGCTAAACGCAAAACCGATTCAAATCACAACAAAAATCAAAAGAAATGGAAATAGAAGGTTTTACTCTAACGATAGCACAACACGAACACCGTGAAATTCGATTTCAAAAGCCGGCGAGGAGCAGGATGAGAATCGAACAACAAGACGTTCAACGGTGAAATCCTTGACGAACAATAACGGAGGAGAGTGGAATAGTTTGTTGAGAACAGCAACATCGAAGCGGAGACTGGTGACGACGGCGATAGAGTGGAAGAACCCTAATTCGAGATTGAGTTGAGGTTCTTCGAATAGCCATGGTTGAAGTAGAGAGAGTAGTTTCCGTCGGAAAATGCTATGGAAGAGCATTGTAGTGTCATGGATTAGGGTTTGCGATGGAGAAGATGAATTTGAAAAAATGGAGTAACTGACTTTATAGTTTGGCGCTGTGTGTGAATCGGCGGGAAAGGGTAAGGTGGTCCACGTGGCTAGGTGTTTCTATCCAACTGAAATGAGCCGAACGCGTGGTAGTGCTAGGCCCTAGTATGGGTTTAGTAGGATCATACCATCCACCCAACTCGAATAACATATTTGTTTCATCTATGCAATATCCTGTATCGACATCAATTTAGATATTATATGTTTGAATTAGTTTAAATATATGCTTAAATTGTCTTCGCAACTTGTCTCTAACCCTAACCTTAATCCTGAGAAGTTTTGGGTTAGAGCAATGAAAGCTCTATATTACTATTTGGCGCGAAATTTCTCGTGTTGCCACCATGTCTAAGGTAATGTTTGTTGAGTGATTATAAACGGTAATGATGTGAGATTTTAAAAAGATATTTAGATCTTGATTCTAAGTAGTTTGGAAACTCTTTTTTCACAGGTTCTTCCTCGAGGTTAAAACAATTTTCCAATTTTCTTCTGTTTTATCGATCGATCTTGAAAATGAGACTTACTTCATCAAATCCTCTCAGATAATCTATTGATATTCTTAATATCAAACCACATGAGGAGCAAGAGGATGACGATTTTGTTAATTATTCTCTTTCTACGCGGATAATCAATTTAATTTAAAATTGTCTTACAAGTTACCTCAATTAATGATTTTGATCTTAATTACATGTTGGCTTCGAAGTGGACATGTTTGATTTGAATCTACGCCTTTCTTTGAAAACTTATACATGGCAAATTATTAACTAATGAATTGAGGTATAGGAGAAATATGACTACATGTGATTTTTGCCCTCATTGGGATAGTGTTATTGAGTCGATCATGCATAACTTACAAGATTGTGAAGAAGCGACTGAGTTTTGGAGTAGCATAGTAAGGCCCGGTCTTTGGACTAAATTCTTTAGTCTTGGCCTCCATGCTTGGTTGGATAGGTATCTTACCAATGACAATATTGGTAATATCCCTTTGAAAATGGTAATCTTTTTTGGGTTGTTGTTCATGCCCTATAGAAGGATAAAAATTTACTGTTCTTCTCTCAACATTCAGATCTCTATGTTTGATTATTATCATCGCATATCTAACTAATTGAGCTATATACTACCCATGTTCAAAAACCTCTTGAGTCTATAAATCAAATAACTAGCAGAAGCCATGTACACTAGGAACCCCCTCTTGAAGGTGTCTATAAAGTCAATGTTCATAGATCGCTTGATTGGGTTTATGGAAATTCGGCTTTATAAAAGACTTATTCGTGACTATTAAGGGAAATTCATCAAAGGCTTCTACACCCCCAAAAAAAATTTACGTTATTTTTGCTGAAATGTTTGCACTCCTTCACAACTTCCGGTTGGCTCGTAATATGGATATATCTCAAGTCATTTTTGCAACAAATTATTTGTTAGTGGCAATTGTTGTCACTAGAAGGTCAACATTTTATCTCATATCTTAAACCTCTCCTTAAAATAGACTCTCAACCTCCTCCGACTCTTAGATTGGAACGTCAAAGTTTTTCATTGCTTATGCGAAATTAATTGTTGTATTGATTCCTTAACTTGTCGGGATCATAATGGATTTTTTTTCATAATTTCTTTCCATTTAGTTTGTCCTTTATTTGACATTATTTTGAAGAATGATTGTATTGATCTTTTGTTTGTTCACCTAATGCATTAATTATATGCCTCTTCAATTTTATGTTATTTTTAAAACTATTTCAATCAAAACTTGGGAAACAGTTAGGACCAGTATAATTTATCTCATATCATCACAATCTCTTATTGTTAATTAGTTTAGTTATGTAATTTGTCATTAGGCAATTACAAACAAATATTTAAAATGTGTTCATAATTTGACCTGCAGAGCATCATAACTATTTGGATCTAGTAACATATTTTGGGTTAATTCATGGTCCAATTTTACTGAATTATTCCTTAAAATTAGAATTTTAAATGTAATATGCTTATCAGTGAAATCTTTAATCATAAAAACTTAAATCATGAAAACTTTAATATGGTATTTCAAATAGTAAAGTTGTACCAACATAAATTGTAAATTGTTGATCATATATGTTTCTCCATTTAC
>Ga0228711_1001928_pt1 | contig 31335 bp, 15 predicted proteins | sample MedpolnodulmetaG_2_FD_177996 | JGI IMG/M metagenome (GOLD analysis project Ga0228711, IMG submission 177996) | Root nodule microbial communities from Medicago polymorpha collected in Santa Monica, California, United States - brown nodules | ecosystem: Host-associated > Plants > Roots > Nodule... | reverse complement strand
CGGTGTTGAGGGGCCATTTACTATAAGGCCTTTTTGTACTCTTTTTCCCCCTTTAGCGGGTTAAGTGCACCTTAAGCTAGCCTTGCTCAATATTATTTGTCGATTAAAAAAAAAAAAAACTTTAACGACGGTGCATTTTAAGTGCTTAAATTTGAACTCAAGATACGTAGTGCTAAATATGTTTCTTAAAGTATGACTAAATATTCTAGGCATTGTTTGGTGTGCATGATAGGATAGTAATAAAACATGATAAATAGCTCGATAATGATATTGATAGGATATGACAATGACAAAACAAATTGAGAACAAACAATCGAGTTTTCTGACGATGATGATGCAATTTGCAATTAACCCATATAAGCAACTGAGTTTTCAAACAGAAGCAGATAATCAATGATGGTGCGATTTACAATCAACCCAGTGAAGCAATTGGATTTTAATCATCGATTAAGGATTAAAAAAGGTGAAAACTTTGTGTTGCAAATGGGTTTTAGATGGATTAAACCATTATATGTTCAAATGAAGAGAGGTAGGAGGCAAAAACATAAGGCATGAGCGTGGTGGATGTACGATTCGGTAGGGTTACACTGATCAGATACAAGGGAAGGGAAGACTCGTTTATGATGAATTTGAGAAATCCGATCAGGTTGCTAACCCACCAAAAAAATCAAAGTTTAAAATTTCAAAGGAGATATAGGGTAAGATTAGTAATGGATTTAATTTATCATATCCTATTGTTGTACCAAATAATTGATATAGATAAGACATGATAGTTTTATTATAACATGTTTCTTTATCTTGTTCACCGAACATACCCTTAGTTATTTAACATGTGCTTTTTTTTTTGTTACATACTTAACTTGTGTTAGGTCTCTTGTTGGTATTTTTCTTTTAGTTTTGGTTTTAAATCCCATAAATTATTTTTCTTTTTAAATGCATACTTTTTAAAATTATCTTAAACTATACATATATATAAGGAGGGATTAATTGATTATAGATATTAGATTTCATTAATTTAACGGTTGAATTAAAAGTTTTTATTGAGTGGATCAACTCCACTCCACCAAATTTTATAAAAATTTGACAATAGTAGCTATGTAATCAAATTTTGGAAAAAAAATATTAAGAACTTTAAAAAAAAAAAAAGGAAATAATCGTATTCAAGACATTCAGTTCTACCCTTGGTTTGAGAGAGTTCAACGTTATTCACGAGACAAACTGAGTTAAGCTCACGGAAGAATGACTTTGCCTTTTACTATTATAACAAACTCTTGAAGTTTATTGATTTTAAATGCTACTTTAAAAGTTTGGAAATATATAAAATATTACAGCAAAAACAAAAATAAAAACTGTAAAGAGAAAGCAGGAAAAAAATAATAAAATTGAAAGAAAAGGAAAATGCGAAGGATTGTGTCCTTAGGATTAAAGAAGCAAATAACCCAAAGAAAGGTAGAATTTGTGAATAGGCAAGATGATTGGGTGATGAATAATAATATGTGGCAACTGGCAGTAAGGAGGGAAAAGTGATTGAGTGAGAAAGGAAGAAGAAGAAGAAGATATGGTTATCCATTCCTTGTCCTTGATTAATAATTATTCAGGTTTGGCGGTTCCACTCTTCCCATTGCTGCTTCCGCTTCCAAAACTCGCCATTCCAACTGCTACTTCTACGGGTAATTAATTAACCTTCCTTCCTTCGTATTAATTGTTATTATTGTCATAATAATATGAATATGAATTATATTACATTAGCCGCAGGAGGAGGAGGAATTATCTCTCTCAAACAACTACAACTACGTCGTCCTCGTCGTCGTCGTCGTTTTCTTCCCTTCTGTACATCATCATCATCGCAAGACAATGATAATAATAATTGTGTGAGTGGAGATTCCATACGGGAAAGATTTCTTAGTTTTTATGCTTCCCGTGGTCACAAGGTCCTTCCCAGTGCTTCTCTCGTTCCAGATGACCCCACTGTTCTCCTCACCATTGCTGGGATGCTTCAATTCAAACCTATCTTTCTTGGTAAACTTCCTAGACAAGTCCCTCGTGCTACTACTTCACAACGCTGCATCCGTACTAATGATATCAACAATGTTGGTCATACCTCACGACATCATACCTTCTTTGAGATGCTTGGTAACTTCAGCTTTGGTGATTACTTCAAAAAACAAGCTATTCAATGGGCATGGGACTTATCTACCATTGAGTTTCGTTTGCCTCCAGAAAGATTATGGATTAGTGTTTACCAAGACGATCATGAGACTTTCCAGTTATGGTCTCAACAGGTAAAATTACATCACATCCCTCTCCTCCTCTTCTGCTTCTCTTCCTCTCATCACATCTTCATTTCTCTGCAGGTTGGTGTCCCTGTTGACCGAATTAAGAGGTTGGGTGAAGACGATAACTTTTGGACAAGCGGAGTCACCGGTCCCTGCGGTCCTTGCTCTGAAATTTATTATGATTTTCATCCTGAGAGGGGATATGCCGATGCTGTAAGTAGTATGATATACTTGTTCCAAATTCAGTTATTTCAAATCACTTCACTGACAATGTTTTATGACTCGGGTTTTGAAAGCAGGATCTTGGTGATGATACACGGTTTATAGAGTTCTACAATTTAGTATTCATGCAATACAACAAAAAAGACGATGGTTCTCTCGAACCTCTAAAGCAGAAGAACATAGATACTGGGCTTGGTCTGGAGCGCATGGCTCGCATCCTTCAAAAGGTATTTCATTCTTTTGAATTGTTGTAAAAGTGAGTGAGTATTTGTACTTTTACAAGTGTTTCTAGGAGACTAGAACTAGAACTATGATATTTCTGCACCCTACACCACATCCTTGCTTATTGTTGAGAAAAGTGGGGCAAGGAAAAAGGGTGTGAATGAAACATTACTCACAGTACTCTCATTTTCATTTGCTTCTCAAGTCCTTTTTATATTTATTCATTATCCATTGCAGGCTCCAAACAACTATGAAACTGACTTGATTCTCCCCATCATAGAGAAGGCCTCTGAATTAGCAAATATTTCATATGGCATATCTGATGACCAGACAAAAAGGTATCTGAAAGTAAGTGTGACTATCTTCATACAAGTTGCAGTAGACTTTTAATCAGTTTATTTCAATTCGCCTTTCTTATTACTTTGAATTTATGCTATTTTTTCTTTACTTAGATTGTAGGAGATCACATGCGTGCAATTGTGTTTCTCATCTCTGATGGCGTTGTACCATCAAACGTTGGGAGGGGTTATGTAGTTCGACGGCTTATCAGAAGAGTTGTTCGTACGGGAAGGTTGCTTGGTATAAAAGGTGATGGTAGGGGAGACCTTGAAGGAGCATTTTTACCTATAATTGCTCAGAAAGTATTAGAGTTAAGCACTCACATTGATGCTGATGTGAAGAATAGAGCACCCCGTATCCTTGAGGAGTTGAAGAGAGAAGAGCTTCGATTTGTGCAGACGCTGGAGAGAGGAGAGAAATTGCTTGAGGAGAAGCTTGTTGATGCTATATCAAGTGCTGAAAGAAATGGAACCGTACCTTGCTTGGCTGGTGAAGATGTGTTTATTTTGTATGATACTTATGGTTTCCCTATGGAAATAACAAAAGAGGTGGCTGAAGAACGTGGTGTGAGTATTGACATGAATGGTTTTGATATTGAGATGGAGAAGCAAAGACGTCAATCTCAAGCTGCACACAATATTGTCAAGCTTGCCATTGGAAGTGGGACAAATATTGCAGACAATGTACCTGACACTGAATTTATTGGATATGAAAGTCTTTATTGTAAAGCAATTGTAGCAAGCCTAGTGGTAAATGGTGATCCAGCTGTACAGGTTAGTGAAGGGAGTAATGTGGAAATTTTGCTGAACAAGACTCCATTTTATGCTGAATCAGGAGGACAAATTGGAGATCATGGTTTTCTGTATATATCAGACGGTGAGAATCAACCTAAGGCTGTCGTGGAGATAATAGATGTTCAGAAGTCTTTTGGTAATATATTTGTTCACAAGGGTACAGTCCAAAAGGGTGTTCTAGAGGTTGGCAAACAGGTGGAAGCAACAGTGGATGTAAAGTTGAGGCAACGAGCCAAGGTACAAAAACTGTGTACCCACTCATTTTATTTATTTACTTCTTTGGTGAATCTTAAGTCATAACAGAATTTGATACAGACAAAAATTTACATCATCATAGTCATGCCTATTTTCAAATCCGAAGCTTACAAGTTGTTCAAGATTACAGTAAATATGATTGGTGCTTTGCAGGTTCATCATACCGCTACTCATTTACTACAAGCAGCGCTTAAAAAGGTCATCGGTCAGGAGACCTCTCAAGCTGGTTCTTTGGTGGCATTTGATCGTCTCAGGTTTGATTTCAATTTCCACCGTCCACTCCTTGATAGCGAGCTTGCAGAAATTGAACTGCTGATCAACGGATGGATTGAGGATGCGATTCTTCTTCAGACCAAAGTGATGCTTCTTGCTGATGCAAAAAGAGAAGGAGCAATTGCAATGTTTGGAGAAAAATACGGGGAAGAGGTTGGATTTGCTACAAACGCTTTTGATATTTAACATTGAAATTAATTTAGCTTACTTCTGTTTTGGTAGTTTTAAACATGAAGTGTGTACTTCAAAAGAGCTCAGAACTTTGACCTTCAGGGATGGATTGCAACTAATCTTCAGGAATCATCATGTCTTCTGATCTAAATTCCAACATTACTATTACTATTGCTAGAATCCAATTACATTGTGATTTCAGATGCATCAATAGTTATCTCTCTCTCTATCACTTGTACCAGCACCTACGCATGGACTATAGTAGTGAAATATACGGCATAGCAATATACTAGATTCTGAAGAAAAAAAATAAGAGCATCCAGCTGTGAAAAATTCTGAAACAGTACAAACCAAATGTAAATCCTAACAGCCCACAACCATGTCTACATCTAATTTTGGTTACGACTTTGATTGGCAATTTTTTTTTATTAGTGGCAGCTAGTTGTTAGCAGCTTGGCTTATAGCTAAAAGTGGCTATGCTAACTGTCTGACTTTAAAGTGTCTAATAAAGTTAGCGGTTAACTCGCTGATAAATATAAAATGACTTGTCTATTTTTTTTGTATAAATTGTGTTTATGTATAATATTGATTTGTAAATTATTATCGCTTTTAATACTTAAATTTATTTAATATACTTTTCATTTTTAAACAAAATGTGATAATGCAAACAAAATGACATGTACACATAATTCTTTTATATAAATTTTAAGATTTTACAGGAAAATATATACTTTCTAGGGGCTAGGATTCTTTTGTTTTAAAGGGAGTATATAACTAATATATTCAGAGTAAAAATAAAAAGAAAATAATACAATACAGACTATAGGCTCAGATGCTATATGAAATAACAAAAAAAAAGTAATGCTATAAAGTATTGGGATAAGTTTCTTTATCAAACAACTGTAGTTATTAAATCCACTATATACAAGTCAGGTCCACCGTAAGCTAGTGGATCAAAGTTGCCAATGTGATTATATATGTTTCATATCTGAGACATGAATGTTATGATGTTTATCCCATTTCTTCTTGTGTAATCATATTTGGTGTGCTGCAGGTACGTGTTGTAGAGGTTCCTGGAGTATCGATGGAACTTTGTGGTGGGACTCATGTCAGTAATACTTCTGAAATTCGTGGTTTTAAAGTAATTTCAGAGCAGGGTATTGCATCTGGTGTCAGGCGAATAGAAGCTGTAGCTGGGGAAGCTTTCATTGAATATGTCAATGCCCGTGATTTATATCTGAAACAGCTATGTTCCACTCTCAAAGTATGTTCCTGATTTTAGTGTTTCAGAATTTTGTGCAAATAGTATAACTTTGTGCAGACAGTAGTTAATATCCATGAGTCATGCAATTAATATGACCAATACTTAATAATATAAATTTGTGCGCATAGGTATCTGTTTGTTTTAAGGGGGACCCTTAGCACAACGGTAAAGTTGTTGTCACGTGACTAAAAGGTCATGGGTTCAAGTCCTGGAAATAACCTCCTGTGCAAAAAACAGGGCAAGGCTGGGTATAATACACCAAAATGGTGGGACCCCTTCTCAGACCCTGCGTATGCGGGAGCTTTAGTGCACCGGGATGCCTTTTATAGGTATTTGTTTGTTCTCCTTGCCTTTTATTGGGGTTGAGTATGCAGCAAAATTAGGGTTGAGAGACAAACCATCATATTTTTTACAAGATGGGATTCGATCACAATATGGGTAGGGTTTTCCATGCGGGTTGGCTCAGTTGGTTATGTAGCATTGAGTTTATGGGGAGGACCAAGATTCGATCCCCGCAGAACACACTCTTGGGGAGAGGTGAAGAGCTTTCAGCTGCAACCTAGGCACTCAAGCGGAGATTAGTCCCATTGCTTGTCCAAAGGACCGAAGTCTGCTGTGATACTCTGTGGAGCCACTGAGGTGTCAAAGGCCCTAATTACAGCGTTTCCTTACCAAAACCAAAGTATTTACTACGATATTTTCATGCCTTACAAAGTTTTTCTAGTTTGTTTCCCTGTGTATTACACATAAGATAAGGGAACTGTCTCACTTTTTTCATGCTCGCACATTTGGGGTTCCTTGTTGCATGTGTTGCTCAAATACATAGAGTATTTCCTTTATGTCTATAATAATCTATAATATGAATTTTTAATAAAAAAAAGGGCAGCCCAGTGCACTAAACCTCCTACATACGCAGGGTTCGGGAAAGGGGTCCCACCATTTTGGTGTATTGTAGATTTTGATATTTTCTGCATTTGGTACCATTTCTTTCCTTGAATAACTTATAATCAACTTTTGAAGGTTAAACCTGAAGAAGTAACTGTGAGGATAGAAAACCTTTTAGAGGAGATACGGGTAGCAAGAAACGAAAATTCGGCTATGCGTGCAAAAGCAGCAGTCTACAAAGCTTCAGTTATTGCAAGCAGAGCGTTTTTGGTGGGGCATTCAAAACAGTACAGGTAATACTTCTCCATCTTGTAGTATTTGTTACTTTGATATGGGTTTGGGAGAGGACCTTCTCCCTTGTTAGCAACACCAAAAAAAGTTTTTCTGCCTGTAAGGCACAAACTATTGTATATAACTGGGGAAGAAGGTGAAAGATGTTTCCTTGATATAATGTCATGTCATAACCAACTGAAATCCAACAATTGGAAACTGATCCAGATATCTATGAAAAGGGAGCCCAAAATAAGTTTAACAAATAAATATTAAATAAACATTTAATTATAACAGTATAATACAATTAAAAAACTAATAATAAATTTTTAATGAACTCCATACATGCTCAAAATATAGCAGCTCGAAATTCTAAATTCGTTAGGGAAGTTTGCAACGGAGGAAGGCTTAATGGGTGTTCTATTTTTTCCCAATAGCATTTATATTATAAGTGTTGTGGTACTCTATTTCTAAAGTTAAAAAAGAGTTCATGTAATTAGGAGGAAAAGAATGGAAGCTGATTAATTTAACTCCCATACAAAAGGCTAGTTGTGAATAAAATTAATAGATGCCAAAAGCTTGGATGAATTGAGCTAATGTATACTGTTATTCATACTCAAGCATATAAATCTGCATATACTTAGTCAATTTAATTTTCTTCTAATTAGGATTATTCAAGAGATTGGCGTTGATAATTGTTAAAACAATAAAACCTAAAATTTAATTTATTCCTAATTAAATTAACCATTCAAAGGTAGCCCAATAACTGCTAAAACAAAAGTTGTCTGAGCACAGGGACAGATTGGAAAGGGAAATGCACGGCCCCTTCCATCTCCCCTTTTCTTGTTTGCAGATACAACCTCCTGGGTGAAAGGCGATATTCCTATTCTAGAAGCGAAATTTCTGCTTCAGATATAAAAGTCTAACTTTTCACTCCCGGCTTGTGCGCTTTTGCTTTAGGAAACTCCACCAACGACAAAATCTTTATCAACTATTTAGAGGAGCACAAGCTTTTCACCTTCACCAACTCAGTAAAGCTCCAAAGTTCATCTGTTTCAAAGGATGGCCCCCTAAATATTATTTAACTATTATAAATTAATATTCATGTGATATTTATAATTATATATTTTTTGACCCCTCATATGATATAGTTTTGGATCTGTGCGTGTTTGAGTGCAAACTATTCTGATGGTTGTCCATATAACTTCAGTAATACCGACTGGAATGATATGCCATGTCATAAAAGTAGAATGACATTGGACAAGGGTAGGTTACACACATGCGTGTCCCTCCTCCCCTGGGTTCGTCTCTGCCGGAAAAAAAGAAGCAGAGGTCTTGCGTCACATCATTGATATTCCCTCGAATATATTTTCTGTGAATGCTGCTGACATAACTAGAACATGGGAGGATGTCTTTCATATGTGTATTTCCACAAAAGGGTGACTTGGTGCTAAAACTCCCGCACCCTTGTGGGTTTCAGGATGGAGTCAGACCCATTGGGAGTTTGATAAAGGGTAACCTAATCGTAGTGTTATAAAGTTCCCGTGGTGGGATACGGGGAAGGCTTGCACACGAACAGGTCTGTTGCAGGTAGCCTTTCCTGGCACCTAACATTTGACCTTGTAATCAACACAACAATAACTCTAACCATTGTACAAAAGCTTTCCTTCATTGTGCGTCTATTGTATATACAGGACTTGGAAATAGAAAAGAAAAATTATGGTTGAAAATGTAATTATTGCATGGTCTTTAAGTTGATGCATCATTTTTATTATTAATTGTTGAAAATATTCCAGGATACTAGTTGAGTGCTTGGATGATGTTGATGCGGAGTCACTTAAAAGTGCCGCAGAATATTTAATGGAAACAATAGCAGATCCAGCAGCTATTGTCCTGGGCTCATGTCCAGGTGAAGGGAAGGTTAGTCTAGTGGCTGCTTTTACTCCAGGGGTGGTTGGTCAGGGAATTCAGGCAGGTAAATTTATTGGACAGATAGCAAAATTATGTGGTGGTGGAGGAGGTGGAAGGCCCAACTTCGCTCAGGCTGGTGGGAGGAAGCCTGAAAATTTGGCTGGTGCCCTCGAGAAAGCTAAGTCAGAGCTTATAGCTTATCTTTGTGAAAAAGGGAACTGAGTCCATACACACTTGGCAAATATTTTTATGTCAATTAAAGCAGCAGATAGTATAGATTCTTTGTTTTTGAGACTATACAGCACAAGAGGGGCGGAAAAGCTTATGTGAAGATTTTTCTTTCAGTTCCAGGAGGCTTACAACTGAAGTTTCCAAATACTAGTATATAGTGCTTTTTAAAAATGTGATTTTGTATCCTGACTGACACAAACAAACCTGCGCTGGCCCGTATGATCCCTACTTGTAATTTTTAACTTGCGAATCTCAGATTGGATGCAAAACTTTGTAACTAGACCATACATGAAGGCTACGTATATAAGGTGGACTACTCTTTGGGTAGTCCACTGGTGTACCGTGTGTAGAAAATTTGCCTCCATGCCCTTTCATCATGAGTTTTCCTTTTTCACTCACGGTTAGCAAAAATTGCAGGGAACAATAGCGACTCTTAGTGATATGAAACCCTATCGGGTTTTGGAACTAGGAGTGGGTTCCTTAATAAATTTAAAATTAGAATTAAGCATGAATGAACAAGAATTCTCAATAGTTTCAATGGTTTGCATCTATTCCTTGATTACAAAGACAATTTTTTATTTTTTTTATCTCAAAGCGTTCATAAATTCAACTTATGTCTGACAATATGAACCGTACATCAATTAATCGATGATCAAGCGAATAAAAGCATTAAGCATGGAGATAAGAAAAATAATTCAATAAGTTTTCATCGATAATCAAAGATCAAATCACATAACAAAAGTATTCATCTAGGTCTACTCATCCCCAACAACGGAGGGTTTAGTTACTCATAACAGATAAGTAAGAGAAAGAGATTAAAGAAGAATTACAAGAGCAATCCATGAATGATTCTTGAGAAATCTCCTTCAATGGTGCTGGGAACTACCCTCTGTGTTTTCTCTGCTAGGCACAAGTTTCTAAACTCAAAATTGATTAAAAGATGTCTCCAACACGTTAAAAAACATATTTATAGTGTAACAGACTCGGCACGGGGCGATGCGCTTCTGCTGGAGCACCCAACGTCTAATTCATGGATCTGAAGCTTGAGCTTTGCAGCTCTGACGCCTAATACCCGAAAATGTGTCTTTTTCACCCCTTTGTGTTCCGAATTATGTTTTAAGTGTCTTCATGAAAGTTGTAGATATGGATGTTAGCTTTCATTTGATTTTTGTTTGCCTCAATTTGGACATCTACAACTTGAGATATGATCAAAATACCGAACATGTGTCATGTTGCGATTTCATGAAATTTCAGCACAAATCTATTAGTGGACTCTAAAACATCATGTATTCATTCAGTTTGATGCTTAGTTGTGACTAGCCTTTTAACTGCCTCCAATCCTACACGATCTCAAACATACTTGAAACAAGTCAGATGTTCAAATATCATGCTTAAACATTGCAAAGAAAACCAACAAAACAAAACAGTTAAATAGAAACATGGGAGGAGAAATAAGTCATGCAATCACTTAAAAGATACTTAATTTAGAGGTAAAAACAAAGGTAAACCAACATTTTTGTTGGTTATCAATGCTTACTTGTCTTTAGATCAAACATGGCAATAGAGAGGATTCGAAACCGTCGCTAAAATTCTGCTATCAAACCAGGTTACTAAATCACTACTGCTTTGTGCAATCAAATTAAACTTGCAAACTCCCCCCAATTTACCGTTTTTATTTATTTATTTGCTTTTTATTTTCTCTTTTAATAAGTAACGCTAGTTGCCGAGTTGAAACGACAATTCATGTGGAGACAATCTTACCAACTGCTTTATTACTTGAACACGATTTGGTGCACTTTTAAATTGATTCATTGAGGGGATCCTCTCCATTGAGGGGAGTTGAAAAAGTTTACGGAGCTGGAAGAGTCCTCACATCATCCATACCTCCACGTGGATTACTGCTCATGAACACTTCATAACAAGGCATCAAAGAAGTTGATAGGGATTTAAGTTTCTTCCGCATGCACCATTAGTGTAAATGAAGACAAAACAATCATCCATGCTTAAAGTTGACTTCTAATCACATTATTTTGGCCTGTGAAGATTGGATCTTCAATAATATGGCGAGATCACACATAAAAAGTTTGGCAGAATATTTTCATGGTAGCATGCTTGCACTTGTGGACGTGGAGAAACAAAAGTATCTTTGAAGAAGGATTTCTTCAACCCAATAACCCAACTGATGTAATCCTCAATAAATGTTATCAAACTCATTTTACTGGGTGACCTTAACAAAATGATATTGATGTCATTGGTTGGAAGTAACCTGGGAGGGAAGAGTCAAGCTCAACTGCGATGACACACATAAAATTTTCGTTAATCTCTCTAGACGAGAGTGTCCTCCGAGTAGTTATGTTTGTGAAAATGCCTTTCCAAAACATTTTTTGTCAAATAGTGGCAACGATTTATTTGTATTTGAAACACAACAAATTCGTCATAAATTGCGACAAATGTCAAATTCGTGTCGTAAATATTTTGTGATGGAAACTATTAATTTAGTGACAAATTTGTACTCTCTAAATTTATTTTGCCTTGTAGTGTAATGTAACAAGCTCCATCTTGAGATGTAGGGCACATATATCAAAGTGGATATCACTCAAAGACAAGAGATTACCTACCTTCAAGTTGAAAGTGCTTGTTGGTATAGGCCAATATCTTAACAATAAAAAACAATATTAATTGGAATATTCCTACTTTGATTTGGAGCATTTGTGACCTCAAGAATGTAAACTGACAAGCTTAGATTAACCACACTTGACGTGAAGGAAACAAATCAATCATTGATTTAACTAATTTTAGTTTAACTTTAAACTATTTTGATTTGTATGCTTTAGGGAATCCTCTAGAGAGCTTTTAAAGTCACTTTCTATGGTATTATTGACATTTACATGCCCTAAGTGTTTGTTTAGTAATGTACTCCATCCGTTCCTTTTTAAGTGTCGTTCTAGTGTTGATTTTTCGTTCCTATTTAACTGTCGTTTTGGTATTTTACAATTATGATCTGTCAATTATACCCTTTATCAATTACTCTTATTTTTTACAATAAAACTAATTAATACTATATATTTGAAAAACCAAAGTTTGTTTCTTGTTATCTTAAAATTTAAACAAAATTTTGTTACCCATAATAATGGTTCCATGAATAATTAAAGTTCTATAAATAAGACGAGTGGTAATTGTTAAAAATTTCAAGTGCAAAGCAAAGTAAATTTCAAGTGCAAAGTTCTATACATTTCACTATTTTTGTGTTAATATTCTAAAACAATACTTAAAAAGAAACCGAGGGAGTAGTTTTTTATTTTGGTCTTGGCTTCAGCTTGTTTACGTAAAATAAAATAATAAGGGTCTTGATAACGAGTGCCCCCGAGCACTCTTTAAGAAATTATTTATAGAAAAGTCAAATATTTTGATTTCCGATGCATTAATTACACATATTTTTATGACAAGTTACTATTTAAAGACCTTAATTAGTACTCCGGGACACTGATTAACATTTCTCAATCATTTATTCTCTTAATATTGAGATAATGTTTTAAAAAGGAAAATGTTAACTTGTGCCCTTAGAGCACATGTTAAGGATTTCATTAATAGAAATTATGTATCGGAAATTGTGTTAATTTCTTACTTAAAAAAATATTATTAATTTTTTTCATTTAATATTTACTATTAGTGGCCAAAAATTTAATTCTTAGCATCTGACTTTAGAGCACAAGTTAACATGACCCTTTAAAAAAAAAATGCTATGTCTATTACTCATTTGGTTATTAATTTGGGTTTTGGAACATGTTTTCAAAGCCTTTTTTCAAAAAGAAAGAAAAACGTAACTTAGCTTCCTTGACCCGGCGGCTGCTGGTAGCTTTTAATAAGGTGCGTGAATGAATGGTGATTCGTGTTAGATCGAATCTATGACATATTCAATACTTTCTGTCATCTGTCAGTTTTACTAGATCATGTTCGCCCGGCTGCTATCTATACTTTATCATTTTGGTCATTTGTTTTTTTTTTTTTGACGGAATCATTTTGGTCATTTGTTGATAAATGATTTTTGGTTAAATTGTATTTTTATCAATTAACTATTTTGCCAGTATCACTTTGATCTCTTAATTAAAATTTGATTTATTTTGGTATCTCAACTTTCTTTTCATTACACATTTTAGTCCTTTATATTAGTTTTAATTCAAAGAAATAACATTTTTTAGTTAAAACTAACGGGAATGACCAAAATGTGTAACAGATAGAAAATTAATATACCAAAATAAATCAAATTTTAATTAAGAGACCAAAGCAATACTAGTAAAATAATTAAGGGACCAAAAATGCAATTTAGCCATGATTTTTCACATAGTTTTTCTTTTAAAACGATCAAAATTTTAATATTCAATACAATTTCACATAGTTTATTCTGATTAAAATATCAACTTTTATTATCTATCGATTCAACCAATGATTAATTTGGAAAAGTTGTAAATTCAGATAAATGAGTAATTCGATCATTTTGATTTTATCAAGTATGTTATTTATAGATATTTTACCATTTTATGTATTATACTTTAATGCTCTGAGTTTGTTTGTATTTTTTTTTTTGGTAAACAGTTTTACCAATTTAAATTAATACCATTCTTTTGGTAAAAAAAAATCTATTCTTTGAATATAAATAAACAAACAAAAAACCTGTTTCACACGCTTTAAGAAAGATAACTAATTTAATTAATTTTCTCAACATAGCAGGAAATATTTTTGGATTCTCTAAATTGACCCTCATGAAAATTTGTCCTTGGATTGGATATTCAGAGTTATTCAAAAATAAATTATAATTTAATTAAAAGATTTTTCTTATGCACATTAGGTTTAAATATTTGTAGAGTATAATATGTTTTGCATATTTGTTTGTGTTTTAGTGTTACTTTTAGTTTGTTTTAATTTTTTATGTTATGTGGTTGTTGAAAGGAGATGCTATTTAAATCAAAAGAAAAATCGCAAAAGTATCTTGAATGGATTGTGGCTGTTAGATCTAGGGTGCATTTGTTTAAAATTAAAAAAAAAAAAAAATTGAGTTAAAAGAATTTAGAGATTTTTTAAAAAAAATGTAAAACTATTTTTGTTTGTTTACTAACATAAAAATCATTTTTTTTAAGATTTGACGCTCTTACAATTGAGCTCCTTGTATTTAGAAAAAATAGATTTTTGCAAAAGCTACTTGGAATAGATTTTTATTTTGAGGCTAAAACTGATTTTTTTTTAACAAAATGAATTTTTTTAAATCTAAAGAAAACACTACAAGAATAAAAAAAAGTGAATTTTTAGTTTAAAAATATTTTTTTTCTTTCAAAAAAGCCCAAACAAACGGACCCCTAGCTTGCATTGGAATTCATGGGTGGCTGCAAATAAAGAGGTGGAGCATGGTATAAAGTCCATTACAGTCCCGAGGTTGTTGTGATAATATTATTTCAGGAGAAAAATGCTAGGAACATTCTTTTTTTAGTACTCTCTTTAACACGGATTTGGATTTGTTGTTGTAGAAAAAGCACGTTGTTTCACGTTGTAACGAATCAGGACCGTCCGATCGTAATGTGTGGCTGAGATGATTTACAGTGATTTTGTAACTGCTTTAAGCTGAACTGTCTGATTGCAAATGTGTGGCTGAGATCGTTTACAGTGTGAAAACTATGTGTTTTATTAGAGCATGCAAACCCAATCCCTCTAACACTCACTCTCCTATTGTGTGAAATTCATGTGGATCTCATTACTTTATGTAAGATCCATTTCCAATGTGTGGTATCCACATGAAGTTTATTAAGAAAGTGGATGTTATAAAGAGTGTTAGAAAGAGAGTGTCTATGATACTCCTGCCGAATAAGCAGCATTTCCTTTGTTGAAATCTCTTTCAATGATTCATTTTGTCCCTGCATATTTTTAGTAAGGTATTTATTATGGTTATCACGAAATTCGATATTTTCTCTACTTAAAAATGACTTATCAACGTGTAAGATTGATAACTTTAGATACAATTATTTTTTGAATATAGATACAATTAAAATCACCGCATTCTTCTTGGTGGCTGCTCAAATGACACGTGGAATAATTAGTGATTGTTAAAATTAAGATTTAGTTTGTTAATGTCATTTTCAGTTTTGGAATTTTGATGTATATCGATAGTGTGTATTTGACTTTTAAAATATGGATAGTCTTTTTTTTAAAGGATTTTATTCAGTAGTTTATTGACTAAAATTTTACTTTATGATGAATAAATGGTAAATTAAGTTTTAAATGGCTCACATATATAATATAGAGTAAATTATACTTCTCTCCATTAAAAGATGTTTGAATTACACTTTCCTCCCCTCTTATGTTAAAATATACATTACTCTCCCCTTTTATTCAAAACATATTACAAAACATTTCAATTCCCTCCCTTAATAGAAGCATGAATTACATTTCCCTCCCCTCTTATGTTAAAATCTACACTTTAATCCCTCAATAATTTTTTTAATTTCTAATAATCTAGCAAAAAAATAATAATCTAGCACGCTTTAAAAACAAATAGTATTACGGTCTATTTTAATATACCCAAAATTTGAATACATATTTTTTCGCTATTTTTTTTCTTCACAATTTCATTACATATAGTTTTAAACCCTATTATAAAATATGAAACAAATTAAAATATGTGAAAAATTACTAAAGACAATCAAATATGGTTATTTAAAGGTTAATTTTATACTCTAAATTATAAAATGAATAGAAAAATATTTAAATTTAATTATCATTAACATTTAAACTATAAAGAAATGAATTTATTTTTCTAAAATGGTGGTTCAAAATTAATATATATCATAAAAAATATTATTTATGTTAAAATAGATTAAAATGTAGTGCATATTTAATAATTAAGAGAATAATTAAGGGAGGAGGTTGTACTTCAAGCATCTTATAAGGGAGGGGAGTATAAATTTTATTTTTCAAGGGAGGAGAGTGTATATTTTAACATACGAGGGGAGGAGAATGCAATTCAAACATCTTTGAAATGAAGGGAGAGTAATTTACTCTATAATATATGACATCCTTACCAATTGAGTTATGTTCATGGACTATAAGAAACAAATTATATCCTCCTCATTTTTACTTATAAATGAAAGCTTATTTTTTCTTAGGAAAAAAAACATAAATTAACGCGATCGATAATGGTTGATATCTTGATAGTTAACTGAGATTTGATGAAAAAGGGATTCCGTATTTTATTAGGTCCTAAGTTTATAAATTACATGTTGGATGGATCTTTTCCCTCAAAGAGAATGTTGGATGGATTTTTGTATTTTTTTTTTTTGGTCAAGAGATGGATCTTTGTATTGATTTGAAATAAAGTGATTTCCCTTTTCAAACGTTCTTATAAATAATAATATTAAAACTCTAAATATGGAGTAGTGCATCAAAATTCAAGACTACTACCTCTCAAAACAAAAAAAAAAAAGACTACCTAGCAGGTGGGCACCAAATAATTGACAATTTTTTTTTTTGAGGAAAAATAATTTGCCAATTTTAAAACCAGCTTTATGGATAGTTAGCAAAAATAACACAAAGTTGTATAATCGTTGGAGGGTGGTGTAATGAATAATCGTTGGAGGGTGGTGTAATGAGATGGCAAAGATAGAACATTATTTTTTTGTTTGAAGGAAGATAGAACATTATTTAGATACTAGCCGCCGGGATTGAAATATCGCATTTAACGGATCTTGTTATTAATTGTTTTTTCTGGCAATAAGTTAGCAAGTGTTTTTCTTTTTTGAAAACAAATGTTTTTTTTGACAAGATATAACTACTAATGTTAAAATAAAATAAATATTTGTTTTTGAGCTTAGCTCAATTAGTAGAGACAATGCGTAATATATACATGGTTCGGGTTTAAACTTCGGCTACCACAAAAGAAAAATATATTTTGTATTGAAAAAAGTAATCTTAAAAATTAAATGCACGGCTTCTAAATTCTAAAGTATTATTTTTATATTTAGTTTTTTCTTTAATGGAAAATTTACATATTTAGTTAGTTGCTTAACATGTGCCATTGTAATTATTGTATCTTTTTAATTGGTTAAAATGTAAACATATTTGTAAATATTCTTTGAGTCGAAGGTCTTCTCTGCCTTATACTGAAGCACAATCCACTCATCTTAAAAATTTTATTGGCAAAAAAAAAAAAACAGAGATAAAAATGAGTTCAGTCAAGTCGCATTCGTCTAAACTTGATTCGATAAGAATAAGTCTAGCTCGAAACTCAACTCAAATTTAAAACAAATGTGTTTTAACTCGGGATCAACTTGTTCAAAGTTTACGAACAATTGGATCCAACTCATTAGGTTCAACTCGTCTATTCAAATCACATAATTCAAGAATCATATTAGCATAATTCACTTCGGGCCCAAATTTCTGCTCACAAAAATCATACTAGTAAGCTCAAAGAATAAATATTTAAAACTAAATTCTGCATAGGGAAATGGTCAAAGCGTCTTAACAGGGTACAACCTCAGGTTCTAATGAATGCAGACAAAATGACAACAGTCATTAAAAACTCACACACATAAGTGAAAGAATTGAGTCTGAACCTCAATCTTGGCGTTTCATCCAACAATTTGGACATTTCTTTATTGTACAATTCTTAACGTTGTCTTATACTACCTTTTTATTTTGGTTTCCTTTACGTTTTTTACCAAAAAGGAAAGGAAAGACAAAAACATAAAACTAAACAATTTGCTGCCTACAAACTCATGAGGCATCTGCAAGCAATATAAAATCTAACTCAAGAGAAGGAGAAACACATATCTTTAGAAGGTCATTATTAGAAACGTCAAATTTTATCAATCAATAAACATATTCAGTGTCTTCTCGTAAGGTGTGAGTTAAGGAAACTAACCAAGAAAGATAAGAATGCCATCTAATAAGAGAAAATAATATCACATGCAGATGAAAATTATGATGTTTGATTGAATTAATCAAATTCAAGGCTGACTTAGAGTCTGATTCTAAAATAATAACCAAGATCTCAAGCCAATTGAAGATTCAAACAAGTTGTTGCAAGCGCAACCAAGATGAAAATTTGACCCTCTCCCACAAGAACTCGAAAAGCTTTATCCAAGCTCCCTGGTCATTTCTAATCCCGCCTTACATATATTTTCAAAAGAAGAGTCATCGACATTAACCTTTACAAATCTCTCAGGACGAGGATACCATCTCACACTTTGCACAATATGGAGAGTTATCGTGTGGCAAAGAGCTTGCACCATGGTTATTAACAACAATCCAAGTTTTTTCTTCGTGTTATGAAATATGTCATAATTTCAGCTAATCTAAATTTCTCAACATGTCACTATGATTATGAATAAGGGTCTGACAACAGCAATATCATTATGCTTGATCCAGGTTTTACAATCATGGCCGAGATGCACCCAAAGGGACATAACACTCAAACAATCACAAAGAGTATTAAAAGTGTCGAGTGGGGTCACTTCCAATGTACTTAAATACAAACATCTAATGTATGTTTCACTTTTATTAGATATAAGTTGATAGTGTAGTAATATGTTCATTTTCTATATAAATGTACCTAAAGTACTCTTTAAAATTGCTAACATAAATGTCGTAAAGAATCAAATTTAATAATATTTTATTAAAACGACTGTAGTCAAATCATTAAAAATATAAAAGGTTTTTCTCTAAAAAAAATATATAAAAAGTTGTCTCTCCAATATTGTTAACAGTGTTCTTTTGCGTAATATTTTTCATATTTTATGACACTTAAAGTTAAAGATACTAATTATGGGGTTTACTTGACTAAAAAGTAATAAATATATTTAGTAATTTTAAAATAACATTATATCTAATGTCAAATTTTTTATCAAATAGTTTCTTATATTTAAGGACAAAAGTAGTAAATTGAAGCTGTTTTTTTTATTTTTAATAAAGGATATTATATATTGTTTGTAAATAAATCATTTATCTTAGTTTTAATGTTGTGTTTGATTTATGTTATTTTCAAATTATAACCATTTTCATTGAACAAAGTACCCTTAGAAATAAACGGAGGAATATAATTCTTAGATTTGATGTGAAGTTATAGATATGTATGTATTTATTTATTATTAAGATAAGATAAGATGGAGCATTACCGCGCCTATATATAGATAGAGGGGGGAGTTGGTGTCTCCACAAACAAACAACACACAATTACAAAATCTGTTGTTAATGAAGATGAGGTTGGCACTAGTAACAACAACTCTACTTCTAATTATAGGATGCTCCTTTGCGGAGCAATGCGGTAAACAAGCTGGGGGTGCGTTGTGCCCCGGGGGATTATGTTGCAGCAAGTTTGGTTGGTGTGGATCAACTAGCGACTACTGCGGTGATGGTTGTCAGAGTCAATGTAGTGGAAGCAGCGGTGGTGGTGGTGACCTTGGTAGCCTCATCTCTAGAGACACCTTCAACAATATGCTCAAGCATCGCGAGGACAGTGGGTGTCAGGGGAAAGGATTGTACACCTATGATGCTTTCATCTCAGCGGCCAAGGCTTTCCCCAACTTTGCCAATAACGGAGATACTACCACTAAAAAAAGAGAGATTGCTGCTTTCTTGGGTCAAACATCACACGAAACCACGGGTGGATGGGCAACTGCACCTGATGGCCCATATGCTTGGGGATACTGCTTTGTGAAAGAACAGAATCCCAGCACATACTGCCAACCAAGCTCTGAATTCCCGTGTGCTTCTGGGAAGCAATACTACGGTAGGGGTCCCATCCAGATCTCTTGGAATTACAACTATGGACAGTGTGGAAGAGCAATTGGTGTTGACTTGCTCAACAACCCAGACCTTGTAGCCACCGACCCTGTTATATCCTTCAAGACTGCTCTATGGTTTTGGATGACTCCCCAGTCACCTAAGCCATCCTGCCACGACGTTATCACTGGAAGATGGAGTCCTTCCAGTGCAGATCGTGCAGCAGGGAGGCTCCAGGGATACGGTACAGTGACCAACATAATAAACGGAGGGCTTGAATGCGGCAGAGGACAGGATGGAAGAGTGCAGGATCGAATTGGATTTTACAAGAGATATTGTGACATACTTGGAGTTGGATACGGAGACAATCTTGATTGTTTTTCCCAAAGACCTTTCGGATCTTCACTTTCATTATCATCCCTCTTCCTCACTCTCAACTCCATCGACACCTAGCTACCTTGTCTTTCTCTTAATTATTATTATTAAAATAAATAAATCAACGTGAATCACGGTTCACCCACTAATTATATATTTGATGTCACACATGTTTCCATATATGTGATGTCACACATGTACTATAATAATAATATATCTATCAATGCATCTCAACCTACCCATGTACTACTTTTCAAATCAATTAATACACTGCTATCCTTATCCTTTCACTCTTTGACTTTACTCTAGTATACCTCATCTTTCCTTTCTTAATTAGAATTTGAATAATTAATTAACTAGGAAAACGTAAATAACGCTTATTTTAACTTCAATTTAAAATATCAATATTCTTTATTATGTATTTTAATGTCAAAATCAGTCATTTATCTTTAAAGATGTTTACAATATCGTTCAACTAACTTTCAATTTTAATTCATTTCTGTTATAAATTTGTGTGCATGAACATTAAATTATGTAATCTAGATTTATTCTGATCAATTGCTGTAATTTAGTGGCTACATAGATAAACAACGTTTTTGTCAAAATAAAAATAAAAATAGATAAACAATGAAGTATGGTCCAACACTATTGACACTTTTAAACATAAATACGATTACTTGATTAAAAAACGTCCAACCTGAGACAAAGTAATTATGAACCTAGATTCCTTATATTGCATTTCCAAAAAAAACTGATATTACTCACATCCCAAAAGACCCAAATTACACCCAGAATGACTACCTTTTAACTAAATTTACACTAACTTCCTATATATGTAAATTGAATTTACTCTCTAAAAAAAAAAGTAAACTGAATTTACAATAACCTAATTATATTTACTAAACTGAGTGTTTACATTAACCTCTTATATACATAAGTAAACTGAATTTACATTAATTACGTAAATTGAGTTTACACTAACCTCTTATATACATACGTAAACTGAGTTTACATTAACTACGTAAACTGAGTTTACATTAACCTCTTATATACATTCGTAAACTTAATTTACATTAACTACGTAAACTGAGTTTACATTAACTTCGTAAACTGAGTTTACACTAACATTTTATATACATACGTAAACTGAGTTTAACTAACCTTTCACTATGTAAAATCAAATTACCGATAACAGATGCGTATCTCATACCAAAACAAACAATAAACAAATAGAAACTCTTAGAAAATGAAATTCACTGACCTTTATGAATAGAATACAAATCAATGAAAAAAGTGTTGATTCAATTTTTGATCTTGGTAACACATTTATGGTGATTTGTGGATAAAGGGGGTGAGGGTTCAGAATAATAATGAAAAAAGAGTTTTTAGAAATTTACATGAAGATGACAATTTTAGTATTATTGTAAAATTTTAAATAAATTTAGGTGTAACTAGAATTATATGAGGTGAGATTAGAAAGAGTCTTACAAAAATCACACATTACACACTTAATTAATCTCGGCCAATATTTAAGATAAGTCAGTTATATTATATTTTCACCAAATTATTTTGTAAATGATTTTCTTCTTTAATGATTTGAGATCAGACCACCAAAATTAATAAGTACATATATATTGAGACGAGAAAAATAGCGTGAGCAAAAAATAGTTTCATAGAATTGTGATACAAGACAAAAATAACTTAAATTTGGGTTGTTTATCGTATGTAAATTTAAACATGTGAAAAAGTTTAAAATAGTAAATTTGTATTGAAACTTATGTGTTTAATATTGAATATATAATTTTTTAATAAATAATTATTTTTTAATAAAAATTATTATTTTTAGTTATTTTAACATGTGTAATATTGCACGTGTTAAACAGTGTTTTAAATTTTATATGTTGTCAATTGTTTTTTTTATATAGGAAATATGTTGTTAATTGTTATGAAGTAGTAGTAGTAGATATAAAGTTAACTTTGGTAGTTGAGATAGTGTCAAGGAGATTAGATTTGGAATTTATATCCACCACCCAAAACATTAACAATAATATATAATTCGTCAGTTTAAAAAGAAAATTGAAGCAGTCTCAGAAAAAGTTAAAATAAATAATGACAACAAAGTTGTTTTAGAAGAAGAACCACAAAGTTGCTTTGGGTCAAATTTTGACTCAAAATCACACAATTTTATCATTTTTTATTTATTTCAATTAAAATAAGTGATTTTTTTACAAATTTTAGGTTTTTTTTCTCTGTGATTCTAATAAAATCCGAGATAATTTATAAACTTTAGGATTCTAGTAAAATATGAAAGTTCCTTACATGCTCAGTTCACCGCCATATCACCATTATCAATCATATCAGGTTCTTATTTTCATAAATTTAAAAGTTTGAAACCTTAACATTTTTTAACTTAATGGGAAAATTAATATCCTACTCGTTAACCAACTTTGACATACACAATATTATTATTTGAAATATCGAATTTAAAAATTAAGTATTAATCTAAACTATCATCGGTTAAACTTTATTCCGCCCATAAAATAATAGAAGTATTAGCGAATGCTCTCATACGCTTTTAAGAGTTTTAAATAATAAGTTTTTTTCATCGAAATTTATGTAATTAATGTATTGAAAATTGAAATATTTAACTTATTTAAGAAATAATTTCTAATTTTAAAATCCTAAAGAGTATCTTGAGGACACTCATTAGTTAGACCCTTAAAATAAAGGGTTAAATATGTTTTAGCCCGTATAAATATACCAACTTTTTGTTTTAGTCCCTTTAAAATTTTCCTTCAACTTTTAGTCCCTATAAAATTTTCAATCACTACTTTTGGTTCCTATTTTTAAGTTAATTTTTGTATTTTTTTAATGAAATTATGCAGAAATGTGTAGAATATTGCAAAAAAAATTCCCAGAAAAAATAGAATTTTTTAACAAAACATGAATTAAATATGAATTTTTAAGCTTAAAAAATGTAAAAATTCATATTAAATTCAAGTTATGTTAAAAAATTCTAATTATTTTTGAGAGAGATTCTTATAATATTATGAATTTTTCTGCAAATTTTTATTCAAAAATATGAATTCTACATATGATTTTACTTTAAAAAAGACCAAAAGTGAAAATGGAAAATTTTTGAGGGACTAAAAGTTTTTTTTTTTGAATTGGCAAATATTATTAAACGCCATCCCCACAAGACGCAAGGTATGGACGAAACAAGATACAAATGCTGCCGCATATAGACAGTACACCATAACCACCTAAAAGCACCTCTGAAGATAAACCCACCAAAACACATCACCACCTAAAATAAACTCCAAAAAAACAAGCACCGTAAACACGGTATCCACCACCGCCCATCGTCACTACTCATCCACAAAGAACACCCTCCAAATAAAACTCCCAGACCCCAACACCCAAGCTGAGCCACATTTCGAAGAGCACCTAACCGAAAGATCATGCAGCTATCACAAACCTCGTGACCTCCGTACCATCGAAAGAGCACAACACAAAGCCTAAAAACCAACTTGAGTCAAAGAACTGACTCCCAATCTCGAATCAAAAGTGATCGGCCCGCCAGACTATAGCACCAAATTAGCAGGGCACCCCTCGCCCCCGGTACACCAGAGAAAAACCAAATCAAGTCAAACAAAGATTGCAACTAGACCTCGACTCTCGATCTCGAAGCCAAATGAACCGGCCCACTGAAAACCAGCACACAATATGTAAGACGAAAGACATGGCATGCGAAGTTTGAACAACAAACAAATCAAAAAGAAATAGCTCAGCACAACGTGACACGCACCCTCCAAACTCCGTAAACACCTAAACCACCCGAAAAGCACAAACAAGAGCTAGTGACGACGAACATGTACCCGTGTAACAAAGGTTGCTTCTAAAGGAAATCACCCCAACAAACACCCACCTTCTCACTTAAAACACCAACCACCACCACACATCATCATCCCCACCACACAAACCAACACCATGGTTTAGCAGACACAATCGCAAGACATCAAGGTTAAAAGTCTCAAAGGAAAGCAACAAGCAAACCCAAAGCATTTCGAAGAAGCAACCACAGAGAATAACCCACAAACCAACAAAAGAGACAAGGACAACGCCTCCAAACCACCTCGCCAAGAAACAAGCATCGACCTAAACACAGACCAAAAAGAGATGAAACCAAACAACAACACACAGGCAGCGACGCCGGTTTGAAGCAGAAACTCAACCTAGATCGTAAACAGGCACCTGCTGGTGACAAGGAGAAGGCGTTCGACACCGAAGTAAACAACAACCAAACCAAAAAGCGACAAGAGCCCACTAACACGACCCAAAAAGGACCTTAAAATATATGAAGGTACACGAACGACTACTACCGCCAACACGGATAGTTTATGCACCTAACCCTTTCGGGCAATATCTGGCAACTCGATATCACACGGATGAAACAGAGCAATTAAGGAACCACACCAAAGTTGCCACCAGATTGAACAAAAAGGGAGAAAAACACCAACACTACACAACTGACACAACAACACAAACGACACCAACAACACGGCCAACAACAAACCCAACCACACCACCGGCGAGGTACAGACACCCACGACACAATCACCACAATAGGGAAAAAACAAACAACATAGATGACTCCACACAACCCACCAACAACACAACCAGCGACAATGTTGTCCCAACAAAACCAAACAACCAAAAGAAAAAGACACAAACACGAACAAGAAAAACGCAGAAGAAAAGCACAAAGAAAAGAGGCTCCGACGAGAACACCGCCGCAAGGACAGCGACGCGAGGCAATGCGGGTGGTCTACCACCGTCGCACCACCACCACCACTAACAACTACTCATCGGACCAACACGACGGAACCACCACCAGCATAAAACAACAAACCAGCATCGCAACACAACACACACCAGCAACCACACACAAACACAACCGGATAACACAAACCTGTCAGAAGCATATCCGACGGAATAAAACAAAAAACCGGCAAAACAACTACCCACAAGGAAGAAGCAGGAAAACATACAACAAAAGAAAAAAGAAAGAAAAAACGCAGGAAGAGAACGACCAAAACATGACACAAACCTACCTCCGGCGAGGCACAACGACGAAACTGAGAACCAAACTACAAACCCGACGAAGCACTACCCAAAACTGGATCTTGCGACGGCCAAAACTTGCTGACGAAGAGACGACGAACAAAGACCAGATCCAAAACAACAGGATCTGAACAGAAACGGAAAACGACGGGAAAGAAAACATCGACAGACAAAAAACGGAACACCGGAGGGAGGAGGAGTTGGCGGTGGTGCGGAGAACAGATCTCGTCGCACCACTGGAGGATGGGTTTACATGGTGGCGGCTGGTTTGGAAAGGGAAGTGAGGTCGTGGTTTTTGGTTCTGTAGAGAGAGGTCAGAGTTGAGGGACTAAAAGTTGAAAGAAAATTTTAGAAGGATTAAAACGAAAAATTGATATATTTATAGGGATCAAAAACATTTAACCCTAAAATAAATGGGTTAAATTGCACTTTTAACCCCTCAAATTTTAGAATTGTTTGATTTTGACCTCCTAAGTTTTAAATGCGTTATTTTTTACCCCTCAAGTTGCCCCCTTTTTATTGACCACCCCCACTCATATTTTGTCTAATGATGTGTTTTTTTTCTTCTTTCACATGTGGCATGCTCTAATTGGACCAAACTTAGGTGACTTGAATATAAATTTCTAATGTTGAATGAAAAAAATCACTTCCCATGATGTCTTCCAACGATAGAAAACTTACGCCATTGACTTATTATGAAGACATCAATTTCTCCATTTTCTTCTCAATTATTCATCAGTTGTCCATCACTATTTCATCTTCTTCTCTTCTAATTCTTGATATTTACCTTAAAACCAAAATTTTCATCTTCTTGAAACCAAAATTTTCTTGAAAGACGACATTTAGTTTTGACATTTTGCCATGCCAGGTAGTTATGACCTTTAGAATTTGGGAGCTGCTTTACGGTGGAAATAATTTTAGAACCAATAAATATGCAGCTGTGTCTGACGCAATGCTTAATCACTCTTCACAAAATGTTTACAGCATGCAATGGTATCAGAGTAACTTCCCAAAGATAATTAAGTTGACTCAATTGCTTGCAAATGTGGGCAGAATTAATGGAAGACTTCTTGATGTAAATAGTAATTCAGCCATTTTCGATGATCAAATTGAGCATGGAACACATACGTTCGAGTGTTTATTGGGTCTCCATTTGTTCAGCATAAAATAAGACATGTTTCGGCCTCCAACACAAATACACACAATTCATTTACCCCTTTCAGTAAAAAAATTGAAAGAGAACCCAGGGTGATTGATTCACTGACTGACTAAGGTGAGCAATTTTCTTAATGTTTCTGCTCAATAAAGGAAGGTTTCTCCTATTTAGAATTGCTTGTTCCCATGAAAAAGTCAAATGTGAGTTAACTCAACTCACGCAAGTGCATTTTCAACGTGAGTTTACTCACATAGGTGCATTTTCCAAGCGTGAGTTAACTCACGTTGGACGGGAACGAGGGAGAAGAACAATTATCTTCAAAGTATGCCCACGTGTTAAGTGGCACCATATCTGAACTGGTACACTTATTGTTCATAAATTAATTTCCAAGTCACTTAAGTTTGGTCCAATTAGAGCATGCCACACATAAAATAAAACCCACATCACCTCAATTTAGTCAAAATAAGAGTGGGGGGTGGTCAATCAAAAGGGGGCAAACTTGAAGGGTCAAAATAACACATTTTAAACTTGGGGTCCAAAATCGCACAATTGTAAAACTTGAGGGGTCAAAAGTGCAATTTAGCCAAATAAATATTTGCAAAAACTAATCTTTCCCCAAACTGTTGACTGCCACATGAGTATCTAGCTAACTCACATCACAAAAGATAATGAACCGTCATAATATTCCTAAAGGGTTATTGTCCCTCCATAAAGGCTCCATAGCCTCATTTAAAGGTATAATATCCCTAAAAAAGGACTTAGAAGCCTAAGGCGCATTCCAATCTAGACGCCGCCTCTATACACTTCTAGAAACAGCTAAGAGAACGCCTAAATACCCAAAACACCCCTATTACTTGTTGGTTAAGAAAGCTCAAAGAAGGCTATAAATACAAATAAAAGAGATGACTCTTGAGATGGAATAATCATTCCAAACCCTAGAATACTAGAGAAAACCCTAGTTCTCCTTATCGTACTTTTTTGACAAGTACAGATAACATCTCATGAGATCTCATTTCTTAAAAAACAATTTTAGGCATACAACTCACAGTTTCTCACCGTAAGGTTACACCAGCACAAAGATTAAGCAAACACAGATCACACAGAAGAACAATACAGTAGGTTCATAATTCCATATTCTACTAGACTCGACTGCTCCTATATCACTAATGTAAAACCTAAATAATAATAAAGCACCTATAACAAAAAGTATCAAATTAAATAGAAAAAAATATAAAATATTTGTTAAATATATAGCAGGTTCATCTATTGACCCCATGAGTTAGGTGGGTCGAGCTTACAGGTTCAACTTGCTTTGTCACCCTTAATCAAAGTGAAAAATAGATTCAGAGCAAATTCATGGTATATATTAGCAGAAAAAGACGACAAACTCAGCAAAAAGGAGCAACGTTGGGAAGAAATAGACGGGAAAGACCAAATTGTAGAATAAGAAAAACAAACATACACTAAGAGAAATAGATGATGTTGTGATAGAACCACTTTGATGTGTTTGGAGATTCCTTGTAGGAGATGAGAGAGGGCAAACATCTTCATATAAAAAATAAAATTAAAAGCAAACCTTCATTCTATTGTTCCCTCTAAAATCAACACACACAAAAAGTAGGGGAGAGAGAGAGATATGTTTGACAAGTCATTGTTGGACCGTCGCCATATGGGCTCCTCTCATTGTGCTCAATCGCATATGTACTCTCATTATTTCGCACAACCTCTACAGCTCTACTCCTAAAGCCCCGCAATTGTTACAATATGAGAAACATGCATAGGCCTTCCCCACCACTATTAGACAGCGTGCTTCCTATGCCACTATATCCACAACGGTTCTCCACCGCCGTACACACAACCTCAGTCCTCTATCCTTTTTCTCCACCACACTATCTCTTCTGGGTTTTTTCTCACCGATATCCAACCCATTAAAAGCCATAAGATTATGTTAAAATTTCCTTGGATATCTCATTAAGATAATAAAGCAATATGTACATACAGATTAATTTCATTATTTTTTATTTATTTTAATACAGAAACTGAACTATTAATATTGTACCAACTGACAATTCATAAATACTTAGGTCTTTTAAGCATGTGATACAAGCACACAATCTAATGATGAAAGACGGTGTCACATTTGTATAAATCTATGAGTATAATGACTATGCACAATGTGTATAAAAATCTGCATGTGTATTTAATTACTTCTCACCATGTACATTTGGATCATTCTAGAAAATTGATAAACTTATGCATCTTAATATTATATATATTAACCAATGTTTTGGGATTAATACACCGGTAACAAAATCAATTGTAAGCCCACGTAAGAAATAAAAAAACAATATACACTGGCAAGCGTATTTAAGAATAAAATTCTAAATACCCACAACATTACCTCGTATGCAATTACAAATCATCTTTCAGAAGAAAATATCTGATTGTTTCGACTGGGCTTTGAGATCCTTCAACTTCTTCAATATGTTTGTGAAGTAGTCCTGCAAATACTTCTCTAATGTAATTATATCTTTGGTATCGACGCCAAGTAGGTTGTATGTCTCCGCCATTGGAACAGAGAACACCGTGTCACTCGTAAGCACCTGCAAATATTTCCCGTATAATCAACTGTAGGCGTGTTTTACCGCCATTAAAATGAAAGAAAATATTATATGCACTAGGAATCTGTTTGGTAACTAGAGTAAGAATGATGATATAAGATATATTAAATAATAGTGTTGGTCGGACCAATAGGATGGAATAAACGTGGGTTTGTTTGGTTAAGATTTTATCCTATAACTGTGTTTGATGTGCATCGACATGAGTGGGTTTGGGTAAAAGCCAATGGCAATAGCTCCACAATGGAAATGTAGTTATGCAGGGACACAACTGAGACTATTAGAGCAGCTGATTTGGGTTAAAACACTCCATTCAAGCAATCTAAAAATAAGTAAGGGCCAATGTAACAAAAAATGAGCACACAAAAAAAGAAGGAGGATTTGGGAGCAATGTCCAATGCAACAAGTATTAATGAGTTGATGGATAAAGCATTAAACAGGTGGAGATGGTGGTGATAGAAGAATTAGGAAAGAAATGAAATGAATAAGTACCTCTGAAAATGCCAATCTGTCAGCAACATCATTTGTCCACTCAAAAAAGCGGGTTAACTGACGAGTGAGTCTTAAAACGGAGACGGGAACTGTAGTTACATTAGCATCTTGGCCCGCAAGCCTCTCGCACAATGTAATCACCTCTTGGGTTGTCCACGCACGAGGACCAGCAAATGTGAGAAGTTTACCATTGATTTTTTCATTTCGTAGAGCTATAAAAGTTAAGCGAGCTATATCCTAAAAGCATATGAATGAAGTGATGGATTAAGGAAAGAACATATAGATAGATAGATAGATATAACTAACAAACTAAGTAATTAAGTAACCTGAGTATCCATGTAAGCGATTCTGGTGGGGGCGTCAGTTCCCCAAACAGATTTTTCTTCTAGGATAGGAACAGCATACTGGCCGATAAGACCCTGAATTTGAATTTGAATAAGGGGGGTTATGAATTGTTGACTAATAATAATAATAATAAATGAATTGATTATTGACTTACTTGCATGAAACCACATAAACGGATGACAATGTGATTGAGTCCAGAATCACGGAGGAAGTTCTCAGTGCAATACTTGATCTCCATGAGTGGGACCTCAGGATGTTTGTCGCAGTTATGGATGGAATAGAAAACATATTTCTGAATACCCATTGCTTTAGCACATTGAATAAGAGCAACTTTACCTTCCCAATCAACTGTTTTGATAGGCTCTTCAGGACGGCCAGTGGCGCAGTCAATAACAGTATGAACTCCAACTAACGTAGCAGGAATAGTCTCAGGTTTACTAAGATCAGCATTCACAACAGTTGCTCCCCAATCACGAAGGAAGTCAGCTGGAGCAGGCCTCGGCCTTACCAGGCACCGGACGTCGTACCCTTCGTCCAGTGCCCTTCGAACAATCTGCCTTCCCAGAGTCCCCGTGGCTCCAACCACAAGTATACTCGTTGGCCTAACAGGTGTCCCTGGTCCAAGATTCACCGCCCTCTCTGAATTGCTATTGCTGTTGATATTGCATTTCACTCCCACTCTAATAACCCTTCTTTTTCTTCTTTCACCCCTGCAAAACTCAACAAAATGAGGAGGAGAAGGAGAAGGAGCGGAAAATGCCTCTCTCGTCCTCGTCACTACCCTACCAGGTGTGGCTGTTGGTAACCTCATCAGGGTCGCCATTTTCATTTTTCGGAAATAAAGAAAGAAAGATCAACAACCTTCGTTCATTCTATTCTATTCTTCCAATCCAATACTCCTGATCGTTATTTTGCCACGTCCACTTACCTCACCCCTCTTATCTTTCACCAACGGATACAGATAATCATAAATTTACGAGTAAATAGGCAATTACCCCCTGAAATTGTAAGTTTCGTCAATTACTCTTCTGAAATTAACAAAATTTCAATTACACTCCTGAAATTGCACAATGTTAGTCAATTTACCCCTCCGTCAAATTTTTTTGTTAGTGAACATGACGTTTTGCAAATACCCCCTGAAGTTTTGCAAAAATGCCCCTCAAACTTGAAAATTTATATTTTTTTTGTGTAATGAGAACTATTGTTTGTCAAAACTTTATTTACCTACTCGTTGAATTCTTAATTATCTATGGATATTATTTAAGACGAAAAACTAACACCACAAAGGTAAAAATTATACAAATGCATTGATTTCTTTTTTCTAACATTGAACAAATTTCAGTAATGA
>Ga0228711_1001925_pt1 | contig 31351 bp, 15 predicted proteins | sample MedpolnodulmetaG_2_FD_177996 | JGI IMG/M metagenome (GOLD analysis project Ga0228711, IMG submission 177996) | Root nodule microbial communities from Medicago polymorpha collected in Santa Monica, California, United States - brown nodules | ecosystem: Host-associated > Plants > Roots > Nodule... | reverse complement strand
AATGAAGCAACTCGATTCTTCTTAAACATTTTTTTTATGGTATGAATTCCTTCAAGAAAATGAAGCAACTCTTAAACATTTTTTTTTTTTATAAAAAATAGAACCTCACCTTAATTTTAATCCATTCAAAATTTTAAACAACCATTTCAGCTCCAGGTTGAATTTTTAAGGTTTCATAAATGGCGGTTTGAAGCGGCGGTGGCGGTGAAGAGAAAAGTTTGACCAATGATTTAGGTGAGGTGATGTGGAGCATAAGGGGGAGAGTGCGCCGGACAAGGAAGGGAGAGGTGCGGCGGCGGCGGTGATGGGAGGGAGAGAGGTGTTATCTGAAATGAGAAGGAAGAAGAGAGTTTGTACGCGCCTAGTATTTTTATCATAGCAGAGCGCGTAGGTCTTTTTTCTCATTTAAGAATTGCTTTTTCCAAGCCATTTAATCACAGCCATTGTTTTTATTTTTTCCACATGTCACTCATCCATTATTAAAAATGGGGTAAATTGAGGAAAGTGAAATGGAGCAAAGATGCACTCCTTTAAAACCCCTTCCAAAATCCAAAGAGACTCATGGCCAAAGTAAAAAACAGACTTTGGACCGAGAGATTCCCAGTTTGAGCCATGTTAGGGTCTTTGGTTGGAGATAAATATAAATACATCATACATTATTTAATTAGTAAGGTATTCCTTGTTTAAGACTATAGTATCATTCTCTCACCCTAAATTTTTCTCATAAAAAAACATTATATATTATACCCTAAAATAAAATGAAGGGACAAATGTGTAAGCAATTTAGCAAGAACTCAATAGAACTGTTTAGCAAGAACTCAATACATTGATGATAGATGAACAAACGTAAAAGTTTTCTTTAAGTACAAACAAAGTGGTTACTGTCTAATCTAATCTTCCTCTTCATCTGTTACAAATGTGCCAGTTCCAGGATTCAAAGCAGCAATGAAGAAGAAAATAACATTGAACAACACTAGTGGTTCAATTTCAGTAATTGGGACCCCAGTCTCAATGTTGAGCTGAGCTAGAGCTCCCTTACCAGTAACAATTTCTCCAATCAAAGAGAAAACAAAACCCAATTGAGCCAATCTTCCAACAAACAATTCATTGGATTTGGTGAATCCAAATAAAGGACCTGATCATGCACAAAAATAAATTTGAGTGATTAAATTGACCAACCTTAATAATTTTGAAAATCAAATGCTTACACACTTTGGTCACTATTATAAGCAAAAATCAACATTTTAGATTAATGACCAGATGGTGTATTTACTTGAAAAAAGAGTATAAATTGAGCATGGATTAATTGTAAAAGTTAAGTACCTCCTTCACTGAGACCAAGAGCTGATCTAAATCCTTTTCCCGGAGGAATAACTCCTCCAGTGTTAGGCTCATCATCAACAAATTTACCACGGTCACCTAGAGCTCCAATGGCTCCTAGCAAGGTGAAAATGATGAAAAATAGGAGAAGAGGCTCAGCTTCATAAATTGGAATTCCAGTTTCCAAATTCAATTGTGCTAGAATTCCTTTGCCAGTTAATGCTTCACCCAATATTGATGCCTGCAAATGAAACAAGCCGTGACATAACTTATCTACCCTTTTTAATTTTCAAGATATTCTTTCTATGCTCGTCTATTACTAACTTTTGGAACCAAATATTTCCCAAATTGTTTCATATAAAGATTAAAGAATGTCTGTAAGAATGAAATGTTAGAGGAAATTGGTGATTTATTTTTTTCCAATTAACAAATGTTAAATAATGTTCCCGTGAGTTTAACTCAGTTGGTAGGGACATTGCATAATATATTATATGCAAATGATGGGGTTCGAACCCTAGACACCCCACTTTTTCATATTTGAAATGTGTGAGCTTCATCCACCAGACTAAAATGGACTAATAAAATTAACCTAAATAAAATTACTAAAATTGTTATTTTGAGTGAAATAGTAGTACACAATCTTTAATTTTGTTGGACAAATTTTTGACACTGTTATTTTAATCACACTAAAACCTTAGTCATGGATCCGCCCCTTTTGACACGTTCTTTTTTTTAAATAAAAAACTTAAATTAAGTACTAATATATTATTAATTGGTTATCATATAAATGTTTATGTATAAGTTGTTTCTATAAAATAAAAAATGAAATTATTTTCATATACTATAAATTGTTTTCAAAAACTATCATGCAGAGTTTATATAGACTTGAGTAATAGTTTAGGAACATATATGTTATAATAAGGTTATAAGATGTAGCTACAAGCTTTTCTTAATAATCTCGCAAATGTTTATACAGTAGATAATTTTAAATAAGTCAATTCAAAAAGTTTCATTGATTGTGATTTAAAACATTGATTGTGAGGAAAAAAACACAAGTTGTCACAATAGCAATGAAAATAAGACAAGTTGGTATGGTAAGGTGAACATATCATAGAGAGGTAAGATTTACTCACTGCAAAACCGATCATAGCAACGCGTCCCACAAAGAGTTCATTCTGCTTAGTGAAACCAAATCCTCCAGAAGTTCCAAAGATACCATCTTCGACCTTTGGCTTTGGCTTTTTAACAACCTGAAATATATTTTATCCAACCAAATTCATTGTGCTCTCAAATGAAATGCATGAAGCTTGAAATTAAAAAAAAGTAAAGATATAATAGAAAATGAGTACTACCTTAGCAGGGGCTTTGGTCTTTGATTTGAATAGAGCCAAAGTTGTGAATGTACGTGATGAAAAACACTTAGAATTTGAAGGAAGTGGGTTGAATGAAACATCAGAGAACCTAGGCCTTAATCTTTGACACTGTAATTGAAGCAAAGGGTCTTTCTTCAAATCCACGGAATAAGTACTAGAGACACTAGACATGAGCAACATAGTTTGAGCCATTGCTATTCTATGTTAGCTCTTGCTTGTGTTTGTGTTTGTGTTTGTGTTATGTGGTATGAAATGTGTTTGCTATAGTTTTACTAAAACATAGGAGAATGGAAATATTATCTTTAATAATAAGGTGTGTGGATGTGGTGGTGTATGTAAGAAAGTATCAATGACAGGCAACTACAATGCCCACGTCTCGTCTATAGTACTATATTTGGTTTTTTGTGATAATGTTTTCATTTGAGGTATATTATGATTTATGAATTAACATCATTTTTGGATCCTTTTCTTCTCTGCCTCAAGTGAAGAGATAACTTAATGAAAATTTCTTTTGACTCAATTAATTAAATAGAAATTAATTTAATCCTTGAAATTGTAGGATGCTTACAATTTAATCTATATAATTATTAATATTTTAAAATAATCTTTAAAATAAAATATAAAAAAAATTGCATCATATTAATTCTTTTGGATCTCATCAATTTAGTATTTGCTATTGTCTAACATGAACTAATATAAATGAGATTTCCATATTTAAAGACCATTCTAAAAAAAATTCATTAGTTTCATAGATTAATTTGATAACATCTTATATTTTAAGCAACTAAGTTGATCATTCACTCGAATTTGTCACAAGATACTTGATGAGGATGAAAAAATAAACAAAGTGTTAACGAGTTATATCGAGTTAATAAAAGTGTCACTTAAGTTATAAGACTCTTTCATCTAATATACTAATCTTTTTGAATGAGACTATTGACGAGCTTAAGTTTAGCACAAACATGTTACCGATTCCAATTAACTACTGTGGTTAAATTTCTCATTATGTAATTGTCTCTGAAAAAAAGTATAATTTTTGGTGTAATTTTTTCTCATGAGGTAAGTACGTATGCAATTGTTTGTACTTGGGAGGTAGGACAAGGGATACGTGTCCTATATCAGACTTGGCTTTAATTAAGTCCAGAATTTTAAACTCGCAATTAGACAAAGATAGATGGGCTCCCAGTTGATAGGAGGATTCGATAGGGAAATCTGGTGTTGACAAATCGTGATTTAACACGTCCACCAAGTGTACAAGATATTCCACATAAAAAAATACTATTCATTTTAGAATAAAAAATCAATAAAATGAGTCGTCGAATGTTGATTTTACTCTAAGAACAAGTGATTTCGCATTGAGAAATGAGATTTCTTTGCTTTTTAACAGCTTTAAGAATTACTTGTCAAAACACACAGCTTAAGAATTGTGTACTTTGATTTGGTGGGATGATTTACTTAGTTTCATGCAAACATATGACTATAAAACTTTATTACGGAGATTTGATATATTTTGTTCTTGTAGTGTCGTCGTGCCAAAATTAGTTCTTAATTGATTACCACTTATGTGATATAGTGGTGAGAATGTCACGCGACATTACCTTACTACAATGTGACACGTAGGTTTTCTGTTTTCTTCTCTTTTTTCATAAGACCTTGTTGTTTTATTTAAAAATGAGAAATTCACATGTTAGATTGTCGTTGGACAATGTTATGTGACATTTTCATCACAATGTCATACAAGTAAAATCTGTGATCAACCAATCAATTGTTTGTTTCTCTTTTGGATTTGATATGTCTTTCGCTCCATTGATATGTAGTTTAATTGCATGTGTGACAATTGTCTCCCTTTTTATCAAGTGATTAAGGTGTGCAGTGAACTTTATTTCTAAGTTACATGTTTTTAGATTATTCTAAAAAGCGTCTTTTTTTTTTGTGGTATTTGGGGTTCGAACTTCAGACCTTGCATATATTATACATTGTCCCTATCAACTGACATAAACTCACGAGGATATTCTAAAAAGCTTCTAATATTAAAGGATGGACTACTATTACCTAAGAAAACACAAAAACCAAAGGAAACCAATAAAGGAGAGCCAAACAGATATGTAGATACTTACTACCAACGTTTCCGCGAGCTTAGCGTTGTTGATAAGAACGTTGTATTATATATGCAATGATCGAGGTTTGAAATCTTAGTTTTCCAATTATTGTATAGTCACTAAACTACATGACAAAAAATATGAACAATTTTTTTATCAAGAACATGCTAATTTATTATTGTATAGTCCCTGACAAAAATATATACATTTATGATGAACATTTTTTTTATGATGAACATGGTCAATCAATAAAATAAAAAAATGATCACTTATTTATTTATTAGTGGCAGATATTTTTTGAAAGGTTTTATTAGAGGCAGATGTGTTGAGGATGTCGGCGGAAATTGCAAGGCAAAGGAGTTGGAAAAAGACAAAAAAAAATAAAGCATTAAGTAAAAAAACAGGTTGGGGTGAGAGAGGCTCGAACTCTCGACCTCAGGATTACTCAGAAGCTATGAGACCTACGCGCTAGCCAACTGCGCCACCACCCCGTCGATGTTATTGAACTGAAGCTTACGATATATATATATATACATATACTAAACATACAATAAAATCAACCATTATACAAACAATTCTTTACGAGGGTCTTGGAAGATAACAAAAGTAGGATTGCAAAAGAGATAAAAATTAACTGAGTATCATCTACGCTGCAATAGAGGGCAAAGGGCAAAGCGCAAAGCTCTCCCTCGAAGGTAATATTATTGTGGAATATCCACAAATAACTATGTGGATATTTCTGTAAAAAAAAATAAATAATGTAACACACATACTAAATTTATCTAGAATATTTAGCATGTGCGTTAACTAATACTCTAGATATTATATATTTTCTTGACTGCTTTGTCCAACTATAAGCCCATAAAGAGTTAGAACTAATATTTGATATCATTCATATGTTCTCACCATTATCTTCCAATTAGTGAAAGAAGATAAAACCAAACAAGAAGAAATTAGGATCATAAGTATGTGCAATTTGTTGTACTAATTTTGCATCAAATATAAGTGACTACTGTTTTTCATCATGTTCGTGTTGAATTGTTGGGGACTGAATTGTTGGGGTTGAGTGACTATCGTTTTTTATCAATATGTACGTTATATCCAGAATGTAAAAATACAAAACAAGAGAAAAGCTTTGTTTTGCATCAACAATTTGCAGGGATATATAATAGACTTGTCTAAGTGCTACATAATAAGGTAATATTACATCATTTTTACAATTTTTTTCTATTCTCAGTAAAGAGCGAGTGGCAGATTCTGCTAGTACTAGTACAAAAAGAACAGTATGTGCATCTTATTGCGCTTTTCTCTTCTATCATTCATGATGTTGACGATGATTAGCATGTTGAGACTTCCTCTCTCTCTTAAAAGCTTTTAAGAGATCCATGCCAAGGCCAATGTTGAGAATATTCATCCCAGCCATGCCAAACAGAGCCAGTGGTAACTCCACACCCTTTCCAAATTTGTGAGCATCCTTGATGAGTTTCCCTGTGATGAGAACATGAGACACGCACCTTGCCACAAAGAAGGTGGTCCAATTCAGAAACCATTCTAACTTAACAATAACGCTCCTTGCATCGCGAATACCGGCCATTCGTCTCACCTTTCTCACATGCAGAAAGATGGAATGCAGCTGTACCATCACAGAGAAGTCGCCTTTAGTTCAAACTCTCAACAAAAACTACTAAGCATTATGCAGCAGTGATTAACAACAGATACGCACAAACAAACAACATATACATACACACATTCGAAGGGAGAAGGGACCTCTTAGTTCTGATACTATAGTGTTTTTTAGCAAACATATTATTAGAAAGAACAAAGAAGGTTTTATGCGTACCTCACAGATAAGAGTGAGAATAAGGTAGTTGATGGTGATGTTTCGATACAAAGCAAGAGTGAAGCAAATAAGGAGAACGAGATGATGCAGAAGGATAGAAGGGATCCAACCACTATATAAACGGTAATGAAGCATATCCCACTGATCATATGCAAAGTAACCACAGGAAAAACACAATGCTTCAAATGCCCATGGCCAAGTACCTTCAACCAACTGCGAGTGATCAAACATTCCACTCAACCCATTGCTTAACCACTGTCTTGACAAGATGAAGATCACTGCAACAAACGATAGACCATGGCAAGATACAATGAGAAGAGGGGACAAAATGAGTGTCTACATGACTACTCTGTAATCCAACAAAAAATAGTTTTAGCAAAAGGACAGCCAATTAGTGTTGAAAAAAATGACAGGACTTTACTGATTCATATTAAAATTTGGTGTCCTTTTCTCTTTTACATACATTAACCAAGTATGACTTTATAAATTTATGATCATTTATAAAGACAGCAATACATGCAGCCTTTTATATGACCCTCCTCGAATTTTAGGGGTGAGCATCTCGGGTACGGAATAACCTCTGCTTTGACGCGCACAAACCTCCTAAGAAAATATTAATAGAAGGAAAGTCACAAATTTCTTCATTCATTGCCTCTTTGATATGTAGTACTGGTCTATATATAAGGTACAAAGTGAGAGAACCAATAGTAAGCTAGGCCCAATTACATATAACCAAATCCTACTACATTATAAGTTTATAACAAACTAAATGACTCAGCAAATACTCAACAATTAACATAAGTTGTGACTCAATCTTCTCTACATACATGTGAGTAATCTTAATGTCATCTTTTCCAGCAAGAGTGTATCATTCAAGGGTTCTAGGATCATAACACAGATCATCTAAAAGCATTTCCACCTCCTAATCCAATGCAAAATAGTAAAACATAATGAAGCCTTGATGGATAAATATCCTTGACAAAAGTAAATTATTCAAACAGGGCCCCTAATTCTCTACTTATCCCAATAATTGCTATAAAGGTTTTAAATCAAGTTCGTTTCACAATCCTGTGATATTGTGGAGAATCGCGGTCCAACGCAGCCTCAATCATGATCACATTGCACTCACAGAGACATGAAAAACCATGATGTTGCAATTGTGCAGACCTTGTTTTTAAAACCGTGATTGCATCGGGAATCATTTACACCCTAACAAGCAAACTGACCTTTTTGGTCATCAAGCACAAAGCTGATGCTTACTACAATTACTTAAAAGCTAATTCATTGAAGTTGGGGTTAATTAAGTAGATTGTCCCTATAAATATTCAGAATTTCGTTTTTAGTCCCCACAAACAAAAATTCGCACTTACAAAAGTAGCATATTACATGTTCATAAACAGTTTATTCACAGCTTTTACGAAAACAATTTAACTTTATTTTATCATTTGTTATAGAAAAATAGCTCATACATAATTGCTTATCAAGATAAGTGCTTATGCTAAAACCTGCAATTGAATTAATAATGAGAGAATTGAAGCGAAAAAGAGAGAGAGAGAACCTGAAGAGGAGGTGACGAGGGAGTGGATAAGTGAGACGGCGGTGTTAACGAAGAGAGGATCAGAGAGTAATGATTTTGAGGAGAAGAAACGGATAAGGGAGTTGGATGTTTGGTAGAAGAAGGAACCGGCGATGATGTAGAGAAGTTGTGTTTGGTGTGTGAGAAGAATCTGGAAAGAAACGGAAGCAAGCCAGATAATGAGAGTGGTCAAGAAGAATAGCTCAACCGCGTTCCGTTTTCCACCTTCCTTCATCTCCTTCGCCATTTCGAATGCTCCTTTCTCCCACCAACAAAAACAAAAACATCTAAACTAATGAACAATGTTTAATCCATCTTTTAACTAGTAATTACCAAACTTCATCCTTGAATTTTCAAAAATAGTCAAATTTGTCCCCAAATTATGCTATATGTCTATTTCATCCCTAAATTTCACATTCCTCCATCAAAATGGTCCCTCCGTCCAAAAGTTTGTTATTGATGATTGTCGCGTCATTTTTCGGAGGTCAAACTATTTGATTAGCTTTTGACTCACTAATTTTTTCACGACTGAACATTTAATTTTTTTAAGAAAAGGGGAAAAAAGTTCAAACTACCCCTTTGAAAGATTTTGGGTTCGGGGGTTAGTTATATTTAGGGAAGGTGTTAGCACCCTAAATATCCATAGTATTCTATGGGAACCTCTTGATTTTATTTAACTTTTGTGCTATAACTTGCTTGCTTTTTTTGTTTAAAGGAAGGAATTAAAAGTGATAAAGAAAAAGAGAGACCTATTTATCTACATTTTTTATTGATTTGGAAGGACTAGGTCCTTTGCCTACGTACCCGTGAGGGATCAAAACCTCGTAGTTCGGGGTGGAAATTGACGTTTGATTGGTTGTGTGTTTTTTATTAGTTTTGAAAAAGGTTTAAAATAAAGAGCCAAGTGGCAAATATGAATTGATTTGTATTTTTTAATTTGAAAGAAAATAGACTTAAATATGATTAAATGGATTGAAATTTGATTAAGAAAGAAATAAAAAAAGGGAATCACTTGAAATAAAAAAAGGGAATCACTTGATTGTAAATTAAACTATTTCAATCCATTTAATCATACTTTGAGTCATCTTTCTTTTAATATAAAAAATACGGGTAAAGATCCTCTCCATCTGGTATAATAAATGGAGGATGCAATTTGGAGAGAGATAGACACATAAAATAGATAGTGGGTCCTACTATTAAGTGATTCCCACCATCATTAATTACTTTTTAGTTTTTCTAAATTTTTTTGTGTCTATATCTCTTCAAATGGATGAAATGGAGAGAACAATAAATTGAGAGGATCTTAACTCAATAAATACAAACAAATTTTATTTTGCCACTTGACTTTTTACTTTAAAACTTTTTCAAAACTAATAAAAAATACAAAACAAATCAAACGGTATTTCTATCCCGAACTACGAGGTTTTGATCCCTCACGAGTACGTAGGCAAAGGACCTAGTCCTTCTAAATCATAAAAAATGTAAATAAAACCAATCCCCGAACCCTTAATTTTTAAAAATGTGGGCAATTTGAACTTTTTTCTCTTTTCTTAAAAAAAATTAAAACTTCAGTCGTGAAATAAAAAGTGAGTCAAATGTTAATCAAATAGTTTTGATCTTCGAAAAATGACGCGACAACCTACAAATAGCATTGAAATAAGGTATAAAACTGCAGAATCTGATGCTAAAAAAACAGAACCGGGCGCGCACAAAATAGAAAGCTGCTGCAGGCGAGGAACCGAAAATTGCAGCAGAAAACCTTTCTAAACGGAACAACATCATATCACAATACACACACAAGGATCTCAATACCACTCCATGGTAAACTATGTGAGTTGTGCATGGAGTGGAATGCAATTGAAATATTTTTTGCTATAATAAGAACAAAAGGCAAGTGAAAATGATAAAAAGAAGAAATTCCTGTGCTTCTGTCCACTAGGTGGATCTACATAACTATTTTTATACATATATCATACGGTATAAAGAAATTTCACTTTGTTTCAGATCATTATATTTCCCCTAAACACATAAACAATAATGCCAGAAGTCACTAGATTTCAAAGGTAGTGAATCAGAAAAATCAGCACATGAAACCCAAAGAGCAAGTAGGTCAAGGTGATATGAGAGTACTCTCAACGTATACACCGCTAGAATCGTATAGACTCTCAACGTATACACCATTAGAATTGTATAAAATAGAAGGTTGGCCTTGAATGTCTAGAGTCTTTACAATAGCGTTCTTGTAAACATATACTTTGCAACAGAAGTGCAAGAACGCTTGGTCATCCTCCTCAGAAATATAATGCAGACCGACAAAACCAAAACCATGATAACCAACTTTGGCGTACGGTACTGCAAACAATTTAGTCCAAGAATTTTTATTTCCATAATCCTTCATAACCCAAATACCCAACAAAGTTTTAGTGTAAGCAAGGACACATAAGCAATCCCTACAAACCCCTAAGGTGAAGATATGAACCGGATCATCAATACCAAAATCGGGCAGTGAAATCTCTTGATAAGACTCATTTCCTAAATCAAGAGAAAGAATGACCCATGAATCATAGTTCTTTAAATTTTCTATGGCCCAATTAATGGTGCCACTTACAAATTGCCCAACATACCCATTGGGTACACCCATGAATTTTGAAGGGAAGTCTGGAATCCTCCTCCAAAAATTGGTACCTAGGGTATGAACCCTAACTTGAGAGTTGCAATACTTATAAGATTTATTAATTTGACGATGACAAGAAACAACAACTACTTTGTAATTATCAACTAAACCATCATACCCGACGCTGTATAAAGTGTGAGTTGTAGGGCAATGTAGATTTTCCAAAGGTGGCAATACCTTGAATTTGTTGGTACAAGGGTTCCACACTACTAAATCAACATGATTATCATTTCTGTTTTCGAAACAAATGAAGCCATCACAAGAGTCAATAATGATTGGATGATTGTCCGAAGGGTTTAGACGGAAGATGTGCGTGGTATCCAGGATGATGGCAGTGGATTTTTTAAAACGGAGGGAAGTCGGGAATCAACGAGAAGGAGCTCCGACTTGCGTATGAGGAGGTGGTAAGGTCGGGTCTGTGACAAGCGAAGGTGATCTTTAACGAATTTGGGATCGGAAATTAATGAATTCACGGACTTGGAAACACACTTGAGCTTCAGGAGTGACTTCACAGGGAGCCTAAACAAGATTTCTAACAATAAATCGAGTGACAACAAAGCAAACAGACCTAGAGGGTCCGATGAGTTTTGTTTACACAACATTGTGTAGGTACTTTCTTTTAGAGTGATTCAATGGTTGCCTCATGGTTGCTTGTTTGTGACGGTAACAATGAGTGTGAAAGGTTAATTAAAAGCGTACTGCAATACACGATTGAATTGAAACCTAACTGGAGCTCTTAATGTGAAGGGTTGTTTGTTTGTGGCACAACATAAACGCTTTTATAGATGCATTTTGGGCTTTGAACTATATGAGCTTTTCGAGAAAAAAACATCAACTAAGAATTTTACAAAATTGCTCTGTACCACACTTAGGATTGTGCTAAAGGGTTGTAACTCCGGTCCAGGTGGCCCCAATTTTTCTTTTATTTAAGAAGCTAAATTAATCCACATGTGGTTGCCCCAATTTTTTTTGTTTGAATAAGCTAAATTAACTCAGCTAAATTGGTATCCAAGAGAATCTATAAGTGGGTTGATTTTATTATTTTATAATTTAGTTTTTTTTTCTCTATGTTTTGCTATTTATTTATTTATAGTTACGGTTGATCATAAGGTTGATTGTAACAAAAAATAAGAAGAAGACGGGGTTGATAATTCTGTTGAGTCAAAACGAAATATTCTTGATACTTTCGGAGAATTTAAACGATGTATTGTTGAATCTTCCGTCGAATTGAAACCAAACATTGTTGAAGCTTCCATCGAATCAGAATCAAACATTGTTGAAGCTTCTGTGATTTGAAACCAAATGTTGATTCAGATAACATTGTTGCTCCAAAGGTTTCAAAACTTCTTGATAATTGGGTTTGTCAAATGTACCTTGGTGCTTACTCTAATTGGTATGAGATCCATAAGTGGTTTGATTTCTCAACGGCTCTTCTGGGGTGACCCCTCACCCTTCCTCAAAGTTTTTGCTCCCTTGTATGTGGGGGCAAGGGGGGAAAAGGATTGTTGCTTGTTTTACATTCTCTTTTAATGTCGATTTGGAAGGCGAGAAACTCTCTTATTTTCAAGGGGTCTTTGGTGATGGTTCCCAAAGTGGTTTACTCGATCAAAGCATTGTCTTGACAATGGTTATTGGGTAAAGAAAGGGGGATGGCTTGTCATTTTTACGAATGGCTAATTGATCCAATGGATTGTATTCGTAGAAAATTTTGTTCTTTCATTAGATGCTTCTAGAGTACCTCTTGTACTTCATCTAGCGTGGTCAGCCTAGTATCCATTGTACTCTTTTCTTTTTGGCATCTTCTTAGTAAAATGGTTTCTTTTGATGTTAAAAAAAATATAAAAAGTGAAGTTTCCTCATTATTATATTTTCTCTATGAGGAGTGCTAAAAACTCTCTCTCTCTCTCTCACACACATAACACTTACTTTCTCATTTGCTGAAATTATCGTGGATCTCATACTTTGAAAATTGATATGTAAGAGAGAATTGCCGAAAAGAGAGAGTTATTTGCACCCATTTTCTATCTATATGTATAATATTTCTATCTGCTTCCTAACTGAGTAACGGGTGATTAATTCATAGAGCTAATAATATGGGCCGGCTTATTTTAGAGGTCAATCTCATCCATAATCCAACACAATTTAATATGCAAAGTCTTCAAGAAACTACTGTATTAAAAGCTTCAAATTTTATGTGATAAAATTTATTTTGTTTTCTTCTTCAAATAAAAAAAATAATGAAATTGCAATCTCTGTTTCTTTACCAGTGTTAAGGTAGAAGAGAAATAAAGAAAAATAAGCAATCCATGTGCATCTCAAACAAGATATAATAATCTTTTTCCACAAGCTCACTCCATGATTGTTCGCGATGCAACGGCAACGCAACCATGGTTTAACGCCTTGCTAGATACTTCAATTTCAAGCAAAAAAGAGTTAGAAATATTTATATGATCTTTACGACTGAAATGAGTAAAGTAGCAATGCAACTATGAAATCCTAAAAAGCACAAAACCTCATGATCTAATGGTCTTCCTCATGGTTTTGTGAAGAATAGCCCAGCATTAACAACTCTGGAAAGATCAATCAATAAAAACAGTATGGTATACATAACACAGTGCATATAGGAAGAAGTAATACAAATCTGCATGAACTTTGTGGTGTTGGTGCAAAGTAAGAAATTGAAAGAAAAAAAAAGGAAAATAGAAAATGATATTCTGGTAAACGTAAGTTTCAAGAAAAGTTCAAGTATTCAACAAAACAAGCATAAAATACAGAAAATTACAAATGTGAGTAAAATCAAGTATGCTTACTATGATGCATCTCAAACAAATTCGCTAAGAAAGAAGGCTACTGCCTGCCCAAAGTTAGATTCAAATCAAAATTAATGAGTAAATACTTCATAATGATGTGATCTTCCACATAATATTATAGGACATATTTTGAAGTTGTATTGAAGTTGTTTATGCTAAACTGATATTGTTGCGATGTGCATTAACATTTGTTAGGAATTAGGACTAAAATGACTAAAGTTTGGTTTTTGATTGATGTTTTTAAAGTACACATAATAGCAATGTGGACCGATTTTTATTGGGATCGGAATTTTCTGCGCAAAACATAGTTGAATATCATGTTTGCAACATATCGATCGGTTGATAATTTTCGGTTGTAATAAAAAAAAAAAGTTGCATTTTCTAATTTACCTTGTTAGAGAGTTACTAGTAACAGAATCAATTAAGTTAGTTTAAGTATGCTATGAATCTCAACTGAACTATAACAGCCTATGCCTATATATACTCATTAGTTTTTAATGAAATAAAAACTAGTTAGGTTGTAACCAGAATCACACATCATGATTAATTAAATGAAAAAATGTCAAAGTGAAATACCTCTTTATATTAACACAAGGGGAAAAATGTTGTTGAGACAAAGTGAAATACCTCTTTATATCAACTGGCAACATAATATTCTATGCTAAGATTTCATCAGTTTTAAAAGAATGTGAAAAGAGCAAGGAAGCCGCTTCAACTACATGATCTATAAAATCACAATAGCTTAAAACATGCAGGCGCGCAACATCTCAAACATATCAAATTCTCCTCAATTGATTATTATTGCACCAGAAATAAAGTATATAACATCATTCCCACATTCAGGTTGGCAAATTAAGGAGTAATTCTATAAACTATCAGAAAGCGAGTAATGTATAGTTCAAATAGTAAAATATGAAGTTATTATTATATTGACGATGACTTAACATGAAGCTATATGTCAGCTCCAAAAACTAGAACAAACATAAATGAATGACATAACAGACGAAAACACATGAGGAGAATGTTTGAGAGCCAACATTAATTGCAAAACATGTAGGTCATGGTGATACAAGACTCTCAATGTAGACATTAGAGATGGACAGATTAAAGTCGAACGACTTAGAAGGAAGGCCTTGAATATTAAGAGACTTTATGGTACCATTCTTGTAATTATAAAGATAAACCTTCAAATCAATGGCTAGCCAAACTTGGTCATCCTCCTCACCAATACAAAGCATATTCACAGGATCCCTGTATCCAACGAATTTCACAAATGGAACGGTGAACAATTTAGTCCAAGAATCTTTTTTTCCATAATCCTTCATAACCCAAGTCTCGATAAAAGTTTTGGTGTGAGCAAGGACGTATAAGCAATTCCTAGAAACCTCCAAGTTGAGGTTGCAAAGAGGTTTATCTAGACCATAATCAGGCTGCGAAATCTCGTTATAAGATTCGCTTCCTAAATTAAGAGAAAGAATAACCCATGAATGGCCATTCTTTTGATAAGGTCGTATGACCCAATTAATGGTGTCACATACAAATACTCCTTGAGGCTGGTAGGGTTCACCCATGCTTTTAGAAGGAAAGCCTGGAATAGTTTTCCAAAAATTAGTACCTAAAGTATGAACCCTAAAAAGAGTTTTGCTAAAAAAGTTAGATCTATTAAACTGCTGGTAAGTAACAGCAACTACTTTGTAATTATCACTGAAACCATCATAACCAATGTTGTAATGACCAGATTTATATGTAGCCTTAGGTAGGTTTTCCAAAGGGGGCAATATCTTGAATTTTCTAATACAAGGGTTCCATACTACCAGATCAACATGGTTATTGTTGTTGTCGATCGTTTTGAAACAAATGATGCCATTGCAAGAGCCAAATATGACAGAACGATTTTTAGAAGGGTTTAGAGGGAATTCGAGTATTGTCTCCGGGATGATGGTGGTGCTAGCTGTTGAGTTGTCAAAAACAGTTGGAAGTAGGTAATCAAAATGAATGAAATCCGTTTCTGAAAAGTAACGCATCTGGCATAGGACGAGGTGGTAATGGCAGGTTCTTGACAAGCGAAGGTGATCTTTGGCGAAGTTTGGATAGGAAGTAATGGAATTCAAGGGCTTGCAGACACACTTGAGTGTCAATAGTGACTTCACAGGGAGCCTGTACAAGATTTCTAACACCAGATCGAGCCATAAAAGAGCAAACATGCCGAGGTGGTCTGACATGGTTGGTGATGATGCTGCCATGAAGGTAGTCAACCGGTTGGTATTAAACAACAACTAAATAGGGTTAGGGTTAGGGTTTACAAAATAATATGAATGAACGAATTGGGCTTCAGAAACATATGACACCAACGAATTGGGCTTCAGTCTCATCAAATCTCATAGCTGGGATTAATGGTCAAGACAACTCTCAACACTCTTATGTAGATAATCAAGCTGAGGATTTTATTCCAGTTTTGATAGATTGATTTTTCATCACATTCATCGCGTAGCTAATCAAGCTGTTCAGTTTCTAGTGAAGTTTTATTTTAAGCATTGTATAGATCTTATTTGGTCGAAGAAACATGTAACATTTGACTTACAACCACCTCATCATTTTTTGGTGTAGCCTATTTTCAATACACCTAAATTACCCTCACATAATTTTTCTCTTAAATCAAATTTATTAATGAGGACTCAATTGCTATAAATATGTCTTTCTTTAATTTTTTGAGTTTAAATAGTAGCGATTATGGAATGACTCCTACAGCCAAGGGTCTATTATCTCCCTCCCAAAAAATTTATTTATTCCTCTTTTTTTAACGAAATATAAATCGTATAGATGGTTATTGGATTACATGGTACACTCAAAAAAATTGTATGTTCGGGTACACCCGATATTTAAATAAAAAGCTAAATGTTGTTCTTAAAAAAAATATTTATTCTGTCATCTATAATTATAACAACTAAATCTTATTCCCTTTAAAAAAACTAAAACTTATCGAACAAAAGTGCCGCCGATTTTTTTTTATTTTTAATTTTTACTAATCATAATAGTGAATATTGATTATTTTCTATGAAAATTTTAAAAAATTAACATGATTCTTATAAACAATGAAATAATATTTTTTTTTCTAACAAAATGATATTCCATAAATATAAAAGTCATCAAATACCTGTATAATGTTTAAAAAGAATCGCTATTTTATTGATTTAGGAAATGTTTGTACCAATACACTTAAATTTGTGGGTGTATCGTAGAAGCTCTCTATAAGTTCATAAACTTGTTTCGAACAACATAAATTATCCCATCAAATCATACTAACCTCCAAACAAAATATCTAATAAAGAAGAGTTTTATAAGTTTCTAAAGTTATTAAAAGTACATACAAAAAAAATAAAATTTATTCAAAATTGGATAAGATCGAAATAAATTAAGATCGGGTAAGATCGAAAAAAAATTAACTTGAATTTACCTCAAATTGGAGGTCTTAGAGTAGTTCAATCCCTGTAGCAAAAATAAAATAAAAGAGGAGTTCAATCCCATTATATTCACCTTTGAATACTTCGATCTAAAGATACTTTATACTATCAAGTATCAATAAAAGATGAACTTCTTTCATCTTAATCCTCCAATTTCTAAAGGAACATGGAGTTCCAATAATCCGAAGTTCAACCAGAGGATAACTAAAATCTAACTAAAAATTGTTTCAATTTTTTTAAAATAACTAGTCCATAATTCCGCCATTGATCCATATTATTCAATATATAAGTTGGTAAACAGTTTTTCTTTTGCACTGGTTTATATAATTAGTATATACATATAGTACTTAATTTGGTAGATAGATGAAATGACAAATAACCATTGAAAGTTACAGATACAGGCGGAGGGGTCAAAGTTTGAGCTCTGGTCACGGCGTCTAGCCTAACTATTTAGACATTTTTGTTAGTGGACCTAGGACTTGTGACTATAATGTCGTATTTTATCCTCCAATAAAATGCAGTTATTCTGTGTTACTATAGCTAGCCAGGTATGTTTTTGAGGCATGTATATAGAAATGCAGCTATTGTCACTACTTCAAAACTTGAATTGTTTAAGAAGTTGGAAGCAGACTTGGCTATAGATTGTACTGAGTGGAATTTCGAAGAACATACAGAAAAATATGATGTGTCTATGATGCAATAGGTAATACATTTAAATGAATTTGGATCTATATTAATATGTTTTATTATTATGTCCAAGTTTTTTAAGGACGTGTGTTTCTTATGTATACAATAATTAAATATGTTTTTAGTGTATGTAAAAATATATTTCTTTATTGAAAAAAAAAACAATTTCACCAAAAAAATCCATTGTTAATTTCACCCCAACAAACAGAGAGAGATACACCTACAAACAGCACTGAGCAAAAAAGACAGTAGCAGCACAATAAAACCTGCAGAAACCATCTCTCTGGACCAGAATTTTTCTTCTGGTATAGCTATAAAACCATCGGAATAACAGAACCGGGCACACACAACAGAAAGAGCTGCTATAGGACATGAAGCGAAAAACTTAGCAGCAAACCTTTCTAACCTACAGAACAACATATCACATACAAGGATCCCCTAAACCCGTCATTTTAAATTTACTCAACCCCCATCTCAACAATAAAACTTCAATCAAGTCCACCACCGGATCCTTAACTCTATCTGAAATTTATAGTAGCTGCGTGCTAAATGGTCTATCTGAATCGAAACTAGCGATTAATTCATAGAGTTCAAAGTTTTGTTTACAAAATCCAGATGCTAATCTAGCATTTTACCTAAGCAAATGCCAAATTCAAGTTTTATAATCAAATGCCATACATGGAGTAGTAAACTACGCGAGGTTTGCAATGTTTTGTTGATATATAAGAATAAAATAAATCTTTCTTTACCAATGTTCAAGTAAAAGATAAAAATTAGAAAAAGAAGCAATCCCTGTGCACCAGACCTATGGTCTCTATGCTTCCTAATAAAGAAAATACGTTCTCTAAGCTTCCTATCTAAGCAGCATAAAGCCGCTCTGCAAAACTAAGCTTTGGAAGCCTCCAAATTGAGAAATTTCACTTTGTTTCTAACTATTACATTTTCCATACATATATAAATAATAGTGTACGACTTATTAATAAAACATATCTAAGAATAACTTGTAGTTCAGCATATCAGCATGCCCGAAAGCAATTATGTGCACACAAAAATACCAATGCTACTAACGATTCATCAAACAATGGCAACTTCACCATTAAGTTCACTTCATCAATATAAATAGCGGTCACTAGATTTCAAACGAAGAGATTGAATCAGAAAAATGAGCACATGAAACTCTAGGAGCAATTTTTGAAGTTATTATTACATTTACCATTAATTAACACCGAACTATAAAGTTTGGACCAAAAACTAGAAGCAACATAAAATAAATATATATTAGACAAAAACACATGAGGAGAGTCTTCGATAGCCAACCTTGCAAGGTATGTAGGTCTGTAATAATAATTAAGCTCAAGGTGATATGAGACTCTCAACGTAGACATGAGAGTCGAACAAAGTAGAAGGGAGCCCTTGAATATCAAGACATTTTATGGTACCATTCTTGTAATTGTAAACAAAAGGCTTATAACAAATCTGCAACAACACTTGGTCACCCTCCTCATAAATATAAAGGAGATTGGCGTAGATATCAGGATTATGGAATTCCACTAATGGAATAGTGAACAATTTAGTCCAAGAATCTTTATTTCCATAATCCTTCATAGCCCAAATATCCAAAAAAGTGTTGGTGTGAGCTAGGACGCATAAGCAATCCCTAGAAACCCCCACCCTGAGGCAACGCAAAGGTTTATCTAGTTCATAATTAGGCTGTAAAATTTCTTGATACGACTCGTTGCCTAAATCAAGAGAAAGAATGACAAATGAAAAGCCATTTTCATGATATCGTTGTATGACCCAGTTAACGGTGCCACTTAACTTCCCAGCACACCCTTTGAGTTTACCCATGATGTCAGAAGGGAAGTCTGGAATCCTTCTCCAAAAATTGGTCCCTAAAGTATGAACCCTTACTTGAATTTTGCCAAAATTACTTAACATATGATATTCATAGGAAATAACAAGAACTACTTTGTAATTACCAGTAAAATGATCATACACGATATTATATTTAATTGTGGTGCTCGCTGAAGAGTAAGGTAGATTTTCCAAATGTGGCAATATCTTGAATTTCCTGGTACAAGGGTTCCATACTACCAGTTTAAAATTCTCATAATTGTAGTCTCGTGTGCTGAAACAGATGATGCCATCACAAGAATCCTCTATGATAGCAAGAATATTGCCATTGGCACGTAGAGGATTAGTATCCGGGATGGCTGTAGTCTTGTTGTTTAAAACATAGGGAAGTGAGGAATCAATGAAATAGAACTCCTTTCCTAAAATCAAATTCCACTTCCGGTTTGAAATGAAATTCGGCGAGCAAATGACGAGGTGGTAATCGCGGGTATGCGACAATCGAAGGTGGTCTTTAGCAAATTTGGGATCGGAAATTATGGAATTCAAGTACTTGGAAACACACTTGAGTTTCATAAGTGACTTCACAGGCAGTTTATACAAGATTTCCAACAACAAATCAAGTGATAATAGAGTAAGGAGGCAGATATGATTTCTTCTCTCGGTCGTCAATAGTTGCCTCATGGCTGTTGTGGCCGCAGGCATCCTTAGTAAGTGTCAAGAGTTTATTTAAAAATTAAAATAGATTGAAACCCTACCAGTAGTGTGTATAGAATATTCTTCTGATTTGGCGGCGTATTTGTGAGATGAATTGAAACCCTATTGGATGCTTGCTTGAAAAGTAGCCCAATACTTTTTTCTTTTTTTAAAAGAAGTAGCCCAATACTATTAATTTTGGAAAAGCATTAGGATTTGAAAAATATTATATTATTTTTTTTGTCAAGCTAGAAATTCAGTTATGATCACATGGACGGATCTAGAAATTTGAGTAAGTGGGGTCAATATCATATCAATAAAATCTATTCTCTAATTATTAAACTTATTGTCTACCAAAAATACAATCTTACACTTTTTAAGTTTTTGACAAGTCATTAAAATTATATCATTTTGTGTCATTTGCTTCAACCTCCCCCTATTTTTCCTCTCTCTTAAAAACAAATTAAAACAAACTCACTCGATAAATCATAAAACACACTAACTTAATGTTTTTTTAAAAAATAAACAAACTTAATCTCAATCTCAATAAAAACAAATTTTCTTATAAATAGACTTTTGACCCGTGCGACACACGGGTCTTCTCGACTATAATAAAGACCAATAAATAATCTTTAACTCGTAAGATCATGGGTCGATCAATAAACGCAAATTATATTATTAGAGATACAATATTACAATCAAATGATAATAAAAAAATTATAAAGAAAAGAGATAAAAAGAATACAAAATTATATTGTTGCACGGGTCAATTTTATTTATTACTTTTATAGTTAAACATCAAAAATTAATGCAATTCATGGTTCCTAACAAATTATTTAGGGTAGCCGATTTTGCATGGAAATTAGGCTATTCTGTTTGTAAACGTATTAAATAAGTGTACAACAACTTGTCAAAAAAAAATCTACAGAAACAATAGTTAAGTTGCTGCAGACCTAATAAAATTAATAAATAATAAGGATAAGCATTAAGATATCTATTAAATTTTTGCTTTGAAAAATATTCTCAGTTACTAGAGAGAGAAATGTGAAACATATATGATGCAAATTTAGAGCCAAAATTTTAGGATAGAGTTGTTTCAAACCTAACAACGGATTAGTGGAGGAAAAAAATTAGGTTAAGTTGCTGCAGACTTAACAAAATTAATAAATAGGGTATTCTATTTATAAACGTATTAAATAAGTGTACAACTTGTCAAAAAAAATCTACAGAAACAATAGGTTAAGTTGCTGCAAACCTAATAAAATTAATAAATAATAAGGATAAGGATTAACATATCTATTAAAATTTTGCTTTGAAAAACATTCACGGTTGTTAGAGAGAGAAATGAAAAACATATATGATGCAAATTTAGAGCCAAAATTTTAGGATAGAGTTGTTGCAAACCTAATAAGGGATTAGTGGAGGAAAAAAATTAGGTTAAGTTGCCGCACACTTAAGAAAATTAATAAATAAGGATGCAACTTCTAAATATCTAAAAAGTTAAAAACAATTTACAATCTGTAATATTTTTTTTTCTAATTAAGAGTTAAAAATAATTTATAATCTATTATCTTTTTCTGTGAAAGTTAATGACCTGTAAAAATATAATTTTTGTCGCATCTTAATATTTTGACACCTCAACATATATTTACCTTTTTGTGTCTTTTTTAACAAAAGATCCTATTTAGTTGAGAGAGAATAACTTTCGAAAGATTGAGCAACCTTAATCTATCATAAAAAAAAATTCACTAATCACGGGCGTAACTCAGTGAATTGTATACGGGAATTTATTATAAACTCAGAATTTATTTATTTTTAGAGCAAAAATTAAATAAATTATAAAAAATTAACTTGACACTAAATGATTGTTGGTTTTTCGAGTTGGTGGCGACGTATCTGGGTCTGTAGATCTCACTGGATCGCGTCCGATTTGGTTCTTTTTGCGGTTTCGGTGTGCTTCCTCCTTATCGCGCAGTTGGGGTGCTTTTCGGTAGACGGTGTCGCCGTCTCTGTGCTCTTGTTGCAGAGCTTTGTTCTTGTTTTCTATTTCTGTCTTTGTTTTTGTGTTTTTTAGTTGGTTTTCGTTTTGTTTTCAGGAAGATGAAGCTGGTGGTGATTTGATCCGGATCTTGGTTTGTTAATCTTAAATCTGGATTTTATAGATTTAAGATATGGTTCCAAAAACTTATGTTTCATCTGTGTGGCTTTGATTCGCTAGATGTTGCTCAAAAGAGTTTGGTGCATAGTCGCTTTGTGTTGGTGGTAGTAGTCTTTAATCCTACCTTCTGAACTATTTGATTCGTCACGGTTGTGTCGTTGGTGAACTAAGTTCCATCGTTTATTGATTGATTTGGACATCGAAATGGCGCTTTTGCTTGCTGATGTTTTTTAGGGAGTTGTTAGACCTTGCATCGTTTCTGTGTTGACAAACGATTCATACGCCTATCTCGAGACTTTAAGCACTCACTCTACGTGTTTCTTTTTTTTTTTTTGCGGTTCAGTTTCGTATCCACACGTGGGTTTCCTGGGTTGTCCGTGGCAGTGTTGTTTAGACTTGTCCGTGACTTTAGAGTTGTTTTCTTTACCACTTTTGTGCTCATTTGTTGTATCACCCGTTAGGGTTTGAGTCTGTGGTTATCTAGGTCAGATTCATGCCCCTAGTCTTGTACTTCCTTTTATTTTAATTCAATTTCTATTTTGCTTAAAAAACAAGAAGGGTTAAATATGATTTTAGTCCCTATAAATATGTCAACTTTTCGTTTTAGTCCATCTAAAAAACTTCTTCAACTTTTAGTCCCTAAAAAATTTTACATCTTCACTTTTGGTCCCTCCTTTAAAGTAAACTCATATGTAGAATTCATATTTTTGAATAAAGTTTTGCAAAAAAAGATCATAATTCAATAAGAATCTCTTCCAAAAAAAGTTAGAATTTTTTAAAAAAAACATGAATTTAATATGAATTTTTTTGTTTTAAGGTTAAAAATTTATATTTAATTTGTGTTTTGTTAAAAAATTCTAATTTATTTTGGGGTTTTTGTTTAGAATATTTTACACATTTATGCACAATTTCATTAAAAAATACAAAAATTAAATTAAAAATAGGGATCAAAAGTAGTGATTGAAAATTTCATAGAGACTAAATGTTGAAAGAAAATTTTAGAGGGACTAAAATGAAAAGTTGGTATATTTATAGGGACCAAAAACATATTTAACCCAAAAAAGAATTAGTCAACCAAATCTCAAGGTACCAAAGATTTAACCATTATCTATATCATTTATATGAGTGTATATATAATTGCAACTCAAAAGTTAATTACCAACTAATTAACTATATTAGTTCAAAAAAAACTAATTAACTATATCGTTCCCTAAAAAAAACTAATTAACTAAATTTGAAAACGGACATCCTACCTTAGTTGAACAATTTTTTGTTACAAGTATGCTCTGAATATCACAAACTTTTGTGACTCATACTTTCTGTTCTGTTTTGGTAATTTATATTCATCATTGTTTTTATGGAATTTCTATTTTCACCAAATTAATATTATAAGACATGGAATATAGAGAAATGATATTTAAACAACTATTTTGTGACAATTTTCTCTCTCTGATACGTACACTGTGCTCCATTTTTGTTTCTATTGTTTTTCTCTCAAAAAATAGAAAAGAAATGATTATCCCAAAATTTGTCCAAAAATAGTTATACAAATGTCATTCATAACTACATATATGTCAAAAGGAACACATGTTTCCAAGCATAATTTAACAGAATGCTTCATGCATATTGTAACATACAACTGTGTTATTAAATAACCGTTTGATCTGCTTCATCATCACACAACATTTACCCTCCCTATTTTTATATATTGTCTTTGCACTTTAATCTATTTATCTCATACTCTCCATAGTTAAGTGATCATTTCAAGCACACCGTAGCATTCCATCTAGTCTAGTACATATAATTTCGATAACCGAAGGAACATCAATGTAGCTGCATCCTTTAATAATACTATTGATTATAAAAGGGGTCTTGGACATTTCAAAAACATTGACTCTCTTTAGTTGGTAGTTGACATTCTTCGATTCATAGTGGATAACCGAAAGCCAACATTTTGACTAAGCACGAATTGGTAAAGCTTTGTACATTTTTGATAAACTAGACTCTTGATTCGTGTTACCGCATGAGTCCTACCGCTTAGAAGTTAATCGAATAAGTCACAACAATATAAACATATATAGTTAATAGAAGTTTTATAAAAATTTAAAAATATATTCCCTTCTACGACAACAATAGCAACAAAATAAAATATATAGAAAGTATTACATGTGAATGACCATTCAATTCTTGCAGTAATAAAAGCAATTACTGTCAAATGCTTTGTAATGCATTATGACGTTTCCAATTCCAAAAGTTGTTAATGTCAATCATAAATACCAATAGTTGACATTTGGTGTGGCCATTGGTTTACTATCTATTGATTGAAATAATTTGACCTCTGCAATAATAAGTATTAATTTATCTTCAGACACATCTAAGAAGTGAAAGTATATACAAAGCCTAAGTTGTCGAGTCGAAATAACCACTGAAATAAGTTTCGAATAATATTGGTTTTTAGAGTTTTAGCCTAATTGTAAATACACGTGTGATTAGCCACCGTTGACTTCAGAACAGATCACACTTATTACTCGAAAAAATTATCAAATAGAACTTGAAATAGAATACTTGATTCCAGAAGTGCAGAATTATAAATTTTATCCATACATGTTGTTTGGATTACAAAACCATCAACACAAAAAATAAATACTCAAACTAAATAGAAAAACACAGAAAAGAAAGCAATTAAAAATGAGTCGTTGATGAATATCACATCTGCATCATACATGCCAATAACCCCTTGATCGCGTTTACGACAAATTCATTGAATGCAAACTCATTATTTTTCTGGAGGTTCAACTTTCACACGAACCATTGAATGCAAACTTATAGACCACAATTAAACATTGGAATTGTCATTGAAATAGCAACTGATAACTGAGTACAAAAGTGGTCGCGTTACAAAAACATAAACACTAAATACTAAACAGTGAAATAAACAGCGAAAACTATTGCATTGAAGGAAAATAGAAGCAAGTGTGAAATAAAATATAAAAAGGGGATTGTAGGAAACAAATCAAAAACCAATCGAAATTGAAACCGATTTGCGACTGCAGGTCTCTCTTAATTGAGTTGTTTGGCGATGAAAATTTGAAGCCTTGCGATTATGTCTGTAACTGAATAAACAAAAAACCAAACAAAGAACAAAATGAATGACAATGAATTATTCAGTATTAGAAATGAGGAATACAAAAGCTGAAATTAACAATTAACCTTGCAAAGTAAAAGAAGCTTCTGATTGTGACCCCGACGCAATGAAGAGCGAATTCCGACGCGGTGGTCAACGGCGATGGTTCAACTCCGGCGTGGTGGAAAGCGAGTGGGTTTTGTAGAGGATGAAGAGATGAAGACAATGATGCTTTTACTTTAGTGGGAGAAGGACGAAAAATGATCAAAATGAAGGTAGAAGATGAAGGGTTGGTGTGTGTTTTTGAAGAAGAAGGAGAAGGGTTTGTGTTGTTACTTGGTACTGGTACGTTTTTGTATGAGAGAGAAAGTGAGGAGTTTGAAAATAGAGTTTAATTTGAATCAACGGTTGAGAGATTAGATTAACATTAATTACCTGCTTAGGAGGGAAAAATGCAAGGGATTAGGGCAAACATGTCAGCTCATCAAGTCTAGCTTTTATAATAAAGGATATACAGCAAAACTATAAAGTTATTTGAGTTGAAAATATAACAAAGCTCAGCACTTCAAATGACATTTTACATCCAACCCTCAATGGCAGAAGAAGAAAATTAAAAAGCCACAAGTGTATTGTAAAAATCCTACATCGTTCCATTATTCAATTAGTACAAAATGCAGTTATTTTGCGTGACTATAGCTATGGCAAGCATGTTTTGAGGAATCTAGAATTGCAGACTAGGCTATTGATTATACTAAGTGGAATTTTGAAGAACTTATAGAAAAATATGATGTGGGTCTACGACGAAGTAGGTAATACATTTAGGTAGAAGGAAAATTAGGTAGACGGAATCGATCATTGCAGACTTGGCTATCGATTATCCGCGGTAAACTATGTGAGTTGTGCATGCAATTGAAAATCTTTGTTGCTATAATAAGAACAAAAGGCATGCATTTTTACCAATGTTATAGGTAGAAGGAAAAAAGGTAAGAAGAAGCAATCCATGTGTACTAGGTGGATCTACATAACTATTTTTATACATATATGATATGGCAGTATACTATAGTAGAAAGGAATTGCATAAATCCACTCTGCAAGCCTCCAAGTTGAGAAATTTCACTTTATTATAATCACCTTGATCAGTCTTTATGACAACTTAAATTATGTTAGAGGTCACTATATTTTGAAGGAAGAAAATCAGAAAAATTACGAGCACATGAAACTCTAAGACGACATAACCTCCCATGCTACCAGCCAATGCAGCAACAGATCCAAAAGAACAAAAAATTCTCTACCAGGCCAAAACCAAAACTCAACCCACAACAGAGAGATACAAACCGCATTGAGGCAGCGAAGTGAAAAGGACAGTAACAACACAACAAAACCTGCAGAAACCATATCTACGGACCAGAATATTTCTTCTAGTATAGGTATAAAAACAGAACCGGGCACACACAACAGAAGGAGCTGCTACAGAACAGGAATCGAAAATCTCAGCAGCAAACCTTTCTAAACTACATAACAACATCATATACAAGGATCCCAATACCACTCATATATGTTTATCCTAGTCATTTTAAATTTACTCAACCCGCAATCTGAAATTTATAGTAGATGGGTGCTAATTAATTGTCTATCTAAATTGAAACTAGCGATTATTTCATAGAGTTTAAAGTTTTGTTAACAAAACCCAAAAGCTAAGCAAGCATTGAAGCATATTACCTAAGAAAATGCCAAATTCATGTTTTATAGATACAAGTCTAACCTAAACCTTTTTCTTAATCAAATGCCATACATGGGGGTAAACTTTGTGCGGTTTTCATTGAGTGTGGTACACAATTGCAATCTTTGTTGCGATTGTGTCCTGGCAAGGATAAAACTAATTAACGTCCTAATGAAACTGCAAGTTAGGTGTCTGATAGCCGTACAAGTGTGGATAATTCAGTTTAAATATATTAATAAAAGATCTATAAATTTCAAAGGAACATAGATCCATTAATTAACATGAAACTAGAAAGTCAGCACCAAAACTGGTACAAACCAACATAAAATAAATGACATAGCAAACAAAAACACATGAGAGGAATCTTAAGAGAGCCAACATAGCGAAGCATGTAGGTCAAGGTGATATGAGACTCTCAGCATAGACATTAGAGGTAAACCTAGTAGAAGGGAGGTCGTAAATCACAGGAATCTCTACAGTATGATTCTTGGTAATTGTAAATATATACCTTATTATAGATGTCCAGAAACACTTGGTCATCCTCTTTAGAAATATAGATCAGATCGACGAAACCAAAACTATTATAACCAAGTTCCGCAAACGGGACATTGATAAATTTATTCCAAGAATCTTTATTTCCATAATCCTTCATAACCCAAATATCTGCTTCTTTTTTATTTCAATATTGTGTTCATTCTTTCTGCTTCTTAACTCAAAATTAATTCATAAACCCTTATAATTCTTTATTTCCATAAGGTCGATTGTGTTCATTCTTTCTGCTTCTTAACTCAAAATTAATTCTCAATAAACCTAACAAATCACATATTATGTAGTACTCCTCAATGGTTCCATCCAAGTGTATGAGGTGAGTTTCAAATTCAAAAAGAAAACCAAAAAATCCAGATCTTTCTACATCAACATTTTCTCCAAAACCCATATCTGGATTCCCTTTTAGGCCTAAACCCAGTTATAGTGGCAGTTACAAAAATGCAAATCCCATTCTGTTTTCAACGTTGCGTTGTGTCGTTGTTTTATCATCATCTTTGGAATAATCGACCTTCCTATTTGATTTTAATTATAATTACTAGTAGAAAGACCGGCGTACAATATTTTATATAAAATTTTAATTAAAAATATACCTACAAATATTTGTTACTTTATAATTTTAATAAACCCAGCATTATATATGATAAGGAACCCATTTGGGGTTGGCCTAGTGGTTGGTTTGGGATTTTGGAGTTTGCTCCTCCAAAAGTCTCAGGTTCGATTCCCTCTGGTGCCAATTTCGGTGGGTCCATACAGAGCTTGCTCTGGCTTTAAATGGGCCCCCCGCAAGTGGACGGTGGGATTGATCCCTCGAATTAGTCGGTTCTTGGATCGGATACCAAGTTTTTTTAAAAAAAAATATAGGATAGAGGATTATTTTTAAAATTTCATTTCATACTGATTAAATCATTTTTATGATTACCGTGTTTATGCTATTTTTGGCTTACAAAAGAAATAAATTTACTAAGAATTTTATATGCAAAATGGCTAATTGCTAAGAACAAGTCTCCGGTGGTTGGAGCGATGTGAGAACATAGAATATGATTACAGCCTACTTGGATAGTTGGGTGCGATTTTGTAAAAGTATCAAAAATTTTAGTGTTTATTTTTTGATAATTTTGGGATTTTGATTTTTAAGTTTAGAAGAAGATGGAGGTGAACTTAACACTAAGATTTATGTTATTTTGCTCCTCTTTGTGGCTTTAACACTTAGTTTCTTTTCGGTAACCTCATGTAACAGACACTCTTCTTTTCTCTGACACCTCTTGTGCTTGAGAGACTAAGGTCCCGTTTGGTTTGAGCTTATGAAAAATAGTTTATGTAAATAAATAAGCTTTTATTTTAATTTATAAGTTCTCACTAGCGAAAATCATATCTTCATAAACTGTTTTTTCATAAACAACCTTAAAAACTTATAAATAATACATAAAAACTTATTTATTTGCATAAGCTGTTTTATATAAGATCTAAAATAAGCTAATCCAAACGGGCCCTAAGTATCTGGTTAATATATTTCATTTTAGCTTCTTCAAAAAATAAACAATAATAATGTAGATTTAGCTAACCCAATACATTTATTTGTGAAAATCATTAGCATAAATTTGTAAGGCAAATTTTCACTTGATATATAAATTTATTTCTCATGTTTTGGCACTTTCTATTGTTATGCTTGAATATCTGATGTAAACTATTTGCGAGTGAAATACCAATTTAAATCCTTTATAAATAAAAATGTGAGAAGTGTTAAGTGAATACTGCTGTGAACTTGTTTGAATTATAAAAACAAAAATGTATTTCAATAAGGAGGGTTTGGAGTTCGAACCTCGAATTCCCTCTTATTCATCTTAAAAAGGACAATGAAGAAGAGGAATGAAGAAGATGAAGAAAGGATAAGAACCCCAATCAAGAACAAAGAACGAAATCATATAAAAAATAGCAATACTAAGATCACCCAAACCGTTCATTTTCCCAATGCTCAAATAGTTTAATATTATCATAAGAATGATGCTTTCAATTTAATTTGTCATCTTACTTTGAAGGACACCACATAAGGTTGTAATTTGTTTTTTTTACCGGTAGTTAGATTTATCGAATTCTTAATCATAACTGATAGTTAACTAGTAGTGAATTCCTAGAGTTCAAAGTTCTGTTAATGAAATCGAAAGGCAAAGCAAATAGATTACCTAAGCAAATGCCTAAGGAAAGATTGGTTGTGGCCTCAATGATTGCGTCATGGAAGTCATTTGAGAAAACTACAGTATCTTACACCTAAGGAAAAATGAAAATAATCATGACTGAAGAAAAGCGAAAAGCATCAAATGCATTGTAATTTCGATGTTATCCTAATTAAAAGCAGTATTTAACTAGAACTTGAACTGAGTTTCCAATACAAACTAGCAACCAAGTAACATGAAGCTACAAGCATGGTCATTTAAAATACAGCAACAAAAGATCACTGCAGTTAAAGAAGAAAATCATAAAAATGTGCATGTGAAACTTTTAAGTGTAAAATAATAAAGTTAATATTACAATGACCATTAATTAACATGTGACTATAAAGTTAGAAACAAAAAACTAGAACCAACATAAAATAAATGACATATCCAAACACACATGAGGATAATCATTGAGAGCCAACATAGGTCAAGGTGATATGAGACTCTCAACATAGACATTAGAGATGAACGAAGTAGAAGGAAGGTCTTGAATCGCAGGAATCTTTACAGTACCAGTCTTGTAATTGTAAACATATATCTTGCTATAGAAGTCCAGGAACAGTTGGTCATCTTCCTCAGAAATATAAAGCAGATTAGTATAGCCATAATAATCAGGGAATTTTGCAAACGGAAGAGAAAACAATTTAGTCCAAGAATCTTTATTTCGATAATCTTTCATAACCCAAATATCTAAAAAAGTTTCCGTATGGGCAAGGACGCATAAGTTATCCCTAGAAACCCCCAAGCTGAAGTTTTGTAGAGGTTCATCTAAACCATAATCGGGCTGCAAAATCTCTTGATATGACTCGTTTCCTAAATCAAGAGAAAGAATTACCCATGAATTGTAATTCTTTTGATCTTCTATGGCCCAATTAATGTTGCCACTAACAAACTTCCCTAGATAGTATTTGGCTTCACCCATAAGTTGAGAAGGGAAGTCTGGAATGGTTCTCCAAAAGTTGGTGCCTAAGGTATGAATCCTAACTTGAGTTTTGCAAAATTTATTGCATAAAATGGCAACTACCTTGTAACTATCTGTGGATTGATCATACCCCATTGTGTGTATCGTATTATTTTTTTTTTTTTTCCAAAAAAAAAGAGGAGCAGAAAAGGTCTGCTACCTCAAAACTTCAATTATAAAAGAGGGAAATACAAAAGAAAAGGAGGGGGACATAGGACCAAAACCTCCTAAAAATTGAT
>Ga0228711_1001924_pt1 | contig 31354 bp, 24 predicted proteins | sample MedpolnodulmetaG_2_FD_177996 | JGI IMG/M metagenome (GOLD analysis project Ga0228711, IMG submission 177996) | Root nodule microbial communities from Medicago polymorpha collected in Santa Monica, California, United States - brown nodules | ecosystem: Host-associated > Plants > Roots > Nodule... | reverse complement strand
TGATCCTTTTACAATTTGGCTATGCAGGCATGATTATTATAAGCAAGTTTTCTCTCAATGGAGGCATGAGTCATTATGTCCTTGTTGTTTATCGCCACGCTTTTGCAACCGTTGCTATAGCTCCCTTCGCCATTATCTTTGAAAGGTTTGTATAACAAAAAAGTAAATAATGAATTCATCATGAACATTTTTAGTTTTTGAATTTCTCTACAAATAGATGCTAATAAATTGGTTTAACTTTTTCCAGGAAGGATCAACCAAAGATTACATTTCACATTTTCATTCAAATTTTCCTCCTAGCTTTGCTTGGGTTAGCTCCCTATTTTAATGCAATAGTTTTAATATATATGCATATTTTAGAGCACATTAGATCCATATAGGAAAATGTTGCATGCATTAATTTAAATAATCTAAACAGGCCGGTGATAGATCAAAACTTATACTATGCTGGGTTGAAATTAACATCTCCAACCTTCTCATGTGCAATGACCAATATTCTTCCAGCAATGACTTTTGCAATGGCCGTTTTATGCCGGTAAATAAATAATTACTAATTCAACCTATATATATCAAGTGCCTCAAAAAAAAGTTATTGTTAATTTATTTATTATTTTATTTATAAATGGATTCATTATATGAAAAAGGATGGAAACGGTCAACATGAAGAAGTTAAGATGCCAAGCAAAGGTGATTGGAACCATTTTAACTGTGGCTGGGGCAATGTTAATGACCTTGTACAAAGGACCTATTGTGGAGTTATTGTGGACTGGACATATATTTCATAGTAAAAGCAATGCAACAAACATCACAAGATCCTCAAGCAAGAATAATTGGATTTTAGGCTCAATTTTACTAATCATTTCTACCATTGCATGGGCATCCCTCTTTGTTTTACAAGTAAGATATCGTGATAATTGATAAAAATATTGATCCATATTACTACAAAAAACTTTCATATATAGCGAACAATTTAGAGATAAAAAAAAAATGTCAAACTAGTCACTTAATCGGTCGCTGGCATTAACTACTAGTGTACTAACGACTTTTTTTACACATCAATCTCTAAATCGTCGCAAACTCATTTAGAAATCGATTATTTTTACAAGAATGTAGAAGTCGATTTAACAACATATATTACAAAATTTGGTCGCTAAGTCGACCGCAATGAAGATTGAAATAACATGGTCACTAAATTTGTCACTAATTCCTTTAAAAAACAATTACAAATCAATCTCTAAATCATCACAAGCTCATTTAGAGATTGAGTTAACAACATATTACAAATTTGGTCGCCTAAATCGACCTCAATGAAGACCGAAATAACACGATCATTAAATTTGTGACTAATTAGCAAGTTTTCCATGAAATCATGCTTGTAATATACTCGTACATGTTTTTAATTGTTATCTAAACATTAGACGGCCCACATTTCGACTTTGGTAAAATGAGAACACAAAGTTGAAGTGTAAGTTGTTTGATCTTAATCAATAGTCAAAATCGGTTAATTGCGTGAATGCAATAACTTAATTCCTTATTCTTCTTTTTTGTGATCATGTTAATTTTATCATTTGTTAAAGTTTCAAATTTAATTAATTTTTCTTTCTTTCATGTTATTGGGCAGGCTAAAGCTATAGAAACATACAAGAATCATCAGCTAACACTCACATCACTTATATGTTTCTTTGGCACGATTCTATCTTTTGTGACAACTTTGGTTATGGAACACAATGCTTCTGTGTGGACAATTGGTTGGGATATGAATTTATTAGCTGCAGCTTATGCCGTAAGAAATAATATAGTTGACATTCTCCATTTAGAATATTAGTTTTATCATTTAAATTGTGTTTAATTTAAAATAGTTGTGTCTATTGCTCCCCTCCATTTCTTTAGAGACATAAAAAATATTTCAACACTTGAATATAAGAATATTTAAGTTCTTTCATTTAACTGAAAGCTAATTCTGCCATAAAAACACACTCTAGGGGCACGTAATTACTCATTTAAAATCTTATATATTTTAAGTTAAAATGTTTTGCTAAAACAAAATTAAAATGATACAATAAAACTCTTATAAAAACATCACCATGAGCATAGTTGAATTGGTAGAGACATTGCATATAATATGCAGGGTCAAAGTTCAAACATTGAATTCTCAAGGGGTGAATATATAGTTATTACGGCTACTTGACAAAAAAAATTCTTACAAAAACTATTTTAATGTTATTTATATCTTTATTGGTTATATTTTTAAGCATTAATATTACTGTTCTGCACAAGAGTTGCGAATTTCTTTTTCTTCAAGGGTCAAGAGTTGCAAATTGTTAACTTAATTAATATCTATGATATGATGATTCCTTTACTTGTAGATGGCTACTAGTTGATTTTTGTTTTTTTAATATGATTATGATTCCTTTTTGGTTTTAATTAATGTTACTAGCATTGGCCAAAAAAACGCTAGTAGTATCAGCAATAAATAAATAAAATAAAATGTTAGTAGTACATATTTTGATTGTTTTATTTTTAGGGGATTGTTGCATCAAGTATATCATACTACATACAAGGATTGGTTATAAAAAAGAAAGGGCCTGTTTTTGCATCATCATTTAGCCCTTTGATGATGATCATTGTAGCTATCATGGGATCCTTTATCCTTGCAGAGCAGATTTTTCTTGGAAGGTATAATTTCTAGGTCAATGCCTCCCTTCCTCAACATATAGCTAATCAATTTTACATAATTATAAACTTGATATTAAATTATTAATATAAAAAAAGTCTAATTAATCAAAGGGGTGAGATAATTGAAAAAATATATAATATTTTAAAGTCTTAGACTAACTGCATTTTTTTATGAATCTTAAAATATTTTATTTAGGCACGTCAAAAGATATTTATTGAAATGTTTTATTTTGACAAATTAAATAATATAGCACATTTCAACAGACCTTAAAAAATCACACTCTATGAGATTTTTTTTTTGGAAGATATGAGATGATTATTTTTATTATAATGAAAAGATTATAAAGGGCAGTTGAAAGCCGTACACAATTTTTTTAAAATTAAAAAAAATGATACTACTAATAACAACTTCTTGTGATATACTAATTAATTAGTTGCTCTATAAGGCTTAACAATGACCAAGATGACACCTCTTGAAGTGAAAAAAATAATTTAGAGAAAGTTTTAGTTTGTGTGTTAGACAAGGGTGTCCCTAGGGTGGGCGAAATAGATGGCAATTAGCAATCCAGGGCACCATTATTTTAGGGCATCAGAATTCAATTAATATAATAGGTTTTATGAAAAATATTGCTTGCAAAGTTAGCTACTCTCATATTAATTAAAAACAATAACAATGAGTCAGTAATAATAAGAAGAAAAAAAATAGCTAATGCATCATTTATGTTATAATATGACATATAAAATGGAAAAATATAGTGTCCTCGTGAGCTAATTTGGTAGGAACAATTAATGCATAATATATACAGATGATCTGGGTTCGAACTCCAAACATTCTACTTATTCACTGTTAAAGTAAATTTTTTTTCGTTGCTGCTTGACAAAAAAATAAAATATTCCTTTTTGCTAAAATAACAAATGATATAGGAGGGAGTAAAAGTTATACTCTCTCCATCTCATTTAGGTGTACATGTACACACAAAATTAGGACTACACCCACATTTAATTGCACAAGTAGTTCTACACCCACATTTTTGGACTAAGTACAAGTGGTATTAACTCCGTCATCCAAAAAAAATAATTTGGTATTCAGATAATCATCTTATCTAATCAAACAATCCATTGAGTTTACAAATCATTCATGAAATAGACAAGGAGCACCATAATGTTTTCCCAAGAACCAATGTCAAGAAATGCTTTTGATTGCGTCAACAACCTCCAAAGCAGTCAATGATATTTTTGTAAAGATGAGACCATTACACGCCTTCCATTACATGTGTCTATATTATTTGTCTAAAACACCTTACGACAAACAAGACACACCACATCAATAAGAAATAATGGAATCATGAGACGATATATGATGATCGTATGATACTATATTAGGGACATTTGCTGACCTTACCCCTCAATAGGAACAACTAGAAGAAAATCATGAGCATGTGATGTTTGCAAACATCCGAAAATTGCTTTATGTCTTCTGGTCATGTCAAACTTCACTTTCATATCTTGAACATTTTTAATAAAAATAGCACTCGCCAAAACATCTTATATAGATCTTCCTTTACTAGAAGAAAACCATGAGCATCTGATCTAACTCATTAATCTCTAAATCTTTTATAATAGTTTATCTTATAGTTTTTCAGGTATTCCTCTACCTCTTTGTATCTGACTCTCTTTCATATGATATATTATTTATACTACAACATCTACATGTATTCTCTTTACCAGCTCAAGTCACCTAAACTTATTTTCTACCATCTTTTCTACTATAGGTTCTACCAAATCCCTCTCTCAAATAATGCCATTCCAAATCTTATCTCGTCACCCCACATCCAACGCAACATCCTTAGCTTTGCTATTCTTAATTTATTCTCGTGTTGGTTTTTAATCGTCCAACATTTTGTACCATACAACATCATCGGTCTGACGGCTGTCTGATAGTATTTTCCTTTCAACTTAAACGGTACTTTCTTATCACATAAAACACGCGAGGCTCTTCTCCATTTCAACAATCTAACTTGAATATGAGGATTTACATTTGCCTTTATTTCTCCGTCGTTTGGTACTACGGGCCAAGATACTTAAATAGTGAAACTTGAGATGTAATATGATCTCAAACTTTCACCTCTAAGGTAGAACTACTTCGACTTTTGCTGAAGTTCCATTCTGTATACTATGTATTCCTTCTACTCCGACGGAAGTCACACGCTTCTAAGGATTGTCTCCGAGTCTCTAACTTCACATTCAATTGCTCCATTGACTCACCAAACAAGACTACATCATCTGCAAAAAAAATACTTCACGGTGTTAACTCTTGGATGTGTTCCATAAGTACATCAAAAATTAAAGTAAAAAAGGTAAGTGTTGAAGGTTGACCCTCGGTGCAATCATATTGTTATGAGAAAATAGTCTATATCCCCATCTTGCATCCTCATACTAGTTCAAGATCCCTCATGCATATCCTTGATAACTCTAGTATATCAATCCTAATCTTTTTCTTTTATAGGGCTTCCCACATAATCTCTCTAGGCACTCTATCATATGCCTTCTTCAATCAATGAAAACTAAGTTAAGTCTTTTTTATCTGTCTGATATCGCTCCATCATTGTCGAATTAAGTAGATGTCTTCCATAGTCGATCTCACATGCATAAAACCAAATTAATTATCAATAACTCGAATCTCTTTTCTTAGCCTTCGTTCAATCATCATTTTCTGAAAACTTCATAGTATGACTCATATGTTTAATTCTCCTGTAGTTAGTACAATTTTGTATATCCATATTGTTTTTATAGACCAGAATTAAAGTGTTTCTTCTCCAGTTATCCGATATTTTCTTTGTCCTTATAGTCTCGTTAAATTTTTTGGTGAGCCACACAATTCATCTATCTCCAATACTTTTCCATACTTCAATAGGTATGTTTGCTGGCTCAACTGCCTTGCCATTACTCATCATTTTCAACGCTTAGATTACCTCATGTTCTTGAATTCGACGATAATAGTTATAGTTTCAATTCTCCTCTTTGATGTCTAACCTGTTGGATTATGGTAAGATTTAATATCTTTCATTAAATAAGTTGTAGAAATACTTCTTTCATCTATCTTTTATATCTCTTTCATGAATCAAAACTTTACCTTTTTCATCTTTAATACACTTAACATGATCCAGGTCTCTTGTCTTTCTTTCTCGTCTGCTTATATATAGATTTGTATCTCTCCTTGGTACTTAAAGATTGATATGATCTGCCGAAAGCTTGAGTTCTTGCTTCGCTCACCGCCTTTTTGGTCTTGCTTTTAGCAACATTTTTAAAACATTCCCTTTTGATTCGAACTTTACTACGAACACTGTCATTCCACTAACTAGATTCGTTACCCTTTGGTCCAAAACCTCTTGATTCTCTCAATGTCTTTTTTGCTACGTTTTTAATCTTATGTGCCATCTTGTCCCATATATCATTTGTGCTTCCTTGTGGTTGCATAAAACCACCGTTTAAAATATTGTGTTGGAAAATCATTTATTTTTTACCCTTTAAATGTCACCACTTGATTCGCCAAGCTCTATTGTGGCTTCTTCTCTTCGCTCTACTCTTAACCCATTCATCCATAACCAATGGTATATGTTGAGTATTTAAGCTTTCTCCAAGTATGACTCTACAACCCAAACAAATCTGACTTCCTAATAAGGAAGAAATCTATCTAAGAAGATGTCACCCCACTCTTGTATGTGATAAGATGCTGCTCTCTTCTCACATACGAGAGTAGGGTGACAGATTCTCAAATAGATTTCTTTAAACGATGAAATTTAATTAAAAATTAAAATCATTATAGTTTGCTAAAATAAACACCAATTATAATTATAATTATAAATCTTATTAATTTATATTAGTGAGAATCGAAAGAAGACAGGTTTTTAGTTCGTTTTCTGTCTTTGTTTTTTCAACTCCTCAATCTAACATGATAAATTGGTTTTTGGACTTGTCAATGCAGTGTTATTGGTTCCATCTTAGTTGTCCTAGGCTTATACTCTGTTTTGTGGGGAAAGCACAAAGAACTAGTGGAAAATAAAGTGGCAAATAAAGTGGCGCCAGATGATGTACCCTTACCTATAAAGGGTGCTCGTGTAAATGCAAATATGGGGACACTTTGTGAATCAATTGATCAACTTTGTGAAGCAAAATCAGATCAGAAAGTAGAATCAAACATTTCTCTTGTTATTATTAATTACAACATAAGCCAACCAAAAGCATAAACAATATGAAATATTTGCATTTGTGAACTACAAATTGGACAAAAACGATGAAATTTTCATTGGTGAATTGTGCAAGAGTTTCTTGTTACCCTATTTAAACATTTGAATTTGCTTTAACCATATGCTTGACAATATTTTGGGTAATTAGTTCTTTATTGTATGGTGAATAAGATAAGACATATTGGATCTTATGGGGTTTAAGTAAAGTAATATACCAAGGAGACATATAGCATAATCACTATGCACCTTGGTGGAGGATTTAATGGACTGGGAGAAGCATGGAAGCAAGGTTAACATTGATAAAAATAACATTTGTCTAATAATAATTCAAGCTTGTGTTAAATTTTTCTAATTGATAAAAATAACATTTGTAGTTTTGACTCTAAACATTAGTTTTACACTCAAATTAAATGCTTAACTCACATATACGTGAATATATCCAAACATGACTCACTTCATATCAATTCATTTTTAACTAAGGATAATGCTACTTATAGCGAGAAGTTGTATCACGACCATGTAAAGAGTGACCATGTAGCGAACCCAATTTTTGGTATGTTTGGCCCAGAATATATATTAAGGGAGTAACTCGAAAGGCAATACCAAAAATGTCATACATATATCCAAATTGGCAATAGCAAATCAACATGGTTATTTATGACAAAGGGAATTTAAAATCTATCATGCATATCTGTCATACATATGTTCCAAAAAGTACCTCAAAATATCTCCAAAAGCATGCACTGAAGTTCATAACATACCCAAAACATGTTGGCATAAAGTTACAGCTCAAAAGTTTACATCTCTATTGTCATTTCTTAACATGGGATACACTCTGCTTGTTCAACGATTCACCATGCCAAATCCATGTTGTATAATTTTGAGAAATCCCTTCACATATAAGATGGTTCCGTATTTCTTCAGGTGTTTGCTCTGGACTCCGATTCCCACATTTAACACAAGGACAAGGATACAATCCATTACTATTAGGAAGGTTTCTTTCAGCAAATTGGAGAAAATCTGTCACTCCATTTTCATACTCGTCACTTAAGCGGCTAGCTCTCATCCAACTACGATCCATAACTACATTACAAGAAAATATACACGGATTATTGACTCTCAAACGGGAAACTAAGGTTTCTGTCAAATATAACTTAAACAATTATATAGAAACATCAAGACATTAGCATGAGACCAATTTTGATTGTTCTTAGAAAAGGAATCGAAGCTGTGATCATCTTCATTTCACTAGATATGAACTCAGGTGTACCCAAGTGATTATTTCCTATAACAAACACTGATTTTTCTGCCTTAGACCATATAGCAGAATGCCCCTTGCTAAGAAACTTAAGGTCGCTATAATCAACAAAGTCAAGTAATCAATGCCTATAGAATTCCATGTAAGTCAAGGTTCTTTCTCCCAATAGATAAAGGGCCTATTTCGTTTGGCTTATTTAAACTTACGTATTGGCATAAACACTTGTGAGACTGTGTGAAAGAGCTTATCAAAATAGTTTATAGCATGCCTATTGTCTATAAGCTCTCTCAGATAGCTTATCAAATAAGTTTTTATATATAAGTTATTTCAAAGTAGTGTTCTATCTTATACCATATTTCTATCCAACTTATTAACCTCTGGAGCTTTCATAATAGTTTATCTTATCGTCATTCTAGGTCTTTCTTTGCCTCTAGCGATTTGATTATCCTCCATCTAATCTATTCTCTTTACTACAGAGTCTACATTTCTTCTCTCTACATGGTAAAACCATATAAGTCTAATTTCTACCATTTTTTCAGCTTAGGTGTTACCCCAACACACTCTCCAATGTTATCATTTCTAATTCTATGTCGTCTAATCTAACCACGGATCCAACACAACATCCTCAATCGACAGCCAATGTAAAAATTTGTCAAATCTCTATGCTATGTGTTTAATCAACTTGTTTATACAAACAAGGACAAAATGATAACAAATGCAACCATAACAAACAAGAGAACAGATAATATGGCCATTCATCAAACAGTTGGTGTGCAACCAAATGATACCATCAAATTTAGTTCGTTTTATATTAAACAGCACAAAAGCAACACAGCAACATTTGAAAGAGGAAAAATGGAATTTCTAACCAGAATAAAGAAATTCCACGTAGAAGAACAGTAACGAACGCAGTGATTATGATTTATAACTTATAGTTTATATGTTAAGGAAAAGAAAAGACAATTTTGGACTGCACCATTTTTAAGACATATTTCTATAATATAATAATTTTTTTAACACGTGTCTGTAGGACACAAGTTAACTTTTGTTAATTATAAATTATTTTTATTTTTTTTAAAAACTGAACTTATGGTTCTTTTAGCAATGTGGTTATCATTTATAACTTATAGTTTATAAGCTAATATGATAAAATAAAACCTGTCTAATAACATTTTTCTAATGAGTGTATGACTTATTTGTAGTAATATATAATTTATTGTTTTTTGTTTTAGTTTTACTTTTCTAATCTCACTTAAAAGCTAAACAATTAGTTTTACTTTCATTTTTGGTAGTCCAATAAGAGAGGTATCTTTACAATTAAGTCCGCTTACTTATAACTAAACTCTTGCAACATCAATAAATTTAGCACATTCGATGGGACAAAACGATATTTACCACTGAAAAATTCATGCATCTAATGTCAGAAAATACTCTTATCAATATGGATCAACCATCATCATCATAATCTATAGGGTTAGGCCATGGAAACCTTCACACATATATTGATCATTCTATCATTTTTGAGGCACAACTGGTTGATACATCTGAGACTCTAATAGTAATGACTACATATTTTATTAGACATCAAACTAACTTGGGGATACATGACATTATGTATCAAGTCTCTCAATAACTTGCTAACAATTTTAAACTCATGGTTCACAATCAGGTTTAACAAGCCAACGAGTTGGAGGCAAAACTAGCCATTCTGATGATAAGTACCTTCTACTTTTTAAACTCCTTCCCTACTTAAAAACAAAATAAAAAAAAATTGTGTTGAAATGATTGTTTGAAGGGAAAAAAAAATCATTTCAGCACAATTTTTTTTTGAAGAAAATGATTGTTACCATTCAAGACTTTCTCTCATCATTAAATCTAGGGTTAAATAAGTTTTCTGTCCCTATAAATATAACGAATTTTGATTCTAGTCCTGAAAAAACAAATTTATGGTCCCTATAAAAACAAAAAAATTTATTTTGTTTTTTGTCTGACCAATTTATGTTCATATAAATATCAAGATTATAACTCTTTTATGGTCAAGATGTATCGATGTTATGTCTGTTTATTATATTCAATATTTATATATTTATATTATGTTAAAAAAATGTTAAAATTATATCCATTAGAGACCCAAAATAAAAAAAATAAATTTATGAGGATGAAACCATCTCATTTTATTTTTTAGGAACTAAAATCAAAACTCGTTATTTTATAGGGATGAAAAAACTTACTTAACCTTTAAATCCAAGGTGACTAATTTATGGTGTTAATGTTTTTTGCATGGTGGGAAAATCTTAGTTGACTAGTTATACCTTGTTTTTCCAATTTTATAATTTTTACAATTTCCACCCCGCAAAACTGAACATGATTGTATTGCCTGATCATTCTTTTTAGATATAGCTATATTTTATTTTATTTTTTTTATCACAAATCTTCTTAACAAAAATATTTTTGTAGGGGATAGAAAGGGGAGGGAAGGGAATATTTTAATTTGATAGGTTTGATTCCATTTTTAAAAGGGGAGAAAAAAAACAATAGACTCATATTGGTTCCTCTTAAATTGGAGTTTTTTTTATCGGAGAGGGAAGATGTACAATTAATACCTTTATTACATTGACAAAACTATCTTTAATTTTATGTTAAAACTCAACTATTCTTACTAAATTTTAAAGGCAAAAAGATAAATTAATTTTAAAATTTCTTCCTTTTTTTTGAACCAAACATCTTTTTAATTAAAATCTCTTCATTTTCCTCCTTTTCCATCTTTTGAATCAAACATATATTTAACTAAAATATATTTCTCCCCCTCCCTCCATTTCTCTCCCCTCCATTAAAATCTCCAGGTGTTTGAACAAAATAGAACCTTAAAAAAAGTCCATAGATGACCAAAGCGTTTGAGACTAAAGTTACTCATTCTCATTCTTTCAATCATAGCTATCCAATATTTTAATATATCACTAATGCATAGGGTTTTCACATCATGGAAAAAGTAAAGAGCCCTCTCATTATAAACGCCACATAAATTAAATACAACTTAATAATTTAATTGAAATGATAAATGAACTTCACCTTAAAATAAATTTTTCCGAAGAATATGACAATTCAATTTATATGTGAAGCCATTTTTTTTTCAAACTTTAGTTATTTCTCTGGTACAAACCTCGGATTATTAGAATACTCTTATTTCTTTGAAGATCAAAGGATCAACACTAAAGAATTTTATTTTTTTTGTGTTAACCCTAAAGTTTTTTTTTGTGTTAACCCTAAAGTTTCTTGGGGAATGGGAGTATGATAATTTGAAGTTTGATCGAAAAGTAAGTAAAATCGACTAATTGTTCATTCTAGAAATCAAATTCAAATTCTCTTCAACAATTCATCTTTTAGTTAAACTCATTAACCACTTAATCTATTTGAGTTGGTTTGGTGGTATTGGCCTAGGACTTGGAAGTGCGCTCCTCCTCGAAGTTTTAGGTTCGATTCTCCATAGTGTCGATTTAGGTGGACTAAATTATCTTCTTAAACAAAAAAAAACATTAAAGAATCTAAATTCATAATTAATTAATTTATGTTACGTAGCCATCACGTCAGTTAACTAAACTCACATGATAAGCCTTCAATCTTGACAAAAGAAAAGACATCACAATTTTCTCATCTTACTCACAATTATTGTAACAAACCAACACCGCCACCAAACTCCAAAAAACAAAAGACAAAGTTGTCTCTGTCTCTCTCTAAACACACTGAAAAAATAGAACATAAAGTAATCATCATCATTCATTTTCCAAAGCTTATGATCAATGAAAAAATGAATGAAATAAACTCATCACCATGTTTCACTGATTCATCTTCATTTTCAGTTCCAAATACTTTTATTGGTCTTCTTCTTCTTAACTCCAAAATCAAATCTTCTTCTTCATGCAACAATAACACACTTCTCTTTACTCCTTCTGAGCTTTTGAGAGATTTTGCTACAAGAGAATTCAATGCTTTTCTTTGGCTTTTTCTTCTTGTTATCACTACTCTTTTGGTTAAAAGACTCTTTAATATCTTCACTTTGTTGTATAAAGCTAGAACCATTCCTGGACTTCCTTCTTCGTCTTTTTTTGGACACTATAAAGTCCTATCCAAAGAAAATTTCACTGGTAATGATCTTTTATTTTCTTGTTTAGTTTGTAGTTTTAGTTTCTTTATCTATGACACATAGATACCGACGCCAGATATGACACTAACACTTAGACACACATGATAATATAAGGAAATGAAAGTGATTTAGGTTCTATTTGGATTGATTTGTATGAGCTCATACATGAATAAGTTTTGTGACACTATTTGTGACAATTTATGACCTTTCTCATAAGCCGTTTTCAACGTAATTTTATAAGTTCTCTAAGATAGCTTATAGAATATAGCAAAACAATTTAATTTTATCTTTTCTATAGAAATAGCTTATGTAAACTTATACATAAGCGCTTTATCGTGATATACACTTGTGATAACAGTGCTCTAAGTGTGTTATAAATTTTCATGTATTGATTGGTTTAGCCTAACACGTCTGGATTTTGTAATTAATTGGGTCTTTTGCATATATATGTAGGGTTTTGTGTTGTGCTAGTTTGTGATATTTTTTGTTGGGAAGGATTACGTAAACTTATACATAAGCAATTTATCATCATATATGTTTGTGCTATAAGTCCGAATGGTTTAAATTGGAAGTTAAAAGTTACCCTTTTTTTTTTGTTTCATGATTGTACGAAGAATTTGACATCGAGTAACGATGATTGAATGCGACACTTCGCTAGAACTGTGTAATATATTTCAAAGCATTATCAATTTGTTTGTGGTGGGGTTGAGTAATGAATACTATCATAGTCAGACACTATGCAGCACTGACAATTCAGATTAACGTTTTGTCCAGTGTCTGACAAGTGTCAGTGTCCGTCACTGACATGACACCGACACATGTTGTTACATTTGATAGTTCCATTTTCTTAAATATTATTGGTATCAATAGGTCAATTTCGCGTCTGGGGTTCGTGTTTGGGTTAGTGCTTCATAGTTCATATAGGTCAGCTGTGATTTCTTAAACTAATTGTATACTTCGCCTTTGATTTCCAGATGTGTTGTCAGAATCACATGAGAAGTATGGACCAATTGTTAAGCTGTGGTTAGGTCCTACTAAGCTTCTGGTGTCAGTTAAGGATCCAGTGATAATTCAAGAGGTGCTTGTAAAGGCTGAGGATAAGTTACCTTTTACTGGAAAAGCATTTCATCTAGCCTTTGGCCAATCAAGCCTTTTTGCTCCTTCCTATGAAAAGGTTCTTAACTGTCAAATCTCTTCTCCTGTTTCAAGAAATGCCAGAGGAAATCTTATCCATATCCGCAATAGTACTTGAACATACTTGATCTCTCTTTTGATGTACTTGAAATTACAAGTCTGTTATCTAGGAATTTGGCTGATTAGCAGTTAAACTGAACATGAGAGTGATCAATATGACATTTTTGTATAAAATTTTATTATCCAAACATTCAGTTATTCTTAGGTACAAAATATTTTTCAATTATATTCAGACATTCAGTTACTCTTAGGTACAAATACTTTTCAATTATTTTGTATTGACACTAATAGCTGATGATACATTGTTCTATTCTCCAATGATAGTCATGTTTACTAAGACAAATGAAATTTGAACTTCAGTGTTTATGTAGGTTCGTAAGATGCACTATGTGGTTTGTTCGGAAATTTCAAAATGTTTGTGGTCTTTTAAGTTTTGAGACATTCTGATTTCTGAGAACTTATGTTTGTGGCTTTGTTTGTATATTTTCGTTATGCGTCTCAAATGTATGTCTTTAGAAATTACATACTCTTCTTTGTGTAACATGTTCTCGATCTAACTATAGCTGCTTGGAATTTAATTTAAATCGTCTTTAGGTCCAAAAGAGAAGAGAATTATTGGCAACAGAATTGAACGAAAGATTGATGAAGACAGCTGATCTGAATCCTCTGAAGGTTGCAGATTTTATCATAGATCAAATAGAAAACATCAGAGTCAGAGGAAGCATTAGTTCCGGGTTGGTTTCTCAGCATATGGCTTTCACATTAATGGGAGCCACATTCCTTGGAGACAGCTTCTTGGCATGGCCGAAGGCTGCAATATACGAGGAATTACTTATGACGGTTGCTAAAGATACCTGCTTTTGGGCTTCCTATAATGTTACTCCGTTTTGGAAACAAGGATTTTGGAGGTATCAACGCTTATGTGCAAAGTTAAGATGTTTAACTCAAGATATCCTTCAACATCGCAGAAAAAGCTGCAAGATTTTAGGCCATATCGATCAAAATGTTTGTAGTGAGAGGTCCAACCCGGAAATGAAGTCAGCTGATGATACGCAGTGCCGTTCTAATGGTGGATTCCAAAATTGCCATTTCTTTCGTGACCTTAATAATCAACAAAATTCTAAGGAAGAACCTTGTGGGAACATCATGCGTGTGATGCTTCATGGATGTCAAACTACAGCTGCTTTAATCGCCAATGTGTTGACTAATCTTGTCATGCATCTGGAAATACAGGATAAGGTTGCAATTTGTTTATTGTCTTTACTTATCCAGTTCTTAATTAAAATTCGTTATGGATCAATTTATTTTTGTTTCTTCTCTAGTGATCGTAACCTAGAGTCTTAAATCCTATACCGAATTTTCTTATATTGATTCCCTAAATTTACTGATTCTATTTATGTAAGGAATCCACTTCTGCTATACAATTTGCCTGTTCAGAAGAGTACTGGTTAAGGCCAATTTATTTGAATTGAAAAATTTCAAATGCTTTTTGTTGAACGTTATTTGTTTGGAAATGTGTATCTTTGTGGCTCTGTCCTCAGTGCACATGAGTTTTCGGCTTTTTGCTATGACTATCTTCAGTGCACATGAGTTTTCAGCTTTTTACAACGCTTTGTCATTGCTTATTTTGATATGCTTTTGCAGGTTTATTCGGAGATTAGCAAGGTTGTGAGAAACCCATCGAAATATGAGCATGAAGATGTTTATAGGATGCCTTTGCTATTGGCTACAATTTATGAATCTGCACGCCTTCTCCCAAGTGGTCCCATGCTGCAGAGGTGTTCGACGAAACATGGTGAGATATTGCTTACTCTTCACTGAAGATATAGCTTATTGTGTATTATATACAATGATGTTATTTAAGTAATCGATTCCTTCTTGTGTAAAATAACTTAAGTTATTTGTAACTTATGTTGCTTTTAATTAAGATAAGTGATCCGCATATTGTGTATTATATTCAATCATGTTCCGGAACAATCATGTTTTAATAAGTGTTATTCAGGGTTATCTGTTCTACACGAAGGTTATGGTTATATTTACATCCTCAAATTGGCACATTTTCACTACTTGTTCATTAATGTTCATCCTTGTATCAGACTTGAGATTTGCAACTGGTGTAACCATACCTGCTGGAGCTGTACTGGTTGTTCCTGTTCAATTGGTACAGAAGGATGGCTTCAATTGGGGGAAAGATGCAAGTGCTTTTAATCCATATCGATTTCTGTCAAACATTACAAAAGAATCAGGTACGAGCCCCCCGATACATAGCTGGCAGGTTTTGTACCTTAGGCGCAACCTCAAGATTTGCAATTTAATATTGTTTTAGTTCTTCAGTGCTGTATATCATGTCTGCTACCCTGTCATTATTGCAATAACTGGTACCATTTGTTGAAGCAATTATGGTGAACCTGGGAGAAATTGTAGGATTGACAAAATAGCAATGTTGTTTGTGGCCTCCGATTACACATTTAAGTTGTTGCATTAACCATAGAATTTTTATCATCTAGTTTGATGAGATATTGAGAAAAAAGATATAACCAGTGAAGAGTTTGAAGGGATTTTTCCGGGAAGTCATGGTGTCGGGACTAGAAATTGGTTCAAGGTCTTAGATAACAGTGAAGAGAGATAATGAATGAAAATGGGAGAAAACTGAAGACATTCAGAGAGAACCTTCATGGTGATTCTCAAAAATGTTATTAGAAAAGAGAGAAATGTGCAAAACTAGATGATTTATGGCTACTACATAACTGAAAATTCTGTTGTAAGTTGTAACATACTGCAACATACTAAAAGACCAGACCAGACCAGACCACAACAGAACAAACTACAACTACATCAAAATAAATGCTACAAATAAGTTTAAGACTTAAAATCAAACACATCAGAATAATAGATTAGTGTACTACAGTCTCTAACATACACTAATAGCGTGTGCAAAATGTATGTGTAACAATAAGTCCCACATCGACAATATCAGACACAGCAGTGGGGAAAGTGAGATATATAAAGAAAGGGTATGACATTGAGTTACATACTTACCTGGATGGGGTCAATGGGTGTTCAAGAAGGCCCATGGCCTAGGAAGGTGACCTCCATTGCACTTAGGAGGGGTGCCTTTCTAAGGTCTACCCAAGTGGTGGAATCTACATCATAATTTGTTGCTGTGGGGGCCTGCGTTCGCGCGGCCCCCTTCAATCTTAGTTTAAATTTTGTGTGGCCGTGGCCTAGGCTCTGATAAATAGCCATTTGCTGGTTCAGATCTAAGTCCAATGTCCAAATTAACAAGTTTTTTTTTTTTTTTCTCAATAAATTGGAGTTCATCATTTGCTCATCAATATTCACCAAAAACCCAGTAAATCAGGAAAAACCCTCTTTTACCCCTTTCCTTCCCCTGTCATCTCTACCTCATTCAAACCCTGAACAACTTGTTCTTCGATCTATAATTCTAAATTCATGACTCCCAAAAACGGTTCTTCTCCTTTGCGGTGATTTCATGGAAGACTATGAAGTATGCTTCCTAAAAGGGCCTTCACTCAATTCACCCAACTCCTTTTTCTGTTGCAGGTGATTGCAAGCATTCGGTATCTCCATCGATGCTGTTTGTCCCGGAAAAAAAATCCGGTGACATCTGGTGGTGGTCAGGTCTATGTTTAACTTGCTTTATCATGCAACTCAGTATATTCACTGTAAAGTCTATGTTTATGTATAAGTTTATTTTTAGGTACATAACTTAAGGACACCCCGCTTATGTTAAAGTCATGTTAGGTTCTGTTTGAGAGGATTTTATAGCTCATCCCTCCCCATTTTCTTTTACCCTTATTTTGGTTGTGGTATGTTGAAAAAGTAAAAGAAGATTGTGTGTGATTTGGGATTAGAATTTACTCTTGTGTCAAATATTAAATTTAACCTTTAGAGTCCGAAAATTTCTGATATTGACAGCTGTTGCTCATCCATTACTAATCTTTCAATAATGGTATTTCTTACAGGTTCTGAAGAACAACTTGACTATGGAATCAGCTCTTTTGTACTAAATGATCCTAGTAAAAATGCAGCATTCCTTCCTTTCGGATCCGGTACACGTGCTTGCGTTGGGCAGAAATTTGTTATCCAAGTTGTTGCTACATTGTTGACATCATTACTCAAGAAATATCAGGTTCATCCTATGAACTGTTATTATTGTTCCTGCTACTTCTTCTATGAGTGAAGGACATGAAAACATTCTGAATCATAAAATTGCAGAACTGTAAAAATGTTGAATTTGTCATATAAGGAAAGGAAAACAAAAAATGAAGAGAATAGAAAGCCATGGAATAAACAATGTAATGTTATGTAATAAAAACCTAAAAACTTTAATAAAATGTTTAGTCTATGTGAACGAAGTGGTGACATTTTAAGCATGATGTCAAAACAGTGGCTTGTAACTTTTAAAAAGTTTATGTCCTATATCTATAGCAAAGTGAATAAATATGAATAAAACTAAATTTAAAGTTTGATAAATGACATAATTTAATGGTATTTTCTTCAAGTTGTTATTCCATAAGTCAGTGGATGTTGTAACATTAATTAGGATATAGTGGTCAGCACTTAATATATAAAATATATATTATTTTTCTGTAACTGATGTTAGATTTAAATACAGATAAGGCTCGACAGAGGCTCAGATGGTGACTCGGAACCAATCTCGAATATAATTTTTGTGAGAAGGGACCAGTGAAAGAAACAGAAAGACTAGTATAATATGTATAGATAAAGTTGGTGTTATAATTCAAGTCAATGATGCAGGAAAACATCTGTGAACCCTTTATAGTTTTCTTCACACCACATCTTTTTCCTTTTTTCCAAGATGAAAGGGGAAGCTCTACTCAATATTAATGGCTCATTGTGGTCATATGGTAGGATACAACTTGTGTTTATCAACTCAAGTTTTTTTCCTTCCTATTTTTAATCAATGCCCTAGTGTTGGCTTCAAGCCATGGCACATGTTTTTGTAAGTTTTTTAAGCACACAGGGTATATACATACTGCTGCTAGGAGCAACAGGTTTTCCTTCCCCTTCTCTGATTGAGGAGCTCTTTCTGTTTCTTTGTTATCAACTTTTTTACTTCGGTACGAAGTTTGTTTTCTTGTATCATCTTGATATTTGCGGAATAAAATGTACTTGATATTTTCTGTGTCTTCTTAGCTATCAAAATATAATTATGCCGTGACCAAATTTGATTTCGTTTAGATTAGATTTGTAAAACGTTGAACGTGAAATTATTTATGTTCAAATGTATTAATATATTAATAAGGTGAACAATAAATTTGAGACTTGAAATTAACATTTTAAGGCTGAATGCAAAAATAACTCTACTAAAACACAGTCAAATATGTCAAAATCAGTTTATGTGTCTATAATTACTATTCCTTATGCAAATATAATAAGATTAAGCAAATAATAACATTAGTTCATATCTATCATGCTACATCACTTCTTGGTTGCTTCTTTGATTCTTGGCACATATAATAAGATTAAGAAAATAATATATCAAAGACCAAGACTCTTGGTTACTCTCACTAGTCAAACTGCTGTATTTATTATTTAATTAAGTTATTAAGTTATAACTACCTTACACACCCACTTGTTCTGCAGGCTCTATTAAAAAAACCTAAAAGAGATGAACAAAATTAAAAATAGTTGTCTTTGTCCTCACAAAATAGAAAAATAATTTCTCGTAGACTAAATGCAACTATTCATTAGTCGAATTTTATGGTACAGAAAAGCTTAAGCACCAAAACAAGGTACTTGAAATTGTTTGGATTGCCAAAATTGCTTGCAAGAGTTAACCTGATTGATGAAAACATTGAAATGAAATGGCAGACGCTGTAGTGTCATTTGTTGTGGGGGAACTCTGCAATTTTGTAAAAGAAGAAGGAACTTCACTGACATTGATTGAGAGATACTTCAAAGACATCAAATATGAACTTGAGAGCATTCAAGTTTCACTCAAGGATGCTGACACAAAGGCTGCTGATGAAAGAGGGGGAGCAAATGAAGGAGTCAAAACTTGGGTAAGGCAGCTGAGGGAAGCATCTTTTCGCATAGAAGATGTGATTGATGAGTATGAGTATAGCAAGTATGTGGCACAAAGGGTCGACCATTCGGGATTCATAGCTTCACTCCAAGCGATTCCTGCCTCGATCAAAACCTTGACTACACAGTACCAGATTGCTTCAGAGATGAAAGACATCAAGTTATCACTTGCTGGAATCAAAGAAAGAAGTACACGGTTTGAGTTTAAGTCTGGAAGTGGATCAGAAAGCTACAGAGGGACTAAAAGCTCCTAGAATTGGTGACCCTCGAATGTCTCCTTATTTCATTGAAGAGACTCAAGTTGTTGGGTTTGAGTCCCCAACAAACGAATTGGTTCGTCTTTTGGTGGGTGGAGAGAATGAACGCACGTTGGTTTCTGTGGTAGGCATGGGAGGACTCGGAAAAACAACTCTTGCTAAGCATGTTTTTGATAACCAGTTGGTGAAAAGCCACTTTGATTGCCGCTCTTTCATAACGGTTTCTCAATCCTATACTATGCCGGAGTTGCTGATAGATATCATAAAAACATCTTGCGCTAACAACAATGAGACTCTACCAAAGGGTCTGTGGAAGATGGATGACAGAACATTGATTACTCAGGTAAGACTATACCTCGAGTCAAAAAGGTACTTGGTTTTATTTGATGATGTTTGGGAAGAAAAATTTTCTGATGAGATTGAACATGCCTTAATTAGTAATAACAAAGGAAGTAGAATCATCGTGACCACTAGAAAAATGAATGTAGCAGAATATTTTAAGAAATCTTTTCCTGTTCATATTCACGAACTACAACCTTTGACTCCAAACAAAGCATGGGAACTGTTTTGTAACAAGACATTTAGAGGGCAGTGTCCAGAAGATCTTGAGAGAATGTCCAGGGACATTGTTCAAAAATGTGGACCACTTGCAATTGTGGCCATTGGTGGTCTTTTGTCAACAAAAGCTAAAACCTTGTTCGAGTGGAGAAAGGTGAGTCAAAATCTAAGGATGGAGTTAGAGCGCAATGCGCATTTGACTAGTATAATAAGGATTTTATGTCTTAGTTATGATGATTTGCCTTACCATTTGAAATCATGCATGTTATACTTTGGCATGTATCCTGAGGATTACATCATCAAACGAAAAAGACTTACTAGGCAATGGATGGCTGAAGGGTTTGTTAAGAATGAGCACACAAGACCATTGGAAGAAGTTGCTGAAGAGTACTTGGCAGAGTTGGTACAGAGAAGTTTGGTTCAGGTTTCCAAACTTGGCTTTGATGGGAAAGATAAAAGATGTCAAGTCCATGATTTGTTGCGTGAAGTGGTCATTAAAAAAATGAAAGATTTAAGTTTTTGCCATTCAGTGCATGAAGGTGATGAACAAGTTACAGTTGGAATAACTAGGCGCTTTTCTATAGTAGCAATCTCCAACAATGTGTTGAAAAGCACTGGTAACTCAGGAATTCGCGCTGTATTAGTTTTCGACAAAGGTGAATTGCCTAAACATTTCATGGATGAATTATCTGCCAAGTTCAAGCTTTTGAGAGTACTTGACTTTGAGAGTTCAGTTTTGAATTATATTCCTGATAACTTGGGGAGTCTTTTCCACCTAAGGTACTTGAACCTGAGTCGTACAAAAGTCACAGTTATTCCTAGTTCTATTGGTAACCTAATCAATTTAGAAACCTTGGATCTAAGGCATACAAAAGTTGATGAGTTGCCAAGGGAGATAAACATGCTCACAAAGCTGAGGCTTCTTCCAGTTTATTATAGAAAACATGAAGGTCATTATTCTATTTTGAACTTTACAACAGGTGTGAAAATGCAAGAGGGTATTGGATGTTTGAAGTCATTACAGAAGCTTTACTTTTTGGAAGCAAATCGAGGTGGAATAGACCTTATCCAGGAGCTCAAAATGCTGACACAATTAAGGAAATTAGGCATACGTTGCATGCGCGAAGAATATGGATATGCATTATGTGCTGCAATACAAGAGATGAAACACCTTGAATCTCTAAACATTACTGCTATCGTTAAGGAGGAAATCCTTGGCTTGGATTTCATATCAGCTCCACCCGATCTTATTGTGCTCAACTTGAAAGGAAGACTAACAAAGCTGCCTGATTGGATTCCAAATCTCAAGTATCTTGTGAAGTTAAGACTTGGCTTATCTAACTTAGTCAGTGATCCACTAGACTCTTTGAAGAATTTGCCTAGTCTATTGAGGCTGGATTTGTGGGATGATGCCTTTTCTGGTGAAAGTTTACATTTTCATGTTGAAGGGTTTCCAAAACTAAGGGAACTGGATCTCACTAGATTAAATAAGCTAAGTTCTATCACTATAGAGAATGGAGCTTTACTTTGTCTTGCACATCTCAAATTTAACAACAACCCTAAGTTGAAGGTGGTTCCACAAGACCTCAAACACTTGAAAAACCTTCAATTCCTTGGATTTTCTGATATGCCACATGAACTAGTTGAAAGCATTGATCCTGCAAAAGATGGAAAATGCCATTGGATTATCAATCATATTCCCCGTGTACTAATCCGTCAGAAAGTAGGATCCGGATTTTATGACTATGACTTGCACCGTATTCCTACTACATCCAATGTCTGAATCATCAAGGTGCTCACTCTTTCCTCATACCATGAATTGTTTCTCTTATGAATGTTTGAAATTACATTGCCACTCTCTCCGGACTGTCTAGGTGAACAGATTTAAATTCTTCATTTTGCTGCTCAAGAGAAGATGTACTGTGTCTCTTCATTCCTTCTATGGTGTGCTTGAATTGCCAAATAATTGTTTCCTTGAATTGAACTCATCAACTATGATCAAGGAATCTGTACTCTATAATTGACATTTGGTTATGGTTTATTTTTCTGTTTTCTTCATTTGTAATGTTGTTTATTATAGGTTGTGGTGTGAATGCATTACTATAATATATAATGGATATTTCAATTTGCTATGGAATAGAGATGAAATTTCGTTGCTATTATTTACTGGATTTGCTACATTGATGAGGTCTATGAGTTCATATCCTCATCATTTCTGAATATATAGAGGATCCCAACCTGAAGATGAGCTGTGCAAGCAACCATATGAGAAAATTTCTCAGCGTGGGTATGTCAGAATCACGGAGACGCTCCATGATTCTAGCATACCATCGTGATACCAATCATACACTAAACCAAATGGATTCTAATGTATTATTTTTTTCTCCAAATGAATTTCTCAGCTTTTACCTTCACCATTAGCTTTGATAAAGTATTAATCCCAGCAACTCAATATAGCATAATAAATTTACAGTTGCAACAATGATGTCTAATTTGATTCAGTTCATGTTTGATTTACCACATCACCCAATTCTCAAGAACTAAAAGTTCATAAAAACATAATTAAAAAGCATTATTTTGATACATAAAATGCAATTTTGTCAGATTGCATTAAATAGACATTTTCAGATTCCGCTACACATCAATGATATAGCGTCGCTTTAGCCGCTATTTGACTATTCTAAACTAAATAGCATATGGAACAACAACTATTTGTTCATATTCCTCTACGTTTTAGCACTATAGCACCACTATTGCCGCTATTTAACAACGCTAATAAAATATATAGTACAACATCCTTATGATTATGACCTATTTGATGTCAAAAACAGGTTTCAGAAGCACTGCTTATAGATATTTGAAACAGAAAGTTCTCCCAAAACAAAAATGATCAGTGCCTGAAGTGCCTCACATCGGTAAAGAGTAGTGAAACACCGTATTTATTACAGCAGTCTACAGCATCCTGATCTCTTATACTACCACCTGGTTCTGCAATAACAGCGATCCCACTTTCACATGCTTCTTCCACAGCATCTTTCCATGCTGTTCATAAATAATCAAGACACACTCTGGTTAAAATAAAAAACAAAAGAAAACCAGTTCTTTTTCTTTATAACTTTATCTAGCTTGATAAAGTTTTATTATAGGGTACTCGACAATTTACTATTATTTTCTGATAGGCTTAACTATATTTGTCACAACAATGAACTTCACCTTTTTTATCCCTGTAATATATTTCACTTTTTTTTCTCTTGTGTATGAAATAGTTTGCGTAGTATGTCAGCGTAAAATTAAAATTGCACATGCATCCAATCATATTTCACCACATAGGTAGCAAACAGCATAACATAGTGATACAGTGTTCGAATATGATTGGATGCTAGTATAAAAACAGTTTTACAAAGACAATGCACACAAATTAAATCCTTTGTGATACATATTCTTAATTTTTTTTCTCTTCATTTCGGTCCTTGTTTGTTCTAGCCCCTATAACATAGTTTTGGACTTCAGTGTAAAATCACAGCACTAAAACAAGGACAAAAAAACTATATTAGGAACTAAAACAAAACAATGATGACCAAAAATAGGGGGAACAAATCATGAAACCATATTGAAAAAAGTGTGGGGATTCTAAAATGGTACATTACAAGGAACAAAAAATGTATTCAAGTCTTTACTGATATAAGTTTTGCGGTTACTCAATTTTATTTTCTAAGAAAATATGCACCAAAAAGAATCATTAATCCATCCACAACCAAGCTGTCTTTACAGCATAGCATATAAAATGAATTACTGTATTGCCATTTACACTTACCAAATGGGAAGAAGGCATCACTAGCCAAGGCTGCGCCTTTAACATCAGCTCCAGCTTTCCTCATTGCTATTCTTAAACTCTCCACACGGTTCGGTTGGCCGCTTCCCATACCTAACATACAATTGTTCTGCAAAAATTTAACGAAGGAATATCAGATTCTTAAACCACCTCCATTGATTCATAAAAGAGTTTCATGATGTATTATGTATATAAGATAATACCTTAGCTATTACAATAGCATTACTTTTGACATGCTTCACACACAACCATGCAAACTCCGCATCGCGAAGCTCACCATCTTGAGGAGTCTTCTCTGAGAGTACATTGAATTTGATGTCGGATGGAGTCAAGTCATCTGAATCCTGAGCTAACCACCCTCCACCAATTTGTCTGAGTGAAAGCTTTCCTGCTTCATTCTTTTTTGCTTCGAGAATCCTTAGAGTCTTCGACTTTCCACGAAGAATCTCAAGTCCCTTCTCTGTATAGCTGGGTGCAACAACTATTTCATAGAACATCCTTGTCTCCCCATCGGTAGGGCTTCTAAATTCTCGTATTTCCTTAGCAAGAACCTAAAACATATAAAAATAAGCATTAAAAAATGTCATTTGCTCATCCTCACCAAGATGGAAATTTAAAATGTAACCTAGGAAAAGAGCCTCTGTCTTTACAAACCCTGTAATCTTTCTTAGGTTTTCGACTAGGCCTAACTCATTCTCACTGGCTTGTAAGGTGAGGGGTGTCATTTTATATCAACTCTTTTCAGGTCTTATCTCTTTTCAGTGTAGGACCCGAGTTTTTTCAATTGGCTTGGGATAATTACCTCACCAACTTCCACATTGAAAGCTACAATTCCGCCAAATGCACTGACAGGATCAGCTTTAACAGCTAGTCTGTAGGCTTCCAGAATATCATCACGTGAAGCTATGCCGCAAGGATTAGTATGCTTCACAACTACACATGTGGGGATTCTAAACTCGCACACACAGTTCCAAGCAGCATCAGCATCCAAGTTGTTATTATATGACATCTCCTGCAGAAGAATGTTAATGTTACGGCATTAACTTAAACAAATATTACTAGAAAATAATACAATTTTTCAGTCAAAAGCTCTCATCTCGAAACATGATATAATTTTAAAGTATACAATTGCCAGTAATTTTAGATTTTTTGGATAAAAGTAATTAGTAGCCGACTCGCACCTTCCCATGGTGTTGGATGGCTGTAGCAATTCCACCAGCATTGACCTCTGCAAGTCTTCTGTCAAAATAGACTGCAGAATTTTGATGAGGATTTTCACCATAACGGAGAGAACTTTTGAGTGAAAGAGGCACTGTCAAACTAGGAGGAAATTTATCTGTCATTGAAATGAGAACACAAGTCAATTTACAGTGCACATTATCATTATTAATAGTTCTTGAAATCATGGTTAATATAGTATAGTACGATACATGCAAGTCGTATCTTGATTTGATACAAAATTAAACTAAATTGATATGAATCCCTAGTGTGTATTTATTACATGGAGATAGTGTGTGGTCAGCCCTTTTTTTGTCAATATTGCTTAGTCAGTTACTTTTTTAGTCATTTAATTTATGACTTGAATCTAAAACTATTGAGGTTCGCATACGATATATCAGCTTATAATTTAGCCATGTTACTTGTTTTTACTTAAAAATATCATATTTTATTAGTAATATATCTTACCATGAATAGTAAGATTCGATTCACAATTTGAAAAATAGTTGTTCCAATATAGATCTCAATATAATAACCATGCTTGAAATATTTCAATCAGAATACCAATATTCTCTATATCATGCAATGCCTTTATAACAATATACAGACACTTTTAGTGGTGTTGCTTGCAAGTTAGTTTTTGGAATCAAATATGTCATTTCAAATAAGTTCATTGATTTCTAAATCTTCTGAATAAAAAACTACATGAAATTTAAGTCTGCCATTTAATCTGCTAGGTATGGAACAAGCTTTTCCATTCTAGGATTATATTTGTAAATTATTTTATTTTCCTTCAATTGACGTTTCTTTATCACTAGTAACTGTTACATATAATAATTCGACACAAATTTGTACAGTACCTCCCATACTTTCCTTCCAAAACCACTCAGCTACTGCAGAATCATATGAAGCAACGTACTGAAAAGCTTTCCATGCAAGCTTTAGCCTGAACTGTTCGTCTTGGTTTCCTTTCAGAAATTCTAGAAGGGCAGGGTAATCTTCTGAATCAACCACTACCAAAACATCCTTGTGATTCTGCTCAAAAACAAATTTATCATCTTATATTCAAAAGATATTTCAATAGAAAAAAAATAAAAAATTCAGCTCAAAGACAGTATTAATGAACAAGAGTAATTTTTTGTTTATTCTCCAAAGTTCAACGGTATTTAGCCAACAAAATATTTTCTGAATCATTTTACATAAAACTATGACAAAATCATTTCAAATTATAAAAAGCTGCCACTTTCAGTCCAATAAACAACCTTTGCAGCAGCTCTAATCATGGCTGGACCACCAATGTCAATGTTTTTGATTCCATCCTCAAATTCAATGCCACCGGCTGAAGTAACTTTATCATAAAATGGATATAAGTTCACTACCACAACATCAAAAGTACCTGAAATGGAAAACTTTCAGCAAATCAATAGAACATCTAAATCTCTCAAACTGAGAGAAGACTTCAAACTCATATTACATAGCTCAGTGTGCTTGTTATAAACAATGTTATCAATCAGAGATAGCAAAAAGTAGCAATTTGTTCAAATTTTGCTACGCTCCAGGGCCGCTATATGTTGTAGTAAATAGTGTATCACAGAACAATGAAGATTTGTTCAAATTGTAATACGCTACAGCCGCTATTTGACAACACTATTTATAACAAAGCTGATAACATAATTTACCAATTCCATGTGTACTGAGAGCTTCCATATGATGTTTTTGGTCTCTTCGAGCAAGGATACCTCCATGTATGTTAGGGTGAAGAGTTTTGACACGACCATCAAGCTGTGTGGAAAAGTCATTACAGCCATTGTCAGAAATTATGCTAAAAAGTACAAAAGCCGAATTTGTACGAGATTTCAAACTAAAAATGTGTGTACTGTCCCTGATTTTATAATTCATACTGATAGAACTTGACCAAAATCAGTGTTGTCAATGGTGGATGACAGAATATGGCAAAGGGCCAATGATCCACCACACCATGGCTGCCATTTAATAACACTGATCAAAATAAACAAGGAAAAGCAATGTTCACCGACAGAAAATCTCTCCAGATATGTACCAATGGTATACAAAATAGAAGGAGAACTGAAGCTGCAACTAAACTCACCATTTCAGGGAATTGCGTAATCTGTTCAACTTTAGTAACAGCCACTCCCGCACTCTCCAATGCAGAAGCTGTTCCTCCAGTTGAAACAATAGTGAATCTAACATTAAAATAAAGGATTTATCATCATTGTAATGAAAAAACACAAACGCGTGAAAAGAATAATATTCTAACATGTTAAAAAATGAACAAATAAAATCCATTAATTGTAATAACTACCCTAATTCCTGGAGTCCGTTTCCAACAAATGCAAGATCCTTCTTGTCTGACAACGATATCAAAGCTTGCTTGCCGCCTGTTTCATAGCAAAAGAACAACAAATGCCAGGAACTGTAAACATCATATCGTCTAAAATTATGTAAATAAATCTGAAGAGTCCTAGTGACCCTGGAACTAAAACTTTCTACAGATGAAATAAAAGGTGGTGTAAATGACTCTCTTGCTAACACAATTTTCTACAATTTGGAGTTCGTATTGATTCATTACCAAATTATTTTAGTTGATAGATTTGATAAAAACACTTATTTTAGTTGCAAATTGGTCGTGCTGAACGGTGCAAACTGTGATGTAACCAACTGAATTACTTATTTATGCTGGTCCTTAGAGAAATAACAGTACTAAGTGTCTGTTTGGCAAAACACATATTCGAGCTTATAGCTTATAAGCTCCTATGACTAAAAAATATCCATTTTGCAACCGTCATTTTCTCACAAGCTTATAGTTTATTATTACTAGGTTATAGCATGTTTTGATAAGCTAATTCAAGTAGCTTACAGCTCAAAGCTTATCATTTTTCCTCTCTCAATTTTACCCCTGTAATCTTAATTGGAAAAAGTTAAATCTTAATTAAAATATATCTTTTTGATGTTATTTTATATTTAAAAGCCAGTTCAACCGCTAATCATACCAAGCACTACAAATTCAATCACCTATTCACTATCTACATATCTATCTGCCATAAGCTAACTCATCAGTTATTCACTAATTTTTACCAAACAGAACCTAAGTATAACTAAAAGAGCGTAATACATGTTGATCGGCATAAAATCATTATGCTTTCTACTAAAAGAGCCAGTTAAATGAACTAACTCCTAGATGGTTATGAATTTCTTATTTCTTATACATGAACAAAAAACAAATGCATCAGTTATATGTGCTGCAGAAATAAAAATCATCCCATTTGATTAAAAACATTGTTTTTTTTTTTTATAATTAATTTAAGGGTAGGGTGCACTAAAAAATAACCCCATTTGAATAAAAATGTGATTTTTTATTTCAGGTAAAAAGGAATATAAACTAAAACCCTAAATGAAATAGGTAAAAACAAAAACTGGGGTTTAAGCCAAGAATTACCATGAGAAGATGAAGCAGATAATGGATCAGTCTCTGACATAGCTTTGATAGTAATACACCTGAATCTCTGTGAAGATGAAGAAACCTGAACATACCCATTTCAAAAATCAATACCATTGAACAAAAACAAAGTAAAAAACAAGTAAAATAAAAAAAAATACCCAAGTTGTTGGAAGATGATGAGAAGAAATGTGATGTGTAGAAGTGAGAGAAGAAGAAGGAGAATAAAGGGTTGCACAGAGAACACGAGTGGTGGTGGAGGAGGTGGCGGCGGCGGCGAGACCAAACATCCTCGGAGAGTGTTTCTGTGTGCGTGTGAGCGCAACTCAACTCAACAAAACAACGTTGGTGTTGTTTACACTACCAGTCTGTTTGGTTTGAGAGAGATGTGAAAGAGAGAAAAAGCGACGAGAGAAAGAGTCAATTTCTTTTGTTTGGAAGAGAAGAGAAATAGGTGCTGCAGACTAAACCAGCGTGGGCCCCACGCATTTTTTCCTTTAGTGAAAAAAAAAAAAGGAGGAATGATAGATGAGTGATTAAAATAAATCTTCTACTAACAATATATAAAAGTTGAAGTACATCAAAATTTCATAATTGTCATCTTTAAAACTCATGATCTCTTTAATTTTATGTGCATAATGCTCATTTTACAAAATTTAATTTATTTTACTAATTTTTTTAAAATTAATTGTGGATAATGGTGATCAATGTTCCGCAAATCGAGTGTTAACTCTCCGAGTTTACGTTTTTAGGTACCAAAATCGTGTTAACTCGGAGGTAAACTCGGTTTATGGTAAAATCGGAAGGTTTGACGAGTTTGACCAAGTTAACACTCGGTAAACTCGATCGAGTTTACATATAACAAAAAAAACATCTATCCTTTTTTTGGAGCCATTTTTTCAAAACCCAATTCCTTTTCTATAAGCCCAGAGACTGAAACGTTTACTAAATAGTTATCTTTACAGTAACACGTTGTTCCTTAGATGAAACGTTTCTTTTTCTTTTTTCTTTAAGTTCTCAAACCATGAATAAGGAGCACATACCAGTTAGGGTTGCGATTCTGACGGTGGAAATTCAGATTTCGACGCCGATTAGGGTTGTAGTAGTGGTGTTTGTTGACCTTTTGAAGAAATTAACTAGTTTATTTTTTAAATAGTTTTATTAACAACTTTAGGAACTTGTGAAACTTTTTTTTTTTGTATAGTTTTATGGATGACTTAAGCTTAGAGACTTATGAAACTTATGATTTTGTGCGTTAATTTTTGTATTTTGATGCTAAGTTGAATATAATGTTTTATTATGGTAGATTGATATAATTTTTCTTTGTAATTAAGTCATATTTTGCACTGTTGATCTATTTACAATATTATATTAACTTATATATGTCATGCATATAATAAATTCTACATAATTTTAATTTTAGGTAAACTCGTGCGAGTTCTCGAGTCGAGTTTACCTAAGCAAAACGAGTTAAGGTAAACTCTCGAGTTGTAAAACTTTGATGGTCATCACAACTGTAACAAATTTCCACGGATAACTACGAAATTAATTAATTTGTTAAAAATATTACGGATAATGATCATCACAAGTCTAACAAATTTTCACGGATAATTATAGAATCAATTTATTTGTTTTTTAAAAACAAATACTATAGAATTATCTACGAATATATCAAATTTCCAGGCATATTTGTTTTTTTTTGATGCAAAATTAATAAGTCCTTGGGATACTTTTAAAACATTATTTATTCTATTCTTTTGGTGGTGTCCGGAGTTCGAACGCCAAAACTTGCATATATCATGCATTGTTCTTACCAACTGGACTAAGCTCACGGGGACACATTATTTGTTTTTTAATTAAAATCCAAAAGGTGTAGCCAATTTTGTTATTAAAAAAATGTAAATAATTTACACATTCAAGCCTAACTAATTCTCTATGTATCGTCGTTTTTCATATTAATCACTTTTAAACCAAAGTAGTTCTCTTTATCGTCATTTTGTAGATTTATCACTTTCAAGCGTAACTAATTCTTTTGGTTTATCACTAAAGTCTAAAATTAGTTCCCTAAATCTTGCAAATTAAAAATGCCAATTTGTTTCATCTTGCTTCTCCTTATGATCTAATTCACTTTATCTAATATATTTAATTATTATTTATGGTTTATCATCACTATGAAGCCTACAACTAATTCCCTATATTTTACAAATAAAAAGGTCAATTTGTTTCTTCTATCCTCTCCATATTATCTGATTCTCTTTATTTTTTAAATAATTTGCACAAAAAAAAATAATCTTCGGTTAGACTTCTAATATCACTAGTTTAGTGGATTTCTTGGTCCATTTGCTTTTAAATAATAAGAAAAAACAATATATTATAGCATAAATACAGGAAAACAATTTATGCTTCTCTTTTATACCATAAGTTTAGGTTTTTTTTTTTTTTTT
>Ga0228711_1001923_pt1 | contig 31357 bp, 12 predicted proteins | sample MedpolnodulmetaG_2_FD_177996 | JGI IMG/M metagenome (GOLD analysis project Ga0228711, IMG submission 177996) | Root nodule microbial communities from Medicago polymorpha collected in Santa Monica, California, United States - brown nodules | ecosystem: Host-associated > Plants > Roots > Nodule... | reverse complement strand
GGGGGGGGAAGCAAGTTTAACACACCCTTGAATTTTAAATGCAGACAACGGATGCACACTTACCTTGTATAAAGGAACAAACGATTAAGATCAATTTCATACTGTAGTTGTCTTGGATCCCTAGCAAAAGCAAAAGTGGGACTTTTTGCAAGGGTTTTCACAGCCTGGAAACAAAATTTAAACCAAGACTTTTGTAATAAATTTCAAAGGTTGCACAACAGATATAAAAACTAAACTTTAGATTAGCTTAAAGCCAGAGAGAAATGGTAAAACATTAATTTCTGCAAGCAGTGTCTAATACTATAACATAAAAAGATATCCATCGTATAGGTTTTTTCTAGTACAGAGGATTTTACTCTACTGGTTGAACAAAAGATATTATGCTCTGAATGAGCTTTCCCTATTCAGTCGAGACCACATGCCATTTATCAGGGCAACAAGATTAAAACATCATTTTTATAATTGTTGTCGTTTATTCATATCTTGGCATATTCGCAGCAAAAAAGCAATTACTTTTTAATTCATGCATAAGATAAGGAGATACCTCTTGAAATTTCTGAAATAAAAAAGCCATCTGATTTGAGGGAAAAGGAAGCTCCTATTGACAACCGCACATGTTTGTTCGCACAATAGTTTTAGAAGATGGAAATGTACTGCCAGGTAAAAGAATGGCTCACAATCAGTTACAATGTGGCTACATGAGTAAGAAAATAAGTGACATCAGCAGAAAATTAATTTGGGCTATATAAAACAATGGAGAGCTCAAACGCAGATAAACTAAAATAACGACAAAAATAAGAAGGTTACTAGTAATAAAAAAACACAACATTTCTATAAACATCTTCTAAGTAACGTATCAACATGACACTACCTCTTTAATAACCCTTTCTCCCTCGATACAATTAGGTTGCCGCCCGTATTGTCAAATAGCGCTACTACACATAGTGAAGTTTGAACTTTGAACAACCCGCTATTGCTCTATGATACACGGTTTAGTACAAAGTGTTGTCAAATAACAACTGTAGCAGACTATATCGTGGTGGAATTTGAACAAATTGTTATTTTCTGCAATATGTCATTGACAACATTGGCTGCCCCTCAACAAAGCTAATTTTCAAAGTCAAGTTCCAAACTATGTTTGAGCTACTCTTTAATACCAATTGCATTCAGTTCTATTATCTCAATTGAGAGAATATTTATCCCTAACTCATTCTCCTAACTATTATGTTCCCATCAATGTAGTGACATCATATTCCTCAAAAGAATATTATTTCAATAAAACATAATTTTTCATCTTTCAAAACACAGAACTATTGTACCAGATAAATAAAAAACCAAATCCATTTTTTATTATAGAAAGAAAAGAAAAAAAAACTCAACAATTCAACAGCATCAGGTTCAAATTTCAATAAGAACATTACAACTAATTTAACGAGTAAAACAGAAAAATAGAATGTTGGTATTAACTAATCAGAGGTGAAAAGAGTAAAACTGGAACCTTTGAAAGCGAAGAGCTCAGAGAAAAATCACCACCATAGCAAGCCAGGCAGCCACCCTTGACGCAAAGCTTGTGAAATCGACCAAAACAACTGTGTTTTTTTTTTCCGACAAAAACATATGTTTGGGCTGAAACATTTTCTCTAGTACCAAAACCTAGGATTTGCTTTTGCCACTTCCAAAGTTTACTCATACACCTTCACTTTTCTTTAAAATGTTAATTCAGAAATTTTTGAAACATAATTTCTAGATTTTTTTGGGAACACAAACATCAAAATACATATCATTTAATCATTTTAAAAATATAAATTATTTATTCTTTTCTCTTTTTACTTTTTTTCAAATATGTTGATGTGTCTAAATATCGTGTCTAAACGACTGTAATCACCAAAGACTTCCTCTAAAAGTACAATAGTGGTTTGAGGTTGCACAGAGGTAGAGTACGCTTATTCCTTAGTTGAATTGCAAGGACCAATTAATATGCAATTATACATATTAATTCAAAAATGATGTGTCTAATGAATAGCATCCTCACAACAATCATTGGTCGATAACCTGTGTATTTCGACTATGACCCACTCTAATTTCATTTCCTTTTGTTATGAATGGTTGATGTATGTATTGTCGGAATGTTCGCTATTCAGCACTTCACTACATACTCCCTCATTCTCAAAATATAAGTAAAAGAAATCTTTTCGCATTTATTAAGAAAACTAAATCATGATAAATTGTTCTAAATAATTTGCTATCATTCCTTCTTTTTTTGCTAAAATTTGTTATCGTTACTCTATCTATTATTATACAAATGAAATAAAATAAATGTGTGGTCAAGTTGGGAGTCAAGACAAGAACATTTGACTTTGAGTAACATGAACCTTTTGGAAATAACATATATATTAGGTGAGCAACATTCCTTTGCGCCTAATCCACGTCCCTTCCTTCCTAATCCTACTAATGCTCTGTTTGATAATAAATAAATCTATTGGGTAATAAACTACGTTAAGTAGACTATTGAAATTAACGCTATAAGAAGTTTTACAAAATGTTTACTTGAATTTATGTTATTAGAGTTATTCTCTGCAATGGTGGTAATAACAAATTTGTTGGTGTCTTGATAGGACTCTTGTTTCCTTTAACCGTATCTTCACTTGTCCAAGATTAAATTGAATGTACTGCTTTCTTAATCGCCTTAACTTAATGGAATGGAACGCTTCTTTATTAAGCAAACAAGTGCTCTGTTCAAGGAAAAACTCTATGAAAAATGCTAATAAATGTATTAATGACATTATTATAGGGAGCATTCTGATGATATTTTTTTAAAGAATCAAATATAGTAGTAGGACTTTAATGTTATCTTCAATATAAATTTTCTTTTTTCTTTCTTTAACAATTTCTTGATATCGGTTAGCATGACCCTTTGATTAAACATTATAACCGATTTTAGAAGTTACGTCGTGTAATAAAAAATATACTTTTCAGTAAAATGATATGAACAATGTATATTATGTAAATAGTGTACATAGTTAAACAAACTCAATTATTTTGAGAAAATAAGAGCACAATCAAACTTATTTTAATGTTTTAACCAATGTTTGGAAAACATCTTTAAATAAGAAATTGCTATTGAGAAGAGAAGTTTAAATCAGCATTATTTCTCTCTTGCATGTATATGGACCCGACAACTTTGTTTATACTAATAATAATAATTAATAATAAAATAAAGGCTCAATAGCAGGTTTCGTCCTTTAACTTTCTCAAAGTTGCGATTTTGGTCCCTTAAGAAGAAAAAAACTACAAAACCACCCCCTAAGTTTTGCAACTGTAGTAGTTTTGGCCCCCAAGACCAATTTTTGGTAAAAAAAAATAACATGTGGCACCTCACTTAGGGTGTCACGTCAGCATAGATCGAGTCAAAATTGACCTTGGGGTAAAAACTGCCACAAATGCAAAACTTAGGGGGCGAATTTGTAGTTTTTTTTATGGAATCGCAACTTTGAGAAAGTTAGGGGGTTAAAACTTCTATTAAGCCTAAAATAAAATATTTACCTTCAGAGATTTGTTACCAAATGCATAAAAAAAAGTATAGTTCACACCGTGTACATATATGTCACGTGTCAACCTTAAATATTTCATTTTTTTTACTGCATGCATTTAATTTTGCTTATAAGAAAATTATTAAAAAATTTGGAAAAAAAGTTGTGGAAATAAATTTCATAATTTTATAATTTAACATTTCATAAATGCCATGAAAATAATATAAAATTATTTACGAGATCATTGAGTAGTTTTTTCCTGATTACAGTTGCAGTGATTACTTATTAGATATTACGATTAAAAAATATAAATAAATGATATATACACATGTACTTTTTTTTTTGACGTTATTATATACACATACTTAAACAATCTTTTAATAAAAACACTATTGAAGATGCTATAAAAACACTCATTAACATTCTCTTAAAATTTATAATGATTTTATATATTTAAAACAAACAAATGAATATTCATACTTATAAGCAATAATCATAAAGAAACTTGTAACACTAGACTAGAATTTTGCAAACATACTCCTACTTATAGGTAATCCGCCTCATCAACTTCTCATCCTCCAATCCAATCCACCCTACAAATCCCTTTGCCAAACTCTTATTTGACACTCAAACCTTCACCCTACATAAATTCCTTTTACCATAATCTGTACTAACAAGCAAACATTCCCAAAATGAACTATTCCTCGGATACACTTCAAATCAATACCCAACTTGCAAACATTTCAGGTCACCAAATCAAACCACTTATGTAAAATCAACCACGCCAAGAAAACACACCTCATATGATATAACTAACATGCATATATGACTTATGCCCAACACATTATTATTAGTCCCTACAAACTGATTAAACATGCATTTTCACATTCCCTATCTTTCAAACACCATGACCAAATCATCAAGTCTCAACCTCACCTCCTCCAACTCCTCCTCCTCCTCCCCTCTCGCCGCCGCAAGCTTCAACTTCAACATGGTCTATTCCATTAGTCTCTCCCTCTTACAAGACATCCAAATCTTAGAAATTCTCATTGCAATCATTCTCTTCATAGTCATTCATTCTCTTAGACAAAAAAAACATCATGGCCTACCTATTTGGCCTTTTCTTGGTATGTTACCTTCTTTAATCAACGGTCTGAGGACTAATTTGTATGAATGGATCACAGACATTCTTAACAAACAAAATGGAACTTTTAGATTCAAAGGTCCTTCTTTCAGCAGCCTCAACTGCATAGTCACTTCTGATCCTCGAAACCTCGAACACCTTCTCAAAACCAAATTCATTAACTTCCCTAAAGGAACTTACTTTAGAAACATGGTAAGAGACTTGCTTGGAGATGGTATATTCAGTGCAGACGACGAAAAATGGCAAAAACAAAGAAAAACAGCGAGCATCGAGTTTCATTCAACCAAGTTCAGAAATTTAACAACTGATTCTTTGTTTGAGCTTGTTCATTCAAGGCTCTTACCTGTTTTAGATGAATCAGTTGATAAAATGGTTGTCACAGATCTTCAAGACATTCTTTTAAGACTAACTTTTGATAATGTTTGTATGATAGCTTTTGGTGTTGATCCTGGTTGTCTGAGCCAAAAACTTCCTGAGATACCATTTGCAAAAGCCTTTGAGGATGCAACAGAAGCCACGGTGCTTCGTTTCGTCATGCCTACGTGTGTTTGGAAATTCATGAGGCTTCTGAACTTAGGTGTAGAAAGAAAACTCAAGAAATCAATTAAAGGGGTTGATGAATTTGCAATGAATGTCATAAGAACTAGAAAAAAAGAACTATCTTTGGAAGTTGATGAAAAGAAACAAAGATCAGATTTGTTAACTGTTTTTATGAAGATGAAGGATGAGAATGGAAGTGCTTATTCAGATAAGTTCTTGAGGGATATATGTGTGAATTTTATACTAGCTGGGAGAGACACTTCTTCTGTGGCTTTGAGTTGGTTTTTTTGGTTACTTGATCAGAATCATGAAGTGGAGGAGAAGATATTAGAAGAGATATGCAAGGTGGTGAGTCAGAGGAATGATATAAAGAAGGAAGAATTTGAAAATTCCTTGATACTTAGGCCTGAAGAGATTAAAAAGATGGACTATTTGCATGCTTGTTTATCTGAAACTCTCAGATTATACCCTTCTGTTCCTGTTGATCACAAGGAGGTAATTTTTCAGTTTCTGTCACATCATTTCATTTTCATTATAATCCCATACTAGTATGTCACTCACTACTATCAATTTCAATTTTGATTAGTTGCTCTCTATTCCTTTTCAATTGTGGATTTTTAAGAAAAAAATTGTTTCTGTTTACCTGTCATATTCAAATTTGAAAGTTACAACCAATATTTTTTATCAGTTACATGTATTTTCATTGTGTTTTTATATTACAGATCTCTTTAATCCCTATAAAAAAAATTATCAACTTTTAATCTCTACTCCTTTTATAAAAAAGAGGAGTAATAAAATACTTTAAAGTGGATTTTGTCAACCACTGTTTACCTAACTAATCCTCTGTGACAATCACACCTTGTAATCAAGGCACATGTGATAAAATAATCATAATAAATGAAAATGTCAAACGTTGTCTTGTGTTGAAAATCTAAAAACAATCACATATGCAGAAGAGTCAAATTGTATAGGAAATAAGGAAAACACCAACCTGGAAAATCTGTCAATTACAAGTAGAACATCTCACACAATTCAAAGTCATATTAAATGCACCTGGTGGAAGCATGCAACTGTTAACAACCATTGAACATGTTCAATTAATTATACTATGACTTTTTATAGGTAGTTGAGGATGATACATTCCCAGATGGAACAATACTAAAAAAAGGTACAAAAGTGATCTATGCAATTTATGCAATGGGAAGAATGGAAAGCATATGGGGAAAAGACTGCAGGGAGTTTAAACCAGAAAGATGGTTGAAAGATGGTCGTTTTATGAGTGAATCTGCGTACAAATTCACAGCATTCAATGGTGGACCTCGGTTATGTTTAGGCAAAGATTTTGCATACTATCAAATGAAATATGTTGCTGCTAGTATCATATACAGATATCATGTGAAGGTGGTGGAGAATCACCCTGTGGAGCCAAAGATTGCTTTAACTATGTATATGAAGCATGGAATCAAAGTTAACCTCTATAGGAGGGATGCAGCTGAAATTCAAAAACACTTGGATTTGATCATTGGTTAAAATCAATTGATAATTATGATGATGATTAATGATGCAACTATTGATTTTTATTTTATTTTTTTGTAGTTTTTGTTTCATATTTGGAACATATATAAAGTTCTTTATGTGATCAGAGATGTTGGTAGTTTGTTGGTAAAGACTACAACAGAGTTACTATATAGAAACAGGATTGAGTGTGTATAATATTGGAATTAAAGCCTAAATAAGGATGTTCATTATTGATTGTTGATTGAATTTTTTGGAATGGAATTTGTGAGTAGAGATCATGTTCGTTTCTTAAAAGAAATAGACACCTCAATTACTATGATTTTTTTTAATTAAGAAGTCAAAAACTATATATTTAGAAGTCACCCCAATCAAGCACATTATGTGCCTAAAAGGGGATAAAAACGATTAGGAAACGAGACGAAAACAATATAACAATGTGGAATAGCCAATAGAAATAAAAGGGTTAGACCACCAAAATTTTTTTTTTTTTTTTAATAAGCACCAAAAAATTAAAATTGAAGAAACAAACAATTGGATCATATAATTTTTAAATTAGATATGATTAAAGTGATTTTATTTATGATCGGATGTTCTTTGCGCTGTAATATAGACTAATTGCTCAAGCTTGGTATAATCACCGAATGACATATCTCACCTTCACAAAATTAACATTATTATAGTCTCGTAACTGAATTCAAACTGAAAATTAGTTAAAGTCGAACGAGATTCTTTGGCATTTTATTCGAGTGTTCTTGTTACCAAACATTAATAATGGACTATAATGTTAAAATATTTTTTTAATCACATTGATGTAAATGAATTGAAATTAAAATGATAAAAACAACATATTTTTGACAAAAACATTATAGGATTTTTTTCCAGCCAAAAAATAAAATAAAAACAATATACGAAAAGGGAAATCTAGGAATGAGAAAACCTGTCAGTTGTTGCGTTACAGTTTCACAGTTTTGGCAAGACAAGCCCTAATCACAAACACCAAAAAAACCCAATCTCAGCGATTTTACGACGAACCACCATGCGAGGCTTATTGGGAATCACAAAAACCTTGTTCAACGGAACAAAATCTTCATTCTCACCATGCAGAAATCGTGCATACAGTCTGATCCCAATGGTGATAGAAACTTCTTCACGAGGAGAAAGAGCCTACGATATCTTCTCTCGTCTTCTCAAAGAACGCATCGTTTGCATCAATGGTCCTATCTCTGATGATACTGCTCATGTTGTTGTTGCTCAGCTTTTGTTTCTTGAATCTGAAAACCCTTCCAAACCTATCAACATGTATCTCAATTCTCCTGGTGGTGCTGTTACTGCAGGTAGTTCAAATACCCATTACGTTTTTTTACTGTTTTTTATATCTGTTTAACCGTGTTTATCGAATTAAAATCTTATTTTTTGATGACCCATTTTGGGGAATTACAATAATCGCTTAATTATTAATGCATTTGTGTGTAAAACCTGTGTTTTTTTGTTATATATGTATGGTATTCTTGTCCTGAGATTTACTTTGGAACCTGTTTGGATTAGAAACTTAATTCAGCTGTTGAAAGTGCCACATTTGGAGTTCGTTTCGTTTCAATGTCCACTTTAGATTGACTTATTTTTGAGCTTATGAAAAATAGTTTATGCAAATAAATAAGCTTTTATGTTAATTCATAAGTTCTCATTAACAAAAATTGTATTTTCAGAAGCTGTTTTTATAAACTACCTTGACAAGCTTATGAATAATACTTAAAATCTTATTTATTTGCATAAGCTCAAAAATAAGCCAATCCAAATGGGCCTTGATGAGATAGAAGCTGAAAATGTGCTTATAAGTGATAAGTGATAGACATGTCTCACCTTACAAGCCAGTTTTGTAGGTTTAAGTTAGAGACCCAACCCAAATTCTAAGAATGCGCTTATCATGTAAGTGGTTATTATTTCTAGAATCAATGAATCTCTAAGAGAGTGCTTATCATATAAGTGACTATTTATTTCTACAATCAGAGACAATATATAGTAAAATGTTTTTTATATAAGCTGTTTTTATAAGATATCGTGGAGATCTTATCAAAATTAGCTGAAAACAAATGATTGACATGTAATGAGTTGTTTCTTTAAGATCATTTAGACACTCTTGCAGGTACTTATGCTTGTAGATAAAACAAAATAAAATATTCACTAGTAAATCCAAATGCAGCCTTGTTGTAACAAGTTATGAATCTTTTGGAAGAATAGTGTTTCCATACGAGTTAATTACAATTGAATGAATGCATAACTAATTAGCATTTTATCGTATTTTATGTCTGTTTAATTGCTTAGATCTCGTTAAAATCTCATTTTTGATAACCTATTTTGATGTATCCCAATAATCCATTACTTATCGATGCCTTCATGCATAAAACCCGTTTGTTTTTTTACCTGTTAAATATGTATGGTATTCTTGTCCTGAGATTTACTTTGGAGCCTGGTTTGATAAGCAACTTAATTAAGTTTGTTGAAAATTCCACATTTTATGAGATATAAGCTGAAAATGTGTTTATAATTGTGAGACATCTCTCACAAACCAGTTTTGTAACCCGGCCCAGTTTCTTAGAAAAAAAACTTAGTCAAGTTTTTTTATATGAGCTATAAGTTATATTCTTTAAGATATCATGTATGACTTATCAAAATTAGCTGAAAACAACTTATCAATATGCCATAAGATGTTTCTTAAGATCACTCAAACACTCTCACAAGCTATGCAGCACCGACACTTTTGACCTAAGTCGTGTGTGATTACACTCAATTAATCAATTTCCTCAAAGTATATCAGTGTTGAAGTGTCAGTATCAGTGGTGTGTCTGTTATCCGTGTCTATACAGTGTTTCATAGTTCACTAGTGCTTGTGCTCTTAGATAAGTCCAAATAACTATTCACAAGTCAATCCAAATGCAGCCTTGATGTAATGGGTCATGAATCTGTTGGAATAACAGTGCTTATGTAAAAGTTCATTATCAATGTATAGCTAATTGACTATATGTCTTGTAACTACCAATTGCCTATAACTGCCAGCTGACAAATTGTTGAGTTGGACTGTGATCCTGACAACTGGTGTTGCTGGTTGTAATGTGTGTAGGGCTTGCAATATATGATACTATGCAGTACATTCGGTCTCCGATCAACACAATCTGTTTGGGTCAGGCTGCGTCCATGGGTTCTCTTCTGTTGTGTGCAGGTGCCAAGGGTCAGAGGCGTGCTCTTCCGAATGCTACAATCATGATTCACCAGCCTTCTGGTGGGTACAGTGGCCAGGCAAAGGATATTGCAATTCATACCAAGCAGATTGTTCGAATGTGGGATGCGTTAAATGAGCTGTACGTCAAGCACACTGGCCAACCACTTGACGTAATTCAGAAGAATATGGATAGGGATTACTTTATGACTGCTGAAGAGGCAAAGGAGTTTGGGATTATTGATGAAGTTATTGATCAGAGACCTATGACTTTGGTTTCTGATGCTGTTGCTGATGAAGGCAAAGATAAAGGTTCCAATTAGAATTGGAGGGTAAGGTTTCTTTGAAGATTCCTTGCTGTATTTAAATGTTTGCCTGCCACCTTAGGCATTAGTTGCAGTTGATATAATTTTATCAATTGGACATAATCTTTGTAAGTTTTCATTATTAGATTTTACCATTAAGCTTCAGTCTTGTGCTCAATTAGGTTTTACCGGCATATTTTTGTCACACAGATTCTGAGCTTTAAGTACACTCTTTCTTGAATATTCTAATTATCCATAATAATATCTGGTGATTGTTTCAGCTAACGTATCTTATAATATATTTGATTGCTAAATCATCTTAAGAGATTGAGAGGAATGGTTTGATAGTCAAATATGCTAAGCCTTAATCACCATGCTCATAAGTGGTTTATGTTTGTGTCATTTGAATATGCTTTTCAAGAAGAACATTGATTTGGTAAACATAATCTCCAATCATAATAAATTGGCAAGGTGGATTTATTTTTGATAATGGCCCGTGACTTCATGCAATCTGCTACATATGATCTACTTTTTTTTAATAGGCAAATGTATGTTAGTAATTTAGTTAGTTCTGAGGGTTTGAATCGTGGATCTTCTGGTTAGTGGTACTCTTCGGTGCTACTCAGCTCATCATATGATCTTATTTCTAAACTTGTGTTAAATTGTTAATATTATTATTTATGAAAAATTTGTGAATATTAGGTTTTTAAAACTACTTGTAAGCTAAGTAGGAATTTATGTGAGGGCCAACTGTCCCTTTGCTCACTGTCTGATGCAAATTCAGACAGAAAATATGGACATTATATGAGAGAATATGGACAATATATTAAATCTTGTTGATTTGAAAATGCATTATTTTTCGGGTGATAAATTTGAAACCACTAGTGATTATGCGGATAAATGAGGAAGTAAAACTGTTTGGGACCTGGTCTTCTAAGGTTATTGCCCTTTACAACGTTTTGCATTTTTTATAGTATGCTTGCATGAAATAAAAGTAACTTCATAGTGATGCCCAAATCATACTTATAATGTCCATAGTTTGCGTTTCTTGAATTAATATGGTTGATCTTTCGGTACAGAGTAATATGGTTGGTTGATTGCTGCTACGGAAAGTGAAAACAGATTTTTTTTCTTCCTGAGTAAATGGAAAATGATTGTATCATGAGAACCCAGTAGCAAGAATGAGGGGTTGACCTCGCAATGCTATGCCTCGAAGACATTTCAAATGTAGTCTTCAAAGACCATGTTAAATTTTGGAAGTATATATTCTTCTTTAAGGGAATTTTTAAGGCACATTTTACACCACTAATTTTGACGTTTTTAAAAATTACATATTTATTCATTTAAGTATTTCTCCTTTTTAAAACCCTCCGTCCCTCTGTGCTCTTCTTTGCTAGCGTCTCAATCTCCGTTCCGTCCCTTTCATTTTCTGCTCCTAATCCTTGTCTCCTTTGATGTGTTGCATACTTGCATCATAGTTGTGAGAATGGTTGAGTAGCATTCAATTTCATAATTGGATGTAGAATGTCAAATTGGACCCTAACTGATTTAGAACAGTATTGAAATTTGCCTAGATTTTGGAATGTTTTCTCATCAATGGCAGAAAGTTGGATCTTGTGGCAAACTTGCTGCATTGACATTAGTGTGCATGCACAATTCTGCACAGAAAGCTTGGTTTTTGAGGGAGAAGCTCGCTATCTTTAGAGTTTGTGTGGCTAAGTGGAACTTAGAGCAGCTCCAACAATAATCTCAGAGAGTTATTTAAGTAGAAAAAAAATACCTGTTCTACCACATGTGAAGATTGATGTGCCGTGGTGCACCTTGCACAAACAATTGCTTGTTGAAATAACTCGTCCTAAACAATGTTACATAAATTGTGGGATTCATTATGAATTCTTGAATTTATAGAAAGAAAAAAAAAAAGAGGATTCCTTCATAGTACACAGTGTACTATGAAGCTCACTTTAGCCACCGATAATAGAGTAATAGACTGTAGGTGCTCTTAAATCATCTCCAAGGTGAACACTCTGACAAGTTAACTTATTTTTATAAGTAGTATTAAGGGTTTGACCCCGTTTTTTTTCTAGTTCTCTACAATTTTAAGAGAAGGTAGGTCAAACACAATATCAATTAAGTACTTATTGAATAAAAACAAAATACTTTAAACATTTTTTTATTTATTATTTTATTCATAATAAATTCAAAGTTTTGTACAATATTTTGTCAAACAACTTTTAACTTAAAAATAGCTTTAAAACTTTAAAAAAAAAATAAGTAACCAAACTACTTTAACTTCTTTTTTAAAGCCCTTAATTTTAACTTTGTTTTAAAGAAGCTTTTAGGCGGTAAAAAAGTCAGGTCAAACGATGCCATGTCACATTAGTTTTAAGAGCATAACAATTTTTGAGAAATACTTCAAGAGGTTTCTAAAACGAGTTATTAACTTTAAGAACTTACCTTAAAAAAAAGTTTAAGAACTTGAACCAACTTATTTATTATTGAAGAATAATGACCATATGTTAGAAGTTAGAACTGTTCATCTATAAGAATGAGTTCAGAGATGATGTTTTAGAGTTATTTGGTCAAACATGAGATTCATTTTTAAGTTCTTAGGAGTCTACCATTGGAGTGGAAATTTATTAGAGTTCTTAAACCTTGTTGGTTAAAGGAGCTAAGCTACTAGGTTACTCGGATCATACTACATGCATGAATACATCAATTTTCTCGTCACAACATGTCAAATATGTATCCCACGTAAGATATGTGTTGTTGGATACACCAATTACCTCATGCATTGTTTTTCTTTTTCTTCGGCAAAAATCTCTATTTTTTTGTATATATTTTAAGTGCAAGCCTCCTCAACTACTATGTTGATAGTAACACACATAGTCCAATCAATAGTATGAAATAAAAAGATCCAATCAATGTCTTTTTTTTCTTAAGTTTTATTCTTCAATTTTGATTTCTTTAATTTCATCAAATGTTTTTGTGAAATATGAGATTCACTGGTTATTTTTTTCTCAACTACTATATGTTTTTCACTGGTTATTTTTATTTAAAATTTATATTTTAAAATTGTGTTTGTAGTATTTTGTGATTTTTTTCTGTTTGATGTATATGTATCCTAAACATGTCATATCCTATATTTTATAAGAGATGATGTATTGTCGCATCGATTATATATTTTGATACTCATATTGTATATATTTTGGGTGGTGCTATATAGCACGACACAGTCTCCCACATGAAAGCGCACGACAAGCTCATCAACACATGATTTTCTATGTAAATGGTTGGTGTGTTTAAAATAAATGATAAACCATGATAAATAAAAAATATAGAGAAGACATATTATGTTAGTGCCGGTGGTAATATATTGGGTTTGGGGTACTACTACTTATTTTCACCTTTTGACAAACAAGCAAAAGATTGAGTTGTAAAAACACCACCAAAAGAGAAAGATGTTTGTCATTTCTCTCATAAAACAAATACATGTGAAACTAACATGTAAAATCAAATTTAAAAAAGAAATTAAATGAAAGTTTATAACCATTTGTGTGCTTTGTACGAACATTATTGTCGTACATTTAAGCATTTTCTATATATTTTTTGTAGATAAAATGATTAAGAGATCTAAACATCTACTGCTTGTATTAGACCATGTGTGTGTGCGCGTGTGCATGCCTCTAATTGCTCTAACATTGGTAATCACTAAAGAAAAGTTGTTTGGTGGTTAAGAAACCAATAAAAGTTAGTGTTGTGTTTGGTTGTGTGGAGGCAAAAACTGGTTTTAATAGAATTGATTTTATGTTGATTTATTATGGTTGAAAGTGAGTTAAACATAAAATGATTTGTGTTTATACCTTCAAAACATAAGTGATTTGTATGAAAAATGTTGTTTAGATATTTTTTGTAAGAGTTGATTTTGTACTGATTGATTATGGTTGAAAGTGAGTTAAACATAAAATGATTTGTGCTTATACCTTCAAAACATAAGTGATTTGTATGAAAAATGTTGTTTAGATATATTTTGTAAGAATTGTTTGAGTTTAAAAGACCAAAATGGATTTTAACATGTGCGTATATATGGATAAAAAATTTCATTTATTTAGTTTTTCTCCTTCATTTACTTTTAATTAAATTGAAAATAAAATTATTAGTTAATATAATTGGTGATAACAAAGTATTCAAATAAAAATACAACTCTCTCAACAAAAAAAAAATTGTGCTGGTAAGTATGAAAAGTTGGCGGCTAATTTTTTGATTATGTAAACAAATTTGGCAGATGAAATATTTGGCTCTTGGTAGATGAAAGAATTTGGCGTTGGTAAGTATGACAAGTTGGCGGCTAATGTGACTTTTGATATTTTCAAGTAACTTACTTGTAAATTTGACTATACAATAATAAAAAAATAGTGAGGTTAGTTTAGTAAAATTAGTATGTCTGTTGACTTTCTTTTTTTTTGAATAGCAGTATGTCTGTTGACTAATTTATTGCATTTCTTAATTTGTGTGCAAAAACCTTAAACGACTAATATTGTGAGACGGAAGGAGTATATAATCCTAAGGTAAATTGTTAACCAAATCTGCAAACCCTAAACCTAATCATTTTGGCGCCACTAAATTCATTGGTTTGTTGACCCTAGATATGATACATGCTTTGCTATGCAGCTAACTTCCCTTTTCAAATTTGTCAATAACTTGCGTGTGAAATATAGAACATGTCTCGTTGAGTTTGATGTTGAAAACGTAAGTTGTGTGTATAATAGTTCAGCCATTTTATACACTTGTGTGATTCCCTTTACTTCTTCCATGTACATGATGTTGCATGTCATTAACATATGTTTTTGCCTTGCAGGAGGTTGTTATGTTGTCGACTATGTTTGAACATGACTTTGGGGATCAGAATGATTGATATGCTACGTTGGTTTATCCAAACTAACGAGTTCGAGGTCTTGGTTGGGAGGAACAACAATGGGATTCACTTGTCAAAAGGATGGAATGCTCTCTAGAATTTTTATAACATCAAACTTGGTGTTTGGGTCACAGTGGTATTTATTGGCTATGGGAAGTTCGATATCAGGATCAAGGATAGGTTTGGCAAGCAGATGCGTTATCCCAATTTCACTCCTCTCGTAAAGTTTTTGATTGAGAAGAATGGTTTGTCTGTGTTTTTGTTTGATGTCGTTCCTACACCAATTATAACAAGCAAGGGCATTAGTAAAATATACAAATAAAGAAAAACTTGTAAAGAATAGAATACCCATAACGGAATTTACCAAGCAGTAGAGAACCATAAATAAAAGCAGAGAACCACACATCAGAAGCAGTGAGTAAAATTAACACAAAAACAAATAACCAAACCACGTCCAAAAAACTCAAAACTGTGGCTGAAAAACAAGACCACAAACGATTTTTAATGTGAAGTGACATGATTTCAAAATGTTTTTTTTTAATAAAAAAAATTATTAATTATTTAAATGTATTGGTATTTGATTTAAGATGATGTTAAAAAAACATGTTCCAATGATGATACATATATACTTTTAAGCCTAAGACACATGTTGTTACAAGTGATAATCTAAACAGAGAACAAATAATTTTCATTCAAATCATTATTTTTCATCCATCAAAATAAGCTTCGATTTTCATTTGGATTTTAAAATGAGATATTCATCTTCTCTTTTTTCCTTCTCTAATTGAGATATTAATTTTAGTAAATCAAAATTTGAAATGACATTGATGATATTTATCATGTAATTAGTAAACCAATTAATACATCGTAACAAATCATTGATCAATCTCAATCTGATAGTTTGTTGAGAAATATCATCGATCTGACTTTCGATTTAGTTTATATCATGTCTAGAAAGTGGGCGTGTCCTTTTGATACTGAAAGTAGTAGTTATTCAGCTCTTTGAAGAACATTAAAATTGAGGAGTGGTAAAAAATACCAACCACTTTTGCATTTAGTTTTTTTATTTATACTTAGTTGATTAGTTTGAACTAATGTTTTTTTAGTTGTTTTTTCTTTAAATAGTTGATTAAAATGTAACCGACTTTTTTTGGTTAAAAAAAAGTAATTGAACCTGTGCGATAAAAGCATTCCCTTATTCAAATAACATTTAACGTCATTCTTTGAACAGATACACTGATCCCATGCATTTTATTAGGACAAGTCTTTTACATTGAACTTTTACTCATTCTCTTCAAATTTCAATACCATAATATTTCTCCGCGTCTTACTAACTTTTCTTTTTCTTTTTGACTATATCATTTCTTTCTCGTGTCCTAGTGACGTTATTTTCTTAATTCTTTCACAATTCATTACCCATCTAAAGAAACATGAACAACACTGTAACACCACTTCAGCGCATGTTTCTCCCTGATGCATCAAATCCACCTCCAGCACCCTAAGATGTCGCTGCTAACTGTCATGAAGTTCGTGGTCGCCGACAAGATCCACCACGTAACGGTCCAATCCCGATTCATTTTTTATGGCCAACCGCCCGCCGAACAAAAGTTCACGAGCTCAATCATCTTCTACAAAATGGAATCTTTAACATCATGGGTGATGTTCAATGCAAGAGTTGTCAAACAAAATTCCAAATGTCTTTTGATTTAGTGACGAAATTTGATGAAATCTCTCAATATTTGATGAAATTTGTTCAATGCAAGAGTTCTTGTTGGGACAAATGCTTGGTTGCTGCAATGTTAAGCAATTGAAGTATTTTTGCAAGTATAACAACCATCATAGAATAAGTGCCAAAAATAGGGTTCTTTATTTAACTTATCTTGAACTATGCAAACAACTTGATCATTCTTTACCCTTCTATTGTTTATTGTTTACTCAACAATTTCGTAGTACTGTGTTTATAAAGAACTATGAATATGGTCTTTTCTATTTCTTTTATGAATTTATGTTAGTTTTAAGGTTTGTGTGTATTATTCTAATTTGCAGACTCCATGAATTCACTTATAGTATGGATTATGGAAATGTATAATTTTCCTTATGAATTCAGCAAAACAATTTTAAATTTTATGAATTTTGTTCTGTCATTTTTTATGTTTCATATTGAATTTGATTCAAATCTTTATATACACTCTCCTCGTCAAAGCTTGTGCTTTTGCGAGTTCCTTTATTTTTATTTTTATTTTTTTGAAGCAACTCAATTTTATTAATAACAACACCCAACACAAGATGTGATAATGTAAGATTACACTTAAACAATAACAATATCCAACAATGAGAATAATATGAACAAGTAAGCCATATCCATCATTCCACTAGCAGCAAAACAATGAGAGCAGACTAAAATCATTCGTAATGCAGCTCAATATCAATATCAGTAACAAGATCTAACAATGAGAATAATACGAACATTGTCCAACATCATGTTGACTTTTTCATATCGGTACATAAATATTTGCTACCATATATACAAACACATAAAAATTTGCATTGGGACGCGGTACAAATATTTATCTGTCTTTTGTATACTAAATAACAAAATATCTCATAAAAACAGTATATTTCATTCATACAATTTTGTTTTTTGATTGCATACAAACAACTTTGACATGCTTAGTAAATAATTATCTTCTCTATTTTTACTATCTATACCAAGTAAAAACTATTGACTTATAATGCCTTATTTTCAAGCATGAGATATCAAAAAATAAATCTTAACAAATTAATGCACGTTAAACAAAACAATGCACGAAACTAATTAGTTCATGAAATGCATCGAGATGAATTATTTTTATTGTTTTGAGAAATTTGGTTAGGTTTGTGGATGCATAACCATCTAAGGTTTGTATTGAATTATAAGTCTCGTATATTTAAATGAAATTAATTTTCTTGGTGACCAATATAATTATATACGATAATGTAAATTAATAGTAATTAAATTGAAGCAGAGAAATTAGTCATGAACATCTAGGATAAATTTTGTTGGATTCACAACTATCTTTTATAAAAAAAACAAATACAAATGATTATAATGAAATCGACAAAATTTATGTTCCCTCAAATTCTTCCTTGGTAAGTGGTACAACTAGAGAAAATATGCATTGAAATTATTGGATAACATGAGTCTATTGTATTGCAAATCTATTTCTACTCTCATGTTACCTGGGACGTTTAACCTGGAAAAGTGTAAGACTTTCCCATGATGGACGACTTACCTTTTTATATACATGTGGCTATTGTCGTTGGTTGGCCAAAAATCTGTGTTTTTTCTCTCAAAAACAACAATATTTTAATTAGTCATTAGTCGTCTCTAAGATGCCTCCCAGCTTGTCAGACGAAAAATCTGCACCCCTCCCAATTAGTCCATTGTCATATTTGTTTGCCTCATCCGATTAGTCACACCCTTAACCAACCCTTTTCCAGCTACATCGTTCTAACATTATGCATATGGGTGTTGTTGTTGCTATTTTTGCACATGACGATTGCTTGAATCATTGAAGTGGAAACCATGTGGTTCTTGAATTCTTGTTGTTGGTTTAATTTGTTACAACAATTACTAACACCAATTGGGTTCAATTATTTATTTTTTTAATGAATAGTGAGTTCAATTTTTTAATCGTTTTAAAGATCACTGAATCAGAAGAATAAGTGGAAATCATATTGTTGTAATAGATGTCAATTTTATGAAATTTTTGTGGAGTACATGTTGATGAGGGAAGAGCTGGTATAAGGGTTGGGCTGTGAGTTATGACCCGATTTTGAGGACGCGAACGTGAGCTTGAATCTAGTGAGGGTGAGGAAACCACATGCTACAAATTAATATATTTTTATAATGGTTAATGTAAAGGCATTGAAAAGTTACAAATAATGTTAATCTATCTATATCTATATCTATATATCTTTGTAAAGGAAACTTGATTTGTTCTCATGCAAGCTTTTATGATGATTGACATTCAATAAAAGCTTCCTATCATTTCTTAAATCTCTTAATTTCATTTCTAATTAAACACTTCCATTGTATTTTATCTCATTGAAACCTTGCCATTATCCCTCTCTTAAAACTTCTCCACATTTTCACAATAAATTTAATAAGGTCTAATGGTACAAATCCTAAAACAAAAAATCGATGCATTAAATATGTCAAAGAAGTTTCAAAAAAAATTTGATGAACTTTTTTTTGTTATGAAAATTAAAGAAGTTCATTTTGTATTCCTAACTCACACTTTTCGTTTCTACGTAATGTTTTAATTGGAGAACCTTTTCAATTCACATATTTATTTAACCAATTGAAAACCAAATATATATTTTTTTTGAAGAAGTTGAAAACCAAATATTGTGTTCACATTTTCTATATTCACATTTTCTGTCATCCCTTCTCATGTTGTGTGGTAACAGTTTGTATCAACCAAGAACTCAACAAGCACAAACACATAAATGAAGTCTTTCGCATTGTCTGATAGCTTTTCGTCCATGAGGCAAGACAACATTCTTCAAGCACACAATAAGGTAGATTGGTTGTGAGAATATAGCCTACTATCTTTTATTATTATTCAAAACTTTGTTGATAGTTAAATCAAGTCTAACAAGTATAAAGGTTGAAGACAGTGAAGAACTTTGGTAACATCTGTGACTTCAGTAATAAGATTAAATGTGGATCATATATTGGTTTTTGCTGCATATATCATTTTAATATTGTTATGACTTTGAATTTCATACATTTATCAATTATAATGACTTATCTACATGTGTATACTTATGTATGATTTGTAATTTTGTTTTAAATAAGGAAACATATAGAAGACAGGCTATGTAAAAGAAATATGTTTTCCCTTCAAAATGATATTGAGGTGGCTTTGTAATAATATACCAGTTTTATAATTATTATTTTTTGGTCAATTATTAAAAAAAAAAAAATTGGTCAAGATCAGTTTTATAATTTAATCATTTATTTTTTGATACATTACTTAATTATTCATAAAAATCTACTTTTAACTGGCATATAGGTTATGAGAGTTTGAATGTTCAACTAAAATAACATAGTCAAATGCCTCTAAAAACACTCTTTCACACACTCTTCAATCTTAAATCTTAGATACAAATTTATTTTACTATGATGATTTATATGGCTGTTTATAAATGTCATAATTCTAAATCTCAACTCTTTCGATGTACATAGATAATTTGAACAACTACAATTTTCTTATTTTTGTACTTTTCAGATTTGATCACATACCATCAAAAACAAATGGTTAAATCACAAAGTGTCACAATGGATATTTGAGAGTGTGTCAATATCTTAGTCATGAGATTATCGTCTATTAAACAAAATGCATTGACATACTCAACGATTCTTTGTACGGTATCTGATGAAGCAAACTGCAAGAGCTAAATTAAGTGAAAATTTTCTTCATCGTAGTTTGAATAAAAAATGGTACTCCAGTCAATAAATAAATTAAGAAAAAATTGATCAAAATTGCAATGTCAATTGTGATTTTATATTTAAAGATGATTGGTGCAATTAAAATTACTCTTATTATATTCTTTTAATATAATGCCTTTGGCGTTTTAAATTTCTTAACCATTGTCTCGATTATATGCTTTGTTTCGAATATGTCTTTTGAATTTTTCTTAAGCTAGAATCATGATGATGTGACATTCTATAGAGAAACTTCTCACTCTCTCTTATACTATCTAATTTTAAATTAGAATTGTGATTATGTGAAACTTTTATAAAAACTTTTCACTCCTTTCTAATGTAATCTCTAATATCAATGTAATTAAACTTCAGTTATATAAGTCCCATCCTTTCCCTTAAAAAAACAAGTTTCATCCTTTTTTTATTCTATTAATGTTTATATAAGATTGGACAATACTAAAACTTATCTTATCTTAAAATAATAGTACTATATTCTCACTATAATAATGCTATATGGCAAAAAGCAAAACATATTAATAAAAATAAAAAAGAAAAGAGAATATATTAGAGAACATAAAAGTCATATGAAAAAGAAAAATAAGAATTACGCAAAGTGACAAGCTAAACCAAACCGCTGACTAAAAAAATCCGAACTAATAAATGTCGGAGTAGAAATGGGAGGTTTGATATGAAACCACCAAAGATTAATCATATACTAATTGTGCTTATTTCAACTTTTCTTATAAGCGATATTGACACCGAGCATAACTGCAACATTGCAATCCCGAAAAAGAAATATTGGAAGCAATATTTTAATCAAACCCATGCAACGCACGGGTTATATACCTAGTTTATGATATAAAACAATCAATAAAGTATAGATATATAAGAAATAATGTTAATTTATAATTTTTGTGGGGTCACATTCTCACAAAAATAAGAATTAAGCAAAGTGACAAGTTAAACCAAACTGTTGACTAAAAAAATCCGAACTAATAAAAGTCGGAGTAGAAAGGGGAGGTTTGATATGAAACCACCAAAGATTAATCATATACTAATTGTGCTTATTTCAATTTTTCTTATAAGCGATATTGACACCGAGCATGAGTGCAACATTGCAAGCAATATTTTAATCAAACTCGTGCAACACACGGGTTATATACCTAGTTTATAATATAAAACAATCAATAAAATATAGATATATAAAAAATAATGTTAATTTATGATCCCCCCCCCCCATGTTTGACTCACTTGGCCATCACGGGAAAGTCTAACACTTTTCCATTCTAAACGACACCCATGTTACCTAACCAAAAAATCACATAAAGATGATGGAAACCCCTGCCTTAATCCCAAACTGTACATAAGACTTATTGGTCGTCTTCTTTACCTCACTAACACAAGACCATACCCAACTTTTCCTGTTAACGAACCAAGCCAATTTGTCTCCAACCCTATGCATTCGTAATTTACAACTCCGGCTCACATTTTACACTATATCAAGAGCTGTCATGTAAAAGGCTTATTCTTCTACTCAGTCTCTCTTTTGCAACTTGTTGCCCTCAGCGACACTGGCTGGGCAGCTTGCCTAGATTCAAGAAAGTGTATCACTCATTTCAATATTTTCTTTGGTGTTTCTCTTATCTTTTGGAAATCAAAGAAGCAAACTTTTATTTCTCATTCTCCATCTCAAGCGGAATACCGTGCTCCAACCCACACATCATGTGAAATTCAATGGCTCTTATACATTATGAAAGTTTCCGGTCTTTGAATCATACCCTTTTATCTAGTTTGTGATAAAACATAGTCTAGTACGATTTATTTGCTTCATGTTACTTCGTCTTCACAACTTGCTTGCATTCACACGAAGACATTACAACAGCTTTTCACGCAATTGTTTTCAAGTTGAACCTCATTGATATCTTTGATTCCAGCTTGAGAGGGGCTTACAAAGTTATATAATTACTTAGTTTTTGGACTTATTTTTTTGTCTTTCTATTTATAATTTGGGCTCCCTTTTATATTTTGACCTTTTCCATTTTATTCCATTGTGCACACTCTTTATCACAAATAGAGTAGTCCCTCTTTATTATAATTCAATTCAGTTTTTTTTATTGATTTTGTTGTGAATTCGTTGTGAAAAACACACCAATAATAAACTTGATGCGTGGAGCAAATTAATACCAAGTAATCAAATCAAGAGGGTGACAAAATAATAATTCAAACAAAAATAAACAGCAAGGGATAAAGGAAGAAGGAGAACACAATAATTTGTTTACCCAGTTCGGTCTAATGATGACCTACTCTGGGGAGAGAGCAGCTCTCCGTTCCACTGTAATGATATGAGTTTCTTTTAAAGAGACATTGAGGGTTACAAGAATTAGTCTTCAAACCTAACTCTACCCACAGTCCCAATCTCTTCCCATGACCAAGAGACTCAGTCCTAACAGTGTTTTGTTCAAGGTGAATCAAAACAATCCCAACCCTAGTGTTTGTTGCCAAGAGAAATTCTCTACAAACCCTAGTTTGTATGTTGCCTTCTAAATCCTGTTTTCTACAAACATAATCATCTGATACAAGGTTTATATCTATAGTGGAAAACATCCCTCATAAATTGGAACAAAATCAGGCCCATAAAAATACGTTTTATTTTTATGCTTTTGCGCAAAATCGTACTCCGATTTTGCGAGATCGTGCTCCGATTTTTTACGGATGGAAAGTGCCAATTCTGCTCCAAAAAGCGTGCTCCGATTTCTCAAATCGTACTTCGATTTTGACAGCTTCCAGACTTTAATTTTGAGTCACTTTCTACAAATTTAATTTAATAAAGAAAGATTATTTATAATATAACATGATAACACCTTTAATTTTTGGAAGGACTAATGAATATTGTAAGAGAATGGAGTTATAAGGCAGGTGAAAGGAGATCACATTTATGAGGTAGGTGGAAGGCAATTCAATCCAAAAGAAAAAAATAAATTGATCGAAAGCAAACATGCGGCAAAAAGAATTGATTTAAAGAAGCTAGCGATAACAACTTCACATAGAACTGATCGAGAAAAGTGAAGAAGAACCAAATAAATGTGAATCACGTTAGAAGAGAAGGACACACATTTTTACATTCTCATCAAGTAACCAAACATAGATTTGGATATATTAGAACCCTTCAATTATGTAATAATTCACAAATTTATTTATTTATCAAGGAAAGTTCAAAAATTTATCGTCAAAACGTCCATTATTATTAGCAAAATAATTAGATGAATACCACTTTTTTTTTTTTTTTTTAAGAAGATGAATATCACTATTATTTGGATAATAATCTGATATGTCAAAACAATTTATTAACATGCTTATATGATACTTGATGATCATTCAATGGTGTTTTAGACTTTGTGAGTCATGTAGGACAAGAGAAATACAAGAAACAAAAGTACACACGTTTACTGCTTTGTGTCGTGTGGATTTGTCGCATGCACATGCTTACATTAACTTGTGAGATATCTAGTTCTAAGTCCAATAAATGTGGTTGAACCAAACATACATCACTTAGATTCCACCGCCTGTCTATAAACAACGTGTGAATCTAAATGTTGGATCACACTTCACACATGTACTTCTTAACAAGTACCATGCTCCTAGTTAACAACATGCTTATATATGTTTCTCAACTCAAATTCAAATGCTCTCATTTTTGTATCAAATCAATTCCATATCTAATATCTAAAATTTTATTAAGTCAATCAAGTCAATTTTTTTTTTTTGCTGAGGCAAGTAATTTTTTTAAATGAACCAAACTTTAAATAAAATCTTTATTAGACATATAATATTTAAAAATTAAAATTTTACTAAATTTTTTCAAGAAGATAAAATTTAATCAAAATATAAAATGTTACTAATTTATATTCAAATATTTTAGTTATAAAAAAGAACAAGATAAAATTGATCTTGTTTTTTGAAGAAAAAAGATAAAATTGAATTATTTGTTACCAAAATAAACAAATAACAAAGACCGAAAATTTAACCAAAAAGAAAAAGATCAGAAAAATTTCCTTTACACTTTCTGTGCAAACCCAAAAACGCAAACGCAAAATCGATCAATAAGCGATTCTCACAAAATCAAAATCTTTTGCGATTCTCGCTCAATTCCCTCAAAATCCATTTCACCTCCGCCGCTGAATTCATCTTCAACCTCCCGCGGCACCTCCGCGGGATTTTCTAGGGTTTTTCCGATCGAACCCTTTCTTCTCTGCAATTCTTCCACGACGTTGTTCTCCGAGTCATGCCTCCCGCGCGTCGACGCGGAGCGAACAAAGCCAAAGAGAACGGACACTTGCGGTTAGGCGATCTTGTCCTTGCTAAGGTTAAGGGCTTCCCTGCTTGGCCTGCCAAGGTTTGCTTCATCGATTTCTTCATGATTTGGTTGTGAATAGTTTTGTTATTGGTACTGGTACTTCGATTTTGAATAAAAAATCGTTTTTTATGACTTTGTGGTTCTTTTTTTGAATTAGGGATTTTGGGTTTTTTGTTTTTTTATATGTTTGATTTTGAATGAAAATCGTTGCTTTGTGAGTTTATGGTTCTATTTTTCCTGATAAATTTGTGATTTTTAGATTTTTGTTTATGTTTGATTTTGTGCATTGATGTTGGGTTACTGATTTTGTTGGTTTTTTGTTTTCAGATAAGTAGGCCTGAAGATTGGGAGAAAGCTGTTGATCCGAAGAAATATTTTGTTCAATTCTTTGGCACCAAAGAGATGTAAGCCTCTCTCACCTGATTTCTCTTGTAACTAACATGTTGCTAAGTTACCGGTGAATGATGGGGGTGTGTGCCTTTAATAATTCACGGTGAAAAATAGGGATGGTTGTGTGAGTTAGTAAAGAGAAATATACTTAAGTGTAACCCAATTATGTAGTTTGGATGTGGAAAAGTTGTACTAATGACATATGTTGGAGTTTAGAAATATTTCCCCCTCACCGCTTTTGTGAGGTGTTTATTTAGTGGTATTCTATTCCGAGTCTTTGGCTTTTGGCTGTCACGGTTGTGGGAGTTTATTTGACCGATAAAGACTTAAAAGAGTATTGTGTAGATGTTGTAGTACATTGTAGTGTTTTTAGAATGGTATCTTTAATGTTGAAACTGAAATGACAAGCTTCCAATTAAGTTTTATTATATTATTTATGGATTCTATATCTGCATGTCTTTTTAGGTTAATGCAAACAATTGTTTCCATGAGTTACTTGTAGGATATAATCGACTCTGCAATTTATTGACAAACACACCAACTTATCTAAAAGGTTAAGTTGTGTTAGGAGAAGTCCCATAATTGGTTTTATTTTTCTAATGAATCCATCTAACTAAGGGCCCTATGATATTAGGAATTACATCCTTTCCAATCCCACCTTTTGTTTTCCTAACTACTGGTTTTTAGAGGCTCTTATACTGTGCCAAAGATTAACTTCCCAAAAAGATTATGCTGCATGGAGACCCATGAGTCCCTTTATGGATCTGTTTGTTTACGGCTTGATGCTCAAAAAGGTGATTCTATGATACACCTTTTTTTAGTGTTTATTTTTCTTCTCCTGAAGCCACCATTTTTAACTACCAAGAAAAGCATTAAATAGAACATTTTTACAAGAAAATCACAAACAAATGGGACCAATATCTGTAAATAAATTAAGTTTAATGATTATTGGGCTTAAAAGAAAGTGAACAACTTTTAATGTTGCTGTAGATAATGTGGTGTCAAAATAGTCCCCTGTTAAATGTGAGAATCTTCTGTCATGTCTGTGGGCGGCAGTGTGGAGATGATTTTACTATTGGAACACAGCTTAAACAGTTTATGCCTAATTTTAGTTTAGAGGTTGTGTAAATTAGTCATATTGCGGTGTTTATTACTCTTTTCCTTGCAGTTGTTCAAAGTTTTATGGAACCGAGGTGTTGGATTCTATTTTGATTCCTCAACTGCCTTCCCTAGTCATTGAATACTTAAATAAGAAAAAGAAAGGGACGGAAAAATCTTATACCTGATGAATTTGATGTTCTGACAAAGTTTAAAATTGAACCACCTTAAACAATTAACATGAAAAATTCAGGGACTAATTTGGGATGCTATAGTGTAAGTCGTCACAATAATTTATGATAGTAGTTTTTGCATGCAAATAATAGTCTTTTTATTAGCAATTGCCAAATAGAATGTTTTAATGATAGAAAAGTGGTCTGGGTTCTTGGGGACTTTCCAATGATAACTGAATCTTTTGAGATTGGATCTTTATTGTAAAGGTGTTCAACAGATCTTTAAACTAACGCGTATCTCTTAATGGGTTCTTTTTCTTGTCTTTGACTGCTCTATGAAGATATTTTATGCTCTGCTCTGATATGTCTTTTGGTATTTATGATCATGTCTGAAGAAAAAGGCGTCAATGTTTTGTAGCTCTACATTATGCTATAACATAAGTATATTAGTCATGTTACAAGTAGAGGAAAGTTTATTATAATAGGTTTTGTGACTTGTTCTCCAGCATTATGTGACTCACAATCTGATAATTCACAAAATTAGGATCCTGGATTATCTCACAAATTAAATTGTTGGTAAGCATGATATTAAGTAAATTTTGGTTAATTTGAAGGGTACAATATCTCTGTCTAAATGGAAGGTAATCTGATTTAGCGATTACTCTTGTGATTTCTGCTTTGTATCCTTCGTTGTTATTATTTTTCATTAGATTAACTGTCCTGCACTTTTGTCTCCATACCATTGTACCTATGTTATTTTGTTTTCCTTTGCAGAGCTTTTGTTGCACCCGCAGATATTCAGGTATTTACAAGTGAGTATAAAAGTAAGTTGTCTGCTCGGCTTCATGGCAAGACAAAGTACTTTACCCAAGCTGTGAAGGAAATATGTGCAGCTTTTGATGAGTTTCAGAATCAGAAGACTAGTGGTGACGACACGGATGATTCTCGGATTGGTTCAGAAGCTCCTACTGTCGACGAGGCAGTGGGTAATTCAAAGGATACCACTGATGCTGTGACATCTCATGCTGAAAAGGATAATATCTATGCAAGTAATGCTGGCTCCGATTCGGAGGACTGTTTGCAGAAAACCAGAGAGAGGGGTAGCCTAGATGAACAGCTCACCGAGTCTGGCCGTCCAAATGACAGTTCTTCTGTTTCATCACCTTTAGTCAAAAGTAAATTATCCACTGGATCAGAGATAAAGAAGAATTCTAGCAAACCCACTCTTAAAAGTGCAAGTAATGTTAATGATTTTGGGCAACATGATAACGGAAATAGTGTCTTAACAAATGGGAGTACGCCAAGAAAGCTCGTTACTGGTTCAAAGAGGAGACTTGAAGTTGCAGATGGTAGAAATAAAAATGGTGGATCTTCTGCTGGAACAATTTTGAAGGTGGGAAGCTCTATTGGCAGCGCTGATCTTTCCAGGTCGGGGGCGACATTTAAAACAGGAAAGAAAGGAAAAGATGCATCTGCTGGTAAATCAGATTCTCCAGACACTCTTAAACCAGACTTGAATGGTAATACTGGAGAAAAAGGTAAGAACTTGATTTCAAAAAATGCTACTCTTGAGGTAAAAAATGAATTACCCGAGATAATGTCTGATGCCAAGGAGGCTGGTGGCAAAAATTTAAGTATGGGAAAGAAGAACCAAGTTCATACAAAGCATAATGTGGGAGCAAATGAATCCTTACATGCTGCGAAGAAGTTGAAACGCATGGATGCTAAAGATGATTTAACTTCAGGGCACATCCCAAAAAATGTGAAAAGTACTTTGCCTTGCTCTACTTTTGTTGAAGATAAATCATCTAAAATGTTTGAGCTGAAAAGGTCCACATCAAATTCAAAAGCAGAAAAAAGCTCTGTCCGTGAGTTGCCACCTACAATCAAACATCATAGCCAAGTTCAGAAAACTATGCCTGATTCTGATAGAATTGCTTCTGATGAGAAAAAAGATTGGAGTAATCTTAAACTGAAAGGTGATATGAAGAATGTTATGACAAAACAAGTACAGAAGAAACGTAAAGCTGTTTGCCTTTATGAAGACGATGATAAACCTAAAACTCCTGTTCATGGAGGAGCTGCAAAAAATAGTAAGTCACCTTTTGCTTCAGATGTCAAGAAGGGCAATAATGCACATTCTGAGAAATCTGATGCTGCTCATCTGGCTCTCAGAAATTCTAGTGAACATGTGGATGCTCACTTGAAAGAGTCGTCTTCTCAATTACATAGTCATACATCATCAATTAAACCCTCTCAAAAAGAGAAAGCTGATGAAATCATTACTGTTCATGTTCCTCATAGTCATGATAAGTTAGATTCAAAGCAGTTTCCTTCTAAGGCGGCAAAAGTAAGCTCTGCCTCCCCAGTAAAATCACCTCAGGCAGTTCCCACAATAACTAAGTCAAATGCTGAGCGGAGTAAATCCTCCAAACCTTTGCTTAAAGCTTCCAGCATTGCTACTCCAAAGAAAGCTGATAACGGGTCTTCAAAATCTTCACATAACCTCAGCTCTTCTCAGAACCAGGTTTCTGCTCATAAGAAGCTGTCATCTTCAGCTGAAATCTCCAAGACTACTCCAAAGACATTGCCTCAGGCAGTTGACATTCCTATGTCAGCAGTAGATTTTAAGGAGCCTGATGCACTACATGTTGATAGGTACTTATGCTTTATGTTCTTTTCATTTTGTTTGGTGCTGTTTGCTGATCCTTTTCCCTTCCTATTTTTATTTTTTTTTAATTTTTTTTTATATTATTACAGATTGGAAGAGGGTATGGAAGAAAGAAGTAATATGAAGCATCTTATTGCAGCTGCCCAGGCAAAATGGAAAAAAGCTCATTCTCAATATCTTTCTTCTGATATTCACCACGTTCAGGGAGAGACTCCTAGCCCCTCCACAGTACAGCCATTTCTGTCTGTCTCAAGTAACTTTGCACATGCAGATGTGCAGGGAGTTCATGAGCACACAACTTCGGTTTCTCCTCTAACTAACGAGTATCACTCTGCATCTCAAAATCAGCTCGATGCTGATGAAATTGAGGAGAGAAGGGTCAGTTCAGTGCAAAGGGGTCCTGGGGGCTCTCTCAGTGGTGGTACGGAGGCTGCTGTTGCTCGTGACGCTTTTGAAGGAATGATCGAAACTTTGTCAAGGACCAAGGAAAGCATTGGGCGCGCAACACGTCTTGCCATAGACTGTGCTAAGTATGGCATTGCCAACGAGGTCAGCCCATATTATTGTTAGTTTATAACTATGAATCAAATGATGATCTCATACCCTCCACTTTTCCTTGCAAAGCTAAATGAACTATAAGAGGGGGTGAAGTTTCAATAGAAAAAAAACTTAAATTATTTAATTACTATCATAGTGCTCAGAAATGTTACGTGGAATTGAAATGTGGCGGTAACAGCAGTTAAATACTAACAAGTGAACTTAGGGATGCAGGGATGAGAATGTTACAATACATAAGTCATTATACAAGATAAGCCGTGATTAGAAATTAGATATACAAAACATTAGAGAAAATTGGGGTTGCCCTATTCATTGTTGAAAAGATAATTGCATCTCGTTCTAGGTGGTTTGTGCATGTATGGAGAAGACCTGCACACTTACAAGGAGGGTTGACCAAATGGAAGATAGTAGTTGAGTTGGAGGGAGACCAAGGAAAATTGCAGGACAATATTAAGAAAGAGTCAGAGGTTAATGAACTACCTTTGACCTTAATACATGACAAGACTCAATGGTGTTGGCTGATCGACAGCCAATCCCATCTAGTAGGAAAAGATGTAGTACATGTTTCAGTGCACATGCCCAAAAATATGTGTCAAAACCAACATTAAGTTGAAAATACATTGATGTGATATGTAAGAAGTTGGAAGTGTGAAACTAGATGGGATCTCCTAAACCAGCATTTCCAGTTTTTTTGGGGGGAGGTGCCCGAACCTCATATTTACTGAGAATGAAGGTTGTGGAACATTATTTTGTATGTTACTAATGTGTTGTAAGTTGTATACTTCTACTATTAGTTTACTTGTGTGTTTTTACATTAATTTCTTGCTAATATTATTATCATAAGGAGCTTTTATTTGTCGTATTAAGTTGTTAACAATCCTTGAGTAGGAGCATTGAGAATCCATCGAAGATAAGACATGCATCTTCTCTCTGTTTGCTTTATATTTAGTTAGAGATCATTCATTGGAATGTGATTATTGATTTTAAGATGTTATACTTTTGCTACTAATTTTGATGATTATGGTAATTTTATGGTCAATGTATCTATGTTGGACTCACTTCGAAGTCTTTATGTTCAGGTTGTTGAACTTCTCATTCGGAAATTGGAAAATGAAACTAGTTTTCATCGCAAAGTGGATTTGTTTTTTCTTGTTGATTCTATCACCCAGTGTTCACATAGTCAAAAAGGTAGGTGAAGAATGAGATAATCCCTTTCTATTAGCATTTATTAATGATGTTTTTGTTTCCACTTATTTTCCCAGTTCACAATTGCAAGTTTAGGTTTTTTTTTCATTGCGGCATCTGTCTCACTAATTGAAGGGTTTTTTAGGAATTGCTGGAGCTTCTTACATCCCTACAGTTCAAGCAGCGCTGCCACGTCTTCTTGGTGCTGCTGCTCCCCCTGGAGCCAGTGCCCGTGAAAATCGTCGTCAATGTCACAAGGTCAGTTTTTTTTTTTTTTAATCAACAGCAA
>Ga0228711_1001921_pt1 | contig 31362 bp, 17 predicted proteins | sample MedpolnodulmetaG_2_FD_177996 | JGI IMG/M metagenome (GOLD analysis project Ga0228711, IMG submission 177996) | Root nodule microbial communities from Medicago polymorpha collected in Santa Monica, California, United States - brown nodules | ecosystem: Host-associated > Plants > Roots > Nodule... | reverse complement strand
GGGGGGGGGAAGTGACACAAGCAATTATCCTGGTTCCTTCCACAATCCGGAAGTAGTCCAGTCCCCCTGTCACTTACATGAGATTTTTCACTATAATCACACAAGATTACAAATGCTCAAGCACACAAGCAAGAGACTTCAAATGCTCAAGCACGTAAGAAAAAGACTTTCTATGCTCAAGCACAAAAGCAAGATACTTTTAACAAACAAATTACAAAGAATAAGTTTGGTTGAACACTTGATATACAACCAGTGGTGTTCACAATACAAAACAGTTCATACTCTATTACTTAAGAATTTCTAAGATATTAAAGTTTATAAGAAATTCTAAGTGTTTGACGCTTTATGAATTTTGACAGAGTTTTGACGCTTGTAAAAATTGTAGAGTCTTTATAGTGATCTTCAAGTCTTCATTCCTTTATATAGAGGTAAGAAAGAGATGTTGTAGAGGTGCCAGAGCATCAAAGAGTCGTTAGAGAAGCTTGATCAATCAACATTGATTTGTTGCATGATTTGGTTAATGTCCTATTGAGGAATAATGTGAAAACCATTCCTTGATAAGGAATTAACCGTTCCAATCCAGTAGAGACACAACTGTAGCTTGTACTCTGCGCATGAAATGTTGGAGTAGCATAGGTAGTGGTTGTACAATTGTACTATTTGTCCTTCACTGTCCTTTTTCTGAGAACAAGCATCCAAAGCCTTCTAATTTTTCAGAACCATTGTTTCTTCAGTCTTCTAATCTCTTCTGCATCTTTGTGTCTTCAAATAACCATAATAACTGACTTCAAGGTCTGCACTTCAGCTTTTGATAATCTTCAGACTCTGGGTGATCTTCAGACTCTGATCAATCAGCTTCTGGATAGACTTCAGATTCTGACTTGCAACTTGGCTTCTCTTTAAAAAAATTTTGCTCTAATTTGTTCTTCCAGAATCAATACTTTGTTTTAAGACATATAAATTTTAGTATATGGTCATGCACACTTGAATTAATATTAGCATATCCAATTAAACTTTTAACACCTTGTTATCATCAAAACTTAAGAATCGTTGTTTAAACTCATTTTATTACAACACTGGTGAGGGCATCAATAAGCAAAATCTCTTAACTATTTTTCTTCTTCTCAAAAAAAAATCAATAGTTTAAAAGATTTATTTGAGACAAATGATTGTTTTGAGAACGAAAAGAAGGAAAAGAGCCAATATAAACACTAATTAGGTGTAATATTTCCAATTCCTGAAGTTGCTACTCATGGACTAAGGGGCGCAACAAAATCATAAGTGATACTAACAAAGTCAAATGTGCAAAATATTGCATGTTCTAATACTTTTAACTTTTTATTGGAACTCTTTTCTTTAAAAGTTGTACTACATTACCCTTTAACATTACCCTTTTTATTTTGGTGTGAATGATTTTGCAAAGGAGTTATTTGATTCAACATTTGGCCGTGAGATAGTAGTGCCACCGACCGTTTTGTTTTAAAGTATATTTATTAGGTTTAAATATTGTTATTTTAATCGATACTTTTCTATCCTCGTAGTATTTTTAGGAACTTCATTATTTAAAGTTTTAAATGTAACTTTTAAATAAGAAGATAAATACTTCTTCCAAAGAAAATTTCGATCATGCGCCATGTGCATCGCACGGGTACATGGACTAGTGTATGATTATAGGAAAAACCCTTAAAATGACGTAGTTATCCCATTAGCTTAAGCTCCGCCCACTTACTCAATTCAGATCCACACAATTGATTATTATGCTTCCTATTCCTAACAATTGATTAATTCCAACTTATTTGAGGAGTTGGTGCATGCTTTGTATGCTACCGATTGTGAAATTGCTTCTGCCTTGTACAGTTGGTTTTTACGTGAGTTTTCTTCAAAGCATAAGGTTTGGGATAATTCCAATCCAAACAACAATAAGTGTTGAGATCTCAGCTGCCATGTTTGACTGGCAGGCTGAGATGTCCACTCTTGCAGCCGCTACCAAAGTTGCAAAGGCTGTCACTTCGCCACTGCCCTCTGCTTCGCCGGTGGTTACGTTCGCACAAGCTCTAACAACGTCAACTAGGGCTGCCTCCAATGAAAATTTGTTTCAACCAACAATTAGTGGAGAAACAATCGGTATTAAAATTACCCAGGTATATATGAACGTGGGATGGATGTATGCACGACTAATTTACGGGGACGCCTTGTTTTGAACAAGGGAGAAAAGTTCTATGCCAAAAAAGAAATTGAATCAAAATTGAAGAAGATTTGGAAGACAGCAGGTGCCTGGCGTATGATGTGTTTAGGAAGAGGGTTTTACGAATTTTTCTTTGCTTCAGATATGGATATGCACCGCAGGTGCCTGGACTGTAAACTTGAAGCCAGGTGTCCTTAGGCTTTTCGAATGGTCCAAGGATTTTAATATGCACACACACCGCAACACTGATGCACATGTATGGATTAGACTGTTGGAATTACCTCAGTAGTACTAGATGGAACATACACTTTGGGAGATTTCAAGTGCGGTGGGCACTCCTCTTTTGATTGATAATGCAACGTCGAAGTGTTTGTTTGGCCATTATGCACGAATTCTAGTCGACATGGATTTCTCACGTAAACTATTTCATGAAATCATCGTCGAAAGGGAAGGGTACGCCTTCACGGTGGAGGTGGCATATGAATGGATGCCAGATTTCTGTTCACACTGTCAGAATATTGGACATGATGTGACTGCTTGCAGATGGATATACCCCAGAAAGGAAACAATTTCCCTTAAGGATCAATTAGTAAAGAGGAAGCAGCAGGTCCCGACATAGATGGCTATTTGGGTACCAATGAAAGAAAACCCTTCTGTCATTGGTTGCTTAGTATCTTTTGGCGCCGCAGATAAAATTGTTCTGGAACTAATTATGGTAGAAGAGGAAATGGAAACAATACCTGAATCGCAGCAAATTGTCCCAGTACAACAATCATCTGAAACCGAGCCTTTGAAGGATACACTTCAGCTTGATAACCAAAATCATGAGGAACAAATATTTGACCATATAGATGCAACTCCGGAAGCAAACCAAGGGGCAGACCGCACAGACACTTCGGGAGAAATTCCGTCACTTGTGGTAACTCATACTTCTCATAGTCTTGTTATTCAGAATCTTAATTTTAGTATGCAGCTTGAGAATGTTTCTGATGATATAGTTGCACATAATCTTGAGGGAAATACTATATCTGTTTTATCTCCCGTAAAAAATAAAACTCTTGATATCAGTAGTATTGTGGCTCCAGAGGGTTCTAAGATAGACCGGGTGCTACAAAAAGACTTAGATTTCATGCACGCTTGGCTATCAAAGGCAGCATCAACCGAGGTACCATTTACAGAGGTTGTTTCCAAGTCTCAGAAAAAAGGAATCTGCAAAAAGTTCCATACAAAACCCACTCTCAGAGTCCTCTTCCACCGTTTAAATGAATATCATTTTTTGGAACATCCGGGAAATTGGTAATAATGATTCCCGACTTGCTTTCTCTGATATGTGTCGGCTACATAATCTATCATTGGTATAGTGCTTCTATTCCGAGTTGGTTTTGGAGAAAGAGGGATATGACATAGATGACTCTACTTGGTTCACCATTTTGCCTTCTACGTTGTTGGCGGACTTTGCATGGGACAGGAATGGGCTACCAAGCTATAGATTTCCATAGCTTTTTCAGTTCCTTTTATTTCTGTCTTTTTTCTTCATTTTGAGGGTTTTGGCCTTGTCCCCCCTCTTTTGTAAATATTTTCCCCTTTTATTAATAATATTACGTATTGGAAATGCGGTAGAGGATGTGGGTTTCTATGGGGTGTCAACCTAGTTGGGATGCTGCAGATTCTCCTAGATGCCTAACCTTTTTCTCTCCCATTCTCAAATAGTAATAGCAAAAAATCTTAATTAAAAAGATATCATTTTCAAATAAAATAGCAAAACTTGGATAAATAAAATCTACATTTAATACACCGATATCTTTTTTCCTGCGGAACATTTAATGCATCGATATCTTTTCTCGTGAGGAGGAACAAATAACTATTCTCTCCGTTTCAAAATATATTTCGCTTTTGGAGAATTTTTTTGTTTTAAAATATATGTCATTTTGATAATTTAAGGATACATTTTGTCTATTTTGGGAGTAATTATGAGATGAGGTAAATAAATAAAATGGAGGAAATCAAAGACAAGAGTATAATAGGAACTTTTGTATCAAACTAGCTTGTCTTTGATTACTGCAATTTCTCCAAAAGCGACATGTATTTTGAAACGGATGGAGTAATAAGTTTATCATTAATCAAAAGGACAATAATCAACATTTAACAACTTCTTAAAAAAAATGTTTACCAAATTTTCAAATTTAAATCCCTTTATTTTATTTACGGTTTTAAATTCCCTACTTACGAAGTCAAGTTGAGCTCACACATGGATTGGTCATGCACTTTTCTGTAAAGGGAAATGCTAACTTGTGTCCTTAAGGGGGACAAGATTAGTAGCTAAATGTAGAAACTTACTTTTAGAAATTGTGTATTCAATGTCTTAAATTTTCAATACAAATACAAAACTTATGCTTTAATTCTTTTTTTAGATTCTTAACTTGTGCCCTTAGGACACAAGTTAACATGACTCTTCTATAAATTTGGAGCCAATGGAATATGGTAAATTTATTTGAATAGTGAAAAAGAAATAGAAATTGTACCTGATGTCTTCTTCATCGAGGATCTCAAGGTTCATCTCTACCTCAGTTTGGTGTGCTTCCTTGCAGTACTCTCAAGGTAGATGTTGTTAAACTAATCTAACAATTAATGCATGCAAATTTTTATACTCCTTCCATTTCAAACTATATGTCGTTTTGAGAATTTTTTTTATCATATCTTTAACAATTTATTACTCTCTCTTCTTTCAATTCTTTAATTTATCTTTCATATGTAAAACAACTCATAATATCTCTTTTTCATACAAAATTAATTACATTTCTTAATACGTGTAAAATGACTAAAACATCATATAATTTATGACGGAAGAAGTTATATTTTACATAGGAGACATTATTAAGGGTGTTTTAATCTAAATCATCGTTATATAAAGGCAACTTTAAAGTTAATTAATGTTTAACTACTTTTAATCAGATATTTTCTTAGACAAATTTATCTTTAATAATTCAATTATAGTATATTTTTATATTTTAATATTAAATTTCAGTATACACCATATTATAGATAACTTCAAAACTAACTATATTATTTTAATCACGTTGAACAATAAATTTAATATGTTTTTAAAAACGTAATATGTTTTCTCAACGAACTTTAAATTTAGAAGTGTAAAATTTTACTAAGTTTAGATAGCATAAATACTATGAAATAGAATTAACCAAAGTAGAGTAGATATTATACAATAAAATTTAATAAATGCAATACAATAAATACTATTAAGTAAAAATAATAATTTTGGTGCCGCTAAAAAAATAGTGCCCTGCGCTGCCGCCCCCTCCACCTACCCACAGGGCCACCCCTGAGTGGACATATGGCTGACAGAAAGGAGAATACAGTCTTAAGAACTACTTGCAAAGTGAAAGCTGCTGTTACTCCCTTGAAGAACCCAACATGGCTTTGAGGATCAATAAATCATGAGTCAATTAAAATTAGGATAAAATCTGTATTTATTTGCCATCCAGTCTTTGAACTTCTTTTTTTTCATGCAAGAATAATTTAGATGGTTATGTAATAATTTCTTTTCATTTTTCATCTCTTGCATTTCATATTTGTGAGACTAAATTATAAGAGATGGTTGTAACACCGACAATTTAAATTGAAGGTATGTCCAGTGACATAGCACTGACGTATTTGATTATTTTCTCAAATTATTACGAGTTCCTATGTGTCAATGTCAAATAGTGTGAGTCGGCCGACCTACATGGAAGGAATAAGAGTATTTCTCAGTTCCTAAACATATACAATTACAAACCCCAAGCAAGCTAGCAATTTGCTCTTTATGAAATTTTATGAACATCTTTGCTATAAATTGATCTGACCATTGTTTAGGAAGTTTATCTCTTGCACCGAGGTTGTTTTCTAAGTGGCAAGAATATCCTTAAATAATGGAACATCATGGATCTCTGACCTGAAAAATAGAAAACAATTGTCCACAAATAAAATAAAATGTAGGATGTGATGGGTGCTCCTACAAATTTTAAGTCCATGAACATATCTTTCAACGTAGTTAATTAGGGTGATCAACCCTAATCACAAGATGAAAAGATACGAAAAGAGCACCTCGCTGAAGCTTTCTTCTACATAGACTCAAGTTAATAATGATTTACCAAAACTGAGTATGTATCCAGGGGAGCTATGATTTACCAAAATGTTGATAGAGTTGTTGCAGCCATGTTTTTTTTTCAGCCATGGCTTAAGATGACAACTTATGTATTTCATCTTCTTTTTTTTGTTTGCTTTCCCCATTGTTTACCATGCATTATCTTTAGCTTCATGATTTTAAACTGCACTCGAGGTTACCATTAAGCTGTGAACCTTGATAGTTGCGATTTGTGAAGACCTTAAAACCTTTATTTTTTGGTTCCGATTGTGGTTGTGGACTCCAATTTAAAAGTATGTTTGGTTCTGTTTTCAATAAAATCTGCAATTAAATATGGGCAAATGTGGTTGCAATTGCGGTTGCAATGCTGCCGTAGTGACTTCTAAAACCTTGATAGAATCAAGTAAAGCATTCCATGCATATGAATCTATGTGGAAGTTGTGTATTATACTATATGAATCTATGTGAAAGATGGGTACATGACTATGTGTGTCCATGTGGTAATTGTGTGATTTGACGATGGTGCTGGAGGTTGAATGTTATGTATCCGACTTGGTGATAAATTGATGATGTGTATACTTGCTACATCCTTGAAGATGATTTGAGATTTTGTCGTATCTATTTAATTGATTGAATGAGAAAAAATGTGATTATGGTATTGCTAGAAATGAATACGTGTATTTATATGATGTGTGATCCTAAATACTATGCATGCGTTCATATCTTCTTTATGTTGAACACGTATCTCACCCTCCAATGGCAGTTTGGCCGCCTACATCCTCGTGGTGTAGACGTGCAGGTTGATGACACTTAGTCGACGTGAGTTCTCGAGGACAACTTGGCGCCTAGTCGCCTTTTACTGCTTTGTTTTCAGAGTCGTGTCTAGTGGAGCTCTGATTAGGATATTGAGATATTTTATTTATGTTTAAGGAACCATTGAGTTCACTTTGATGATGTATTTGAGATTTGATATATGACTTTTAGTTGCTGAGATAGTAATTTTTGTTGTGACTGTTTATTTACATGATGAACTATGCATGTTTTGGATTAAATGAAGAGTAACACCTTGAAGTTATTTGATTAATTGTTGCATTTATGATTAAATATTGTATGTGGGATTCAATGGTGTTACAAATTCAATCTTTTGTAATTGGTAGGGTAGATGGTTATTTATCTTAATGGTAGGGTAGATGGTTATTTATCTTGCAAGAGAGGGATGAGGCAGACAGATCATTTATCTCATCTTTTTTGTTTGGCAGAAGATGTCTCAAGTAGGGGGTTAACCAAGATGGTTAATGACTACGCCTGACCATATGATGTTTTTAGCCTTGTTTTCGTGTCTGTTTCTATGCATTTGAAGACACTATAGTGGTTTTATATTGAGTTGCACATGTTTTTGAATTTTTTTGATTTGAGTCGTTGTAATTCTATTTCTTCCCTAACCAGATAACTACGTAGGTGTTTTGAGTCTTTTATGGTTAAATCATGTAATTCAACAAATAAACACATCTCATGGAAGTAAGGGAAGTTAAAGAATAAAGAGAAACAAAGGTTTTGAAGACAAGTCAAGTTAGGGATATTCTACCCCAAGTCCTAAGAGCATGTCGAGGAAGAAAAACACTTAAAGAATGAAGAAAAATCAGAAAATGCATCAGGGCCATGCACCCCCACACATAGTCGTCCTGGAAATGCCATTTAGCCTCCATGCATGAGGCCATGCGCCCTGGCTGTAATGAGAAAAAAGGTAACCCAAGGCAAACACAATGTGAAAATGCCAATTTAAGAGTATTTATTCACAAAAAATAATTTATTTAGAATCTTGGTGGTTTAAAGGCAAAGGCGGACGAAAGAAACATCAATGATGAGTGGTTTCCAACCTCCTTTTGATTGTTCTCAAGTATGTTTTATTTTTCTTTAATTTTTTATTTAGTTACCATGAATAGCTAAATATCTAAAGATTTGGGTTCTAAGGTGAACCTTTATTATTTGTTGAAATTTTATAATGCATGATTTCTTTTATTCAGTATTATTTGAGTTATATTTAATTTGCATATTGATTGTGTTTAATGCTTTTCAATTATAAATTGACTCGATCTTAGTTTGGGGTATATAAGTTGACATCTTGTTTTAACCATAGTCAATATTTATGTATTTTTCTCAAGATTAGTTGAGAAATTAGGGATTCTTAGTATGACGGTTACATTATAAGACTTATGTGAGAGTGTAAGTCCTGACCATGAGAGCAATATGGCATTCTGACGTCTCTTACATTTGTCTAAGTATAAGTCCCTTAAATAGTTGTGTAACAACATGAAATTCCGAAGTCAATTACATATGGGGGTATAAGTCCATGGTATATCTCAATGGAAATACAACATTTGGAGGGGAAAGAATCTTAGGCCAAACGAGGCTAACCATCGTTTATATAAACCTTAGGTCCTATTTTGTATAAAACATGCATTAATCAAACAAAGAGATAGAGAGGATTAAAAGAATCCTAAACGATGTTCAACATCTGAATAAAAGTTACATTTACATTGCATTGCAACCAAACAATCTTTTAGATTCCCATGATTTATAGTTTTTAATATTAGTTTATTTAATTTCCCTTTAGGAAATGACAATTCTTGTGGAGACAATAACTGAATACTATATTATTTGAAATGGTTTGTTGCACTTGCGAAATTCATCATCATGTTGGCAGCGTTACCAAGGATTATTGATCTTTTAAACAACACAATTCACTTTACTTATTTATTTTATTTTCAAATTCTTATATTAAAAAATAACAAAGAAGATTTCATTTTTGATTTAGTTTTGTATTTAGTCATATTTTTATTTTGTACTACAATACTATTAGATATTTGGCTTCTACTATTGCAAGAAAGTAAACAATGGATATTAATAAAGATCCATCTAATTCATATTTTGAGTCGACTACGTACCCATATTGGATGGGGAAAACCCAATTATTAACAAGAGGGGAACTTTTTATTTGGTACTACAATACTATTAGGTATTTGGCTTCTACTGTTGCAGGAAAGCAACCAATGATTATTAATAAAGATCCACCCAATCTATATTTTGAGTCGTATTACCCATATTGGATGGGGAGAACCCAATTCTTCACAAGAGGGAAACTTTTTATTTCGTACTACAATAGTATTGGGTATTTGGCTTCTACCGTTGCAAGAAAGCAACCAATGATTATTAATAAAGATCCATTCAATCTATATTTTGAGTCGTATTACCCATATTAGATATGGAGAACTCAATTATTAACAAGAGGGGATCTTTTTATTTCGTACTACAATACTATTGGGTATTTGGCTTCTACTGTTGCAGGAAAGCAACCAATGATTATTAATAAAGATCCATCCAATCTAAATTTTGAGTCGTATTACCCATATTGGATGGGGAGAACCCAATTATTAACAAGAGGGGGACTTTTTTTGTACTACAACAGTATTGGGTATTTGGCTTCTACAATTGTAGGAAAGCAACCAATGAATATTAATAAAGATCTATCCAATCCATATTTTGAACTGTATTATCCATATTGGAGGGGGAGAACCCAATTCTTAACAAGAGGAGAGCTTTCTAACCCTACAAGAAGGAAGGTTGTAGATGAGACGTTTCTTCGGCTTATTAAGGCATCCCAGCAAAACATTGAATCTTTTGCAAGAATATATCAAAGATTTAACATCTTCGCACACCCATGATCATAACTAATTCATTTCTTCGCAAACTCATGATCATAACTAATTCATTGTTCTTAATCACGCTTTGTCATTTGAGATCTTTTAAGTATTTCTTTCTCAACTTTTATTGTTTTCAACGTGTTGTTACTTTGAATGATTTATTTTATTTTTATGCTAACAAATTTTTGTTCTTTTTATACTATTACTTGAGATAATGTATACTTGAACTCGTTAAACTCTTAAAATAAAGTAATCTTTTCGGTGCTGCCACTTAACTCATACAATTTCCACATTTAATATGTATTAACTTTATAAAATGTTGGGAAAAAAAAAAGATCTTATGGTACTTTTAATTTATAAATAAATGTGTTGTAACCTCTTCTAAGGTTATTGATATAACTAATTTATGTTTTTAATTCATCACTATTATTTCTCTTTTGAGTTGTGTCCCCTATCTATTATGAAAGGCTAAAATGTATAATATATATAAATTAGGTCTAGTAAAAAAATAATTATATGACATATTGACATATATACATCGACATATTGATGATCGTCTAGAATTTTATGTGAGATCTTTACTAAGGTTAATGGTCAATTGAGTGAGTTATTGAGGATAAACATGACATATTGATTAGAGATATTTTATATTAAATTTCAATTTAATAAATGACTTCTAGCAACTACGAAGTGCTAAAAACTATTTAATTGACGCTAACAAAGCACGACAATTTTACTTATAAGTGATTAAAAAAAATTATTACATGCAAACGAGGAAAAATATGTATTTGGTTCACATGTTTGTTTACGCTTTCACCATCTTTATTTCTACACCACTTCCTCATGCTAGAAGTATGTTATTTTCCACAACATTTTTTTTCTTCTAGTTTTTCTTTACACAATATTATATCACCTTTTAATAACATTCTTTTTTTCTTATTTGACAACTTAGGTGACTTTCCATGCAAAACTAAAGCTGATTGTCTACAACATATATATTACATCGTTGAATGCATTTTTGGTTTTTGTCAGTATTTTAGACCCTTAAAACACTCGGTTTAAAAATAATTATGTTACCTATACGCATATAGTTTATTTGTATGTAATAATGTTCATAATAATGTTTCTACTTTTATAGTTTACTTTAAAGTTTGTTTATATTCTATGAATGAAACGTGTATTATTATTATTATTATTATTATTATTATTATTATTAGGAAAATGTTTAATGTCCCGAAAACAATTTCCCGAAAACATCACGACGGTTGCAAACTTATACATTAATCCAACTTATTGTTTGCCACCTACCCATGAATTGTGCTAAATGCTTAGATATGACGGTTCCAAATAATTCATGATAAGTTCAGGATGTTTTCTTTCCCACTAAATAGCACCGCTCTTATTATTATATGCAAATAGTTTTACTTTGCATATAAAAGATATCACAAGAAATAATGTCACTAAAAAATAATAATAAGCTACTTTAATACATAAATGCAATATATGATTATCTAGATCAATTGTTTATTCTGATTCTACATTTAGTATAGTTCTAGAAAAACTTTGAAAAGGTTTTTATGGTCTAACTCAAGAAAATGCCGAGATTGTTGGGATGAATATTTTTCTTGGTTATTCATATTTGAACTCGTAATATCCCCTTTGTGCTTGTGAAATTACAAATTATGTCTGTAATTTCGTCTATAGGCCAAATAAATTTTTTTTTTTTAACAAGGGCCAAATAAAATTATTGAAAGTGTTAAACTTAAGTTTTTGTCTCCTAAAAAAAATTAAGCTTTTGTCATAAATTCATACAAATAATTTATTATAGACATTAAAAGCCGTAACAATACCTGATAATTAAATTTAAATAAACCCAAGATTTTACCATGACTGCAATTTTAGAGAGACGCGATAGTGAAAACCTATGGGGTCGCTTCTGTAACTGGATAACAAGCACTGAAAACCGTCTTTACATTGGATGGTTTGGTGTTTTGATGAGCCTTACCTTATTGACCGCAACTTCTGTATTTATTATTGCTTTCATCGCAGCCCCTCCAGTAGATATTGATGGTATTCGTGCGCCTATTTTTGGATCTCACTTTACGGAAACAATATTATTTCTGGTGCCATTATTCCTACTTCTGCATCTATCAGTTTGCACTTTTACTCGATATGGGAAGCTGCACCCGTTGATGAATGGTTATACAACGGCGGTCCTTATGAACTAATTGTTCTACACTTCTTACTTGGTGTAGCTTGTTACTTGTACCAAAAACAAAACCGTAACAATACACATAAGATGCATGTAATTTATATCTTTAATAGATTTATAATACATAAAATTTATGACACATGTTTCTTTTCCCACCATTGGACCATGGTAGATAATGTTTTTCAAGAATTATTATATTGATGGTTTAATAGTCTGTACATTTATTAAAAGGAATAGAGAGACTCGTTACTATATTTTATAGTATAAAAGATATATAATGTATACATTTTCAAAATGGAGGCAATTATTTTGAAATTTGTACACACATATATATAGTAATAGAGATATCCATGTAGTTTTTTTTACAAATGAAGATGATCTCACTCCGCAACAACTAGGATATTCAAACGACAAGACACCGTCCGACTCTAAAGTTGGATTAAGTCCTTTTGAGTTGATAGAATAGCGATTCTCGAATTTATTAATTGACAATTATATTTATGAAATTGCAACACATGACTCGAAATAAATTATTAATTAATTTCTACGTGATTGTCCGCATGAATCACAAATATCAACACCATATCACCAAAAAGTAAGTGGTTTTTTAATTCATGTATCTCATGTCAAAGGAGACAAGAAAGAAAGAAGAAAACAAGCATAAAATAATTGAGCTAATCCATACAATTATATCATATTCCTTTCAATAAAGTGTCTTTCTCTGTCGCATAAAATATTTTATCTTTTCTTCATCTATAGCTTTTTCTTAGTTTTACTATTTGCCCATAACTTTTTAGTACTAGATTGTAGTTTTAAATACATATTCATAAATATACGTAACGATATTAGAATAGTAACAATAATCTATATATAAAGAAAATAGCATCTTTTAGCTCTTTTGGGCTGACTTTTTCCTCTCCCAAAATTATCATCAGCTTTCAATAAAAATAGCACTTATAACAAACAGATAAAAGTAAATGCAAATATAAAACAAAATGTAACAAACTGTATATATGTTCGATTTTATTCCTTACCATTTAAAAAAGATAATGGATGACAGTGAATTTAAATATTAAAAAAAGTGTAACAAACACAATATTTATTTTTTGGTTACCACACAAAATATATCGTGTAACAAACATGATATGGGTATATGTCCAATTTTTTACTTTATCCTTAAAAAAAGTGTAACAAATTAGATCAAGTGTATCTATACTATCTAATCATATTTTTCATTAATTGTTGGATTCATTAAAAAGATAAAAATTATATTATGAGTTTTTGTTATATTGTCAGTATCATCGAAATAGATAAATATGATTAGTTTGGTTTGTTATAAGTTGAAAGTAACAAGCATTTATGCTTATACTTTAATCAAAATCAAAATTTTATAAAAAAACACCGTTCAAGTGACTTGTTCTTACTCATATGAACCTTATTCATGAGATCTCCAATCACAAAGGTTGGATACCCATCACCTATTAATTTCGAGTGTCTTAAGCCTCTGTCCCCTAGATGTACACAAATTTATTTCATCCTAGTGGCTTTGTTAGTACGTATTTTACACACAATGATGAAGACACAATTTTATTTCACCAAAGAATATTGACTAAGACGTCTCTAAGTCAATTAATCTAATATTTACAAAGTTTATAATAAACTTGTTTTTCATAATAAATATATACATATATGCTTAGTTGACTAAGCGAAAATATTTCCATTTAGGATAAAATATATTAAGCAATGGATTTATTCTCATTGGCTCATATCCAATTAACATCTTTGTATTATTTTAATACATAGGTTTATCCTCTCTATAAGCAATATTTCATGTATTGTTAAACTGAATTCCATGATATACTTCACCAGGGGTATATTCATTAGGTCTAATTAGATAAATTTTAGGCGACAACATCTTCTTAAAGAAAAAACTTTAAATATATGATTAAATACATTACACAAGTCTACTTGAAAAGAATGGTAACACAAAAAACATCTTTGTGCTTTTTCTGGAAAAATGGTAAGACAAAGAACCTAAAAGAATAATCATTTCCAAATGTCTACATACAATCATTCACCGGCTAAAATCAAACATGTAGATTAAACACTGATAAATCCTTTGAACACCTTAACCCTGTACTCTCTCCCAACTTTAAGTTCCATGTGTCCGAAGCTGAAGAATGGGAGTATGAAGAGATTCCCGATGAGATCTCTCGCCTACTGGTGTATCTTAGCCGTCGAAGCTGCAAATAAAAATATCAAGAAGATTGTCCAGAAGATGGTATTTACTTATAAAGGCTGGCATGAGATGTTACCGTTCACCTTGCATGGGTATCGCACTTCAGTGCGTACTTCAATAGGGGTAACCCCCCTTTTCCTTAATATACGACATGGAAGTCGTGCTTCCCGTGGATGTCGAAGTCCCGTCAATGAGAGTCGTGATGAAAGCCAAGCTTGATTGAGTTTAAACACATGACTGCCTTGTGTCCTGGTCAGTTATATCAGAAGAGGATGAAACAAGCTTTTGACAAGAAAGTTCGTCCCCGTGAAAGAGACCTTGTGCAAAAAATATATTATCTTTTCAACCAGACTCCAGGGGAAAATGGACGCCTAATTATGAAGGCCCATATGTTGTTAAGAGAGCTTTTTCTAATGGTACAATGGCTCTTGTGACTATGGATGGTGGCGAACTCGTACGACCTGTGAACGCCAATGCAGTCAAGAAATAGTTTGTCATAAAATATAAGAACAGCTCGGTAAGTCGCAAACCTGAAAAGGCGACTTAGGCAAAAATGAGAGTCTCAGTGGACTGAAAACCCGAAAGGGCGGTCCAGACAAAAATCAAAGACTCAGTACCATTTTCCCAAATTTTGCAAAGATCCGTGGAGCCACGCCATTGGCAGGCCACCACTCAATTAATAAAATTTGAGCCTGTGCCCATTTATTTGGAATTCTCATTTATTCAGTTTGCAAAATTTCTTCTATTTTTGATGGCAATACTTGAAGCAAAATTTTTCAAAAAAAATATATAACTTTAACTTTTTCACATCTTTTGAAAAGTGTAAACAAAAAACACACTGTCTTTGAACTCTTGAGTTGGTAGAGCGTACATCAACATCCGCCTCGAGAAGGGTTAAACTCTACAAGGGAAACATGGCTAAACGTTGTGGGAGGAATGCTGTCAAAAATACATATCACAAAAAATATAGAAAGAAAAGCTCACTAAGATGAAAACCTGAAAAGGCGGCTTAGGCAATAGAGAGCGTTCCGGTGGACTGAAAACCCGAAAGGGCGGTCCAGGCAAAAATTAGGGACACAAAAAAGGAACACATTCCTAGTGGACTGAAAACCCGAGAGGGCGGTCCAGGAAAAAGTTAGGGATTTACAAACAAAAGTTAGGGTCCAAACAAAAGAAAAAACATGATTAATGAAGCGTGCCAATGGAAGAACACTCCGTGTCAATTTACAAATGGCGACTTCTTCCAGATTTTTAACTAATAATGGACTTTCTCCCCAAGAAGTGTCTATTTCCCCCCATCAGATGCCACCTTGTGTCGGGCTTTACCCCGTCAATGGCTCGATTTGTCCCCATTGATATCATCTCCGATGAAGTTTGCCGAGTGTTTGTACTGCGATGTCAGTCCACTTCCCATCTTTCCTGTCCCGTCTTGTTTCGTCAAGGTCACCTGTTATATACAGTCATAAAGTCGTACAAGTTGTACATTCATACGTTCATGCATACACATCATATACACAACATCATTCATACATGATTGCATTTTCCATCCAAAGTCTTGTTTGACCGTATCTCTTCAGTTCGGTCCTAACGAACTGAAGTGGCAGGTTCTACAAACGAACAACTTGCAAATACATTTTATTTTTTCAAAAGTGTCATCACCGGTATGTCGGATCACTAGATGTCACTCATCATGTGCCAAACGAACAACTTGCAAATAACTTTTAAATTTTTCAAAAGTGTCATCCCCGGTATGTCAGATCACGAGATGTCACTCATCATGTGCCAAGCGAACAACTTGCAAATTACTTTTAAATTTTTCAAAAGTGTCATCCCCGGTATGTTGGATAAAGAGATGTCACTCGTCATGTGCCAGGCGAACAACTTGCAAATATCTTTTAAATTTTCTCAAAAGTGCCATCCCCGGTATGTCGGATCACGAGATGTCACTCGTCATGTGCCAAGAAAACAACTTGAAAATACCTTTTAAATTTTCTCAAAAGTGTCATCCCCGGTATGTTGGATCACGAGATGTCACTCGTCATGTGCCAAGCGAACAACTTGCAAATCCCTTTTAAATTTTCTCAAAAGTGTCATACTCGGTATGTCAGATCACGAGATGTCACTCATGATGTGCCAAGCGAACATCTAGCAAATACCTTTTAAATTTTCTCAAAAGTGTCATCCCTGGTATGTCGGATCACGAGATGTCACTCATCATGTGCCAAGCAAACAACTTGCAAATACCTTTTAAATTTTCTCAAAATTTTCATCCCCAGTATGTCGGATCACGAGATGTCACTCATCATGTGCCAAGCGAACAACTTGCAATCACCTTTATTTTTATCAAGTGTCATCCTCAGTATGTCGGGTCACGAGATGTCACTCATCATGTGTCAAGTGAACAGTTTGCAAATACCTTTATCTTTTTCAAAAGTGTCATCCTCAGTATGTCGAGTCACGAGATGTCATTCATCATGTGCCAAGTGGCAAGTTCTACAAACGAACAACTTGCAAATACCTTTTAATTTTTCTCAAAATTCTCATCTCCAATGTGTCGGGTTAAGAGATGTCACTAAAAAAACGGTATATTACCACATACAGCTATCAATACCGATAGTAGGTAATACCTGTCATTCGTCCACCAACAACTATTAATACCAATAGTAAGACAATGTCTTTTTTCTTTTATATTACCACAAACAACTATCAATACCAATAGTAGGTAATACCTGTCATTCATCCACAAACAGCTATTTATACCAATAGCAGGACAATGTCTCTTTTTTCATATTACCACCAACAACTATCAATACTGATATTGGGTAATACATGTCTTTTGTCCACATACAACTATTTATACCAATAGTAGGACAATGTCTCTTTCATGTTCGTCCGCATACAACTATTTATACCAATAGTAGGACAATGTCTCTTTCATTTTTGTCCACATACATCTATTTATACAAAAAGTAGGACAACGTCTCTTTTACATTTTACCTTAATACAACTATCAATACCGAAAGTAGATAATACCTGTCATTTGTCCACATACAACTATCAATACCGATAGTTGGACAATGTCTCCTTTATTTTACCTTCATACAGGTATCAATACCAATAGTAGGTAATACCTGTCTTTTTGTCCACATACAACTATTTGTACCAATAGTAAGACAATGTCTTTTTCATTTCAACTTCCTTAAGCTATCCTTATACCAATGGTAGATAAAACTTGTCATTTGTCTTCATTAAGCTATCCTCATACTTATAGTAGACAATGTCTTCTTTTTCAACCTTACCTGCATTAAGCTATCCCACGATAGTAGGTAACCTTGGTCTTTTGTCTTCATTGAGCTATCATTTTGAATCAATACTATAGTAGACCACCCTTTTTCCAAGTGAAACTGCATTATCCCCCAATTTTTTACTTAAGATCCCGTTTCACTTTGTCTTTTGGCCCGAAATATTTTTGTCTTTTCGAGGAAAATTTCGGCAGAGTTATTTTAAAATAACTCATTTTGGTTGGTTCGTTTCAGGCCCACCTTTTATTTATTTTATTTTAGTCTTTTTTATTTTTATTATTTCTTTTTTATTTTATTATTTGGTCTGTTTTTTTTAATTTATTTTATGTTTGTTTTTTATTTTAAATTAGTAAAAAAAAATGTCCAAGGCCAACTCTCAGCCGCACCATCATTCATGGCCAAGATCACTCTCATGTCAACTTTCCTATACCAAAATCATCAATTACATTCAATCACCATCAAGTTCTTTAATGAGTTTTTCAATTTTGGAAAATCCAAAGAGCCTTTAAATCATCAACAAAAATCATCAGAAAGGACATCAAGAAAAAACAGATAAAACCACCAAATCCAAAAACAGTTCGAACAAACATCACAAAACCAACAATAACGAATCCAGATTCAAACCAAACCAAAAAAATTTGAATACAACATTACAAATCAATAAACAAATCGCCACAAACCCAAATCCAAATCGGCCAAACCACAAACCGAAATCAACAGTGTCCAAACTCACAAGACTACCAAACCGTAACACGATCCAAATCACCACAAGCCACAAATCACCCAAAAACATTACAAACCAGAATCTCAAAACCGAACCGACAGTAACCAACAACAAAAAAAAAACGAACCATAACGTACATCACAATCATACAACCGGTTCCAAATCGAATCCATCAAAAACAAACAAAAAGGTACAAAGTTCTCTTTTTTAGATCTAGGACTTTTACGTTTGTCTTTGGATTTTTTTTTATTAAGAATTGAGTAGAGGGGAAGAAATGGTTTCGAAAGACAAAAAAAAAGAGCTTTTTTTTACTCCGCGCCACAACTGTGCCGGAATTCCATCCGGCCGGATTTACGTCGAAGACGAGGAAGGGAAGGGGAGAGAGAGGGGAGTTAGAGGTCAGAGTGAAAAGGTTAGAGAGAATGGAAAGAAGAAATGAAAGAAAGAAAGAAAAAAAAATCATCAGATTTTGCCTATTTATAGGCCCTTGAGATCCAATGCTCGTGGGTGCATGCTTTAGCATGCATCTTCACATCTCTGGCCTTCTGATCTTGATGAGAGGGCCTGCAACGCTTTACCTCCTGATCAAATCAGAGCCATTTGATCAAATCAACGACCCAGATTAATTCCCTATGACCCAATGCACTTGAGCCTATTTTGACCCAAATCTGTTTTCTGCTCTTTTATTCGCACCCTTTTTTTTTATCATTTGCACCCCCTGAACTTTTATTTTTATTTCTTTCTTTCGCAATTTATTTCTTTATTTATTTGCAATTCATTTTTTTTAATCTTTTTTTAGCATTTTAATCTTTGTTATTTAATTTGCAATTAGAATGTATTTAGGAAAATTGCAAATATAAAGAAAAATATGCATTGTCTTTTATTTCTTTATTTATTCAGCTTTTATATAAAAAATGCAAAAAAATAAATTAGGTTTAGTTTATTATCCAAGGGAAAGGGGCCCGTTTTGACCTAGTGCCACTACGGAATTCTCGCGCTTTTAATTTATCGTTATTTTAATTCTTTTAGGCTTTTAAAAAGAAAAATAAAAAAAACATTCAAATAATCAAAAACAAATTTAATAAAAAGGAATTATTTTTCCAAAAAACTTTAATCCATTTTAAAACCTTTCTTAAAATTAAAAAAAAAAAACAAATTTTCTCTTTACCATTTGGCTTTTATTTTTAAGACCTTTTCAAAAATAATAAAGAACATAAAACAAATCACTCAGCTTTTTATCCCAATGTACGTAGTTTTGATCTCTCACGGGTACGTAGGCAAAAGACTTTGTATTTCCAAATCAAAAAATAAATAAAAAATATTTTCTATTTTTCATTACATTAATCTTTTTTTGCAAGAAAATAATAATAAATTTTAGCCAAAAATAAATAAATGCAAGATGTTCCTATAGAGTACTATAGACGTTTAGGGTGCCAATACCTTCCCTTTACGTAACTAACCCCTGAACCTTAAATCTCTAAAAATGTGAGTTTATTCGAACTTTTCCCCCTTTCCCTTGGAAATATTAAAGCTTGGTGGTGAATCCTAATTTTGTGAGACAATGCTAATCAATAGCTTGATCTCCGAAAATCACCGCGACACAGGCGAAGGGTCAATGTTCGTGATAAAATCTTCTCAACAACTCTATCTGCGCTGACACTCTTCTCCAACTTCTCTCAAATCACTACCTATAAAAGGAGTTGAAGACCTGAAGAAGAAGTAACAAGACTCTGCTAGTTAGAAAAAGTGTAAGAACGAATTAACTTACTAGTTACTAGTTAGAAAAATTGTAAGAACGAATTAACTTGTTTGCAGTTGGGGAAAACATTTTATAAAGTATCTCGCCTGCGTGCTTGAGAATATAAGTCTCTTGGTGAAACCTTGAGCACTTAGGAGTCTCAATTTAGTGGGGATTGAGCAAAGTCTTAAGCACGAAATCCATTGGAAGCGTAAGGGGACTGGACCACTCCTGAATTGTAGGAGGAACCAATATAAAATTGTTGTGTGTCTCTTATCCGCTGAACTCAAACTCTGCATTAGAATCAGATTGCTGTTTCTAACCCAAATTCCCCCCCCCCGTTTGTGTTTTTCTCTTTATTAAATTTAAATGGTCAACTTAATAAATGGCTTCTTGTAGCTTCTAAGTGGTAAAAGCTATTTAATTGAAATTAACAAAGCATGAAAATTTTACTTATAAGCGATCAAAAAATAATAATTTTATTACGCGAAAAGATATGAATTCACTTCACATGCTTGTTTATGCTTTCATCATCTTTCTTTCTATGTTTCGTCCTCCTGCTAGAAGTATGTTATTTTCCACACAATTTTCAACTGTTATAGTTTTTCTTACACAATATTATATCACCTTTTTGTAACATTTTCTTTTTACAATGTAGACACCATTCCATGCGCTACTAAATATAATTGTCCGGTTAATGTATATTACATGGTTGAATGCCTTGGTGGTTTTTGTGACTATTGGAGAGACAAAAATTCAGATTAAATATAATTATGTTTACCTTGCATAATTTCATTTGTTGGAGGGACAAAAATTCAGTTTAAAAATAATTATGTTACCTCGTATAAATTCATTTGTACGTAATAATGAAATGTGTATCATCATCATCATCATCATAGTGAATTTCGTCTGACAAGTATCTTGTCAAAAAAAAATTCGCATTACCAAAATATCATTAAAAAAGAAAGATACACAAAATGAAAAGGGAAATTAGGTCTACACCTTTTCAGAAATACATAAACCTATAGTAAGGTAAGTCTAGTTGATTCATTATATACTCATGCTTAAGATTGTCAGGGATGAAGAACCAAACACATGAAGACAATGCTAACTAAAGTTAGCTGACGCGTCTGCACTAGTGTTCCCCTCTATATATATATGTGAGAAACCAAAAATTGCAATCTCAATACCTGTCAAAATTTCATCCAGATAATAAAGCAATTAGTCTTTAACTTAATCTTAAAAAATTCCATCATGTTCTAGATATTAGATAATAAAATATTAGGTTTAAGATATCGGGCCTTTATATTAGTAAATTAGTGTTCATTACGTTTTATTATATATTTTCTTATAACCTTTTGTAATGTTGACCAATTAATATTCCATGAAACCTAGCCATCTTTATTTTTCCTATTCTCTCTTTCTCTATTTTGTATTAGTATTGTTAACACTAGCAACTTATAATAACAAATATGCATCATCTAAATTGGTCTGGACATCAAATTCATGAAGATTAACCTCCTAAACAATTTCCTAAACCTTGCATGTTTGGAGAGTTAACTAACACCTTTTTCATTATTATTTTATTTGACAAAATACCTTTATAATTGTTGATGTCATTTCAATAATCAATATATATATATATATATATATATATATATATATATATATGTATGTATGTATATATTAGAGGCATGCAACTACACTAGATAAATGCATTACATCAGTCGCTGAAGGAACAATAAGACCATGCAAGCTGATTATCCAACCTAGGCCGAATCATATATACATACCTACCTACATTTACCAAATTAAATCAGTAATTAGTTATCAATTAAACTTATTTGTAAGTCACCTCTTGTAGTGAGTTCCTCTTGATTGATACCCAATCTCCAAAACCTTCTAAGTTGGTTTCAAGCTGCTAGCATTTCATTTCATCAACCTCAGCCCCTACAATTTTTCAATACCATTTTCAATCTATTTGATCATCAATTTTCAGTACTAATTCTTTATAGGCTTATTCAATCACCCGGTCCCTTAACTTAATTGATTGTCTTAATTTGGTCCCCTAACTATAATTTGTACCAATTTGGTCCCCTATGTTTTGCTCCGTTACTAGTTTTAGTCATTTTTATTAGTTTCTCTCAAAAAATCGTTAACAGAAAGGACTAAAACTAGTAGACCAAATTAGTACATAAGTTTACGTTTTTTTAGAGAAACTAATATAAAAGACTAAAACTAGTAATAGAGCAAAACATAAGGGACCATATTGAAACAATCAATTAAGTTAAGGGACCAAGTGATTGAATAAGCCCTTCATAATTAAAACTTATTAGTAGTAACTCTCCTCTATGAGTAATCTTCCTCTTGGTCTAAAATGACTCAATCTATCCCTAGTCAATTATTCTACTTCAGCTCCTATCAATCTACAACAATACTACTGGATACTCAAGTTCCACATGCAAATGCTCAATTCAACCAAATTGTGAAAATGGAATTTGAGGAAAAAAATAGGGTTTAGGTTTGGTCATTCCATAAAGGAAGAGGGAAGGGGTATTTGATTCACCTTCGTTCACTTTTTGCTTTAATGAAAGATTTGAGAGGATGGTTAAGCATGCAATCAGATTTTTTTATTTTATTTCCCTCCTTGTCCTTTTTTCTTCTATATTGTTACCACTTTCTTCACCACTAAGTCCTTCCTTCTTCACTTATTTACAAGTTTTCCTTTCATCTTAAAAATACAATAAAGTCCCTTTCTTTTGATATATATATACCTAAGATATAATTAGTTAATATTTTCTCTTGGCTAAAATAACAAATTATAATTAATTTCACTTTGATCAATAATAAGTTTTCCGGGTTGTAACGGTTTTTCACCTTAGTGAAAACATGATCACAATAGTTTCATATCCTTGCGCTAACATGATCACAATCGTTTCATTTTCTGCCCAACTAATACTTTGGTTCTTTAGGTGGTGTTGTTCTCAATCGATCTTTTTTTTATCTCTAGTTGCGTTAATTTGTGTCATTCTCAGTGATTAAAACACAAATCCATGGTGTTGTGTTTCTTTTTTGGGTGTAATTTTATTCATTGGGTGGAATTTGATTCCGTCAAATTTCCATGCACATCAAAGATTATGTTCTGGTGCTATTCATGTTTCGTCATGGCTAATGACATCATCGTTATGTGGCCATGTCTCGCCTCTACTCCGGTTTCGATCATCCCTAATCCAGTTTCAGTTGCATGAAATAAGCAAAATAAGGATCGTTCATTTGCAGACGTGTAAACAATTTTTGTGATATTTCTACAAATCAGCTTCCTCGACGTTGTATCAAAGGGGATGATATCACCATCAGTATTCCTGAAGATCATTATCTTGCAGGTCTTGAAAAATGTGAACATAATCTTCATGGTCGAATTATTTGGCCAAAGGATGACTTGTCGCTAAAAATAGAAGTGTTGCGTGCAAAACACCTTGTATTTTAGAAGTCTTTGCGCAGATGGGGAGTACTATCCTTAGGAAGAGGCTTTCACGAGTTCACCTTTTCTTCCCTCGACGATGTTCAAAGTGTTCGATCTGTCAACTCTTGGAACTTAAGCCCGGGTACATGAAACTCTTGTCTTGGAGTACAAAATTGTCCCCCCTGGCCTGCAAAACAATAAACTAAATCTCTGATTTTGGTCGGAATTTATGATTTAGCTCAAGAATATTGCCCAACATCATATCATATTTGCAATCGCAAGTAGAATTGGTACTCCTATTTATTTAGATGCAACAACTAATAAATCTATGTTTGAGCAATCATTTGGTCACTACGCTCGTATTTTAACTTATGATCTTAGAAATTGTGTTCTGGTGGAGAGAAATGATTTTGCTTTTTTTGCTGGGATAGATTGCGCGAATCTTTTAGAATTTTGTAATCACTGTAAAAATGGTGGCTCTCAACATTGCTAATTTCAAAATAATTAAATTTGTCAAGAAAAGTGCAGACGATATTCATCACAGTTGGAAGGAAACCACGAAAAAAGTGCAGATGATATTAATCGAGCTTTTTTCCTGTTGTTGATATAGAAAGGGAATTCGCAACTCCGAGAGAAAATAATAATGATGATATTTTACATACGCATGTTGCTCATCATCAGGAAGATAATTCCTCCTCTAAAGGATCTGAATTATTTGATGCTACGGATGAGGAAGTAGAAGATAGAATAGATGAACAAGAAACTGAAATTATAGAAAATGCGGTCCAGGTTCAGGGTGGCCACAATCGGATTCCCTAAGTGGTGCACTCAGATGTCCAAATATTAAAAGAAACTTCGGCTTGTTTGGAAGAAAATGATGCAATTACTAATGACCCTTGAGTGCAGCATAACCACAAGTGTGAGAAGTCTAATGTTCATGATCATGAGAAAAAATTTGGTGTAGAAAATGTGCAAAATTATGATGAAACGAATAACTCACAATGTGGAAAATACAAGAGATGGTAACAACAAAGAGGGAGAAAATAACCAAGAATCTTTCCAATTTGCAAGTGGTGTTAAGTCAAAAGAAGGCTTATAATAAGAAAAACAATATAACAAAGGCTCTCATGGAACCTGGTCTAGGATAGGATCTCTATATCCTACTCAATGAAGTGTATATATTGGAACATTAGGGGTATTGATAACTCCCATTCTATGTTGGAATTTAAGGGTTTGTTTGGTGCGAAGGGTATGATAAGGACATGATATGATAAAGAGCTAGATAAAGATAGAATATAATGGCAATATGATAGACATGTATCATGTCATGTGTTAGGTGCATACACGATAAGAAAGAGGATTGCATCCATATTTACCTATAGAAAAGAACAAGTACTCTGGAGTTGGTATATAGCATTAGTGATGATGGAATAACATAATATTTTTTTAGCTATGTTTTTAGTGTAATTCTTGCATTTGAAGGCAAATTAGAAGTGTATTAAAGGAGTTGCATTTGAACAAGACAATAGTGAATTACTTAGTTTCTAATACAATTGAATCCAAGTATGAATTTAGGAAAATAACTCATCTTTAGGGACCCTCGTAATTTGCAAGGGCGAATTGCGGGGATTAAAATAAAACATCATTTGATTCATCATGGGGTTATGTTCTACATTCTTAAATCCAATATAAGAAAATTATAAACAAATCACAAAGGGGGATTCAAGGATTATCTAATCATCATTAAACATCGGAATCAACCTAACATGATATCGCATTGAACATGACAAATAAAACTCTGCAACCACTTCACATCTTTTCTCTTATTATCCATGTGGACACAATTAACTTACCGGTTCAAATGGTGCACTTGCCTAAATTTTACATCAATTAGAAAAAACAATCTTTTCGTATAAAATAAAAAAAAAAAACAAACATACATACTTTTAATTTTTATCCATAGAAATCAAAGAAGGTATGAAAAAACTACTTTTTATTACGAAAAAGAAAAAGGAAAAAGAAAAACATACTTCTTTTTTTTTTTATAGAAAAACAAACAAAAATTAGGAAAAATTATGGAGAAACAATTCAATCGGGAAATATAGAAGCATCATAAATTATTGAAAGAGAAACAAATATGGAGGCACAATTCCAATCAGAAATTATGAAATTTATTTCCTATACCTTTTAAAAATTCCAATCGAGAAGCAAATTGAAGCAACGATGGAAAAATTTATAAAGCACAAAAGCACAAAAATTAGGCAAAAAAAATTGAAAGGTACGAGCACATAATTAGGAACATAAAATGTCAGTTGAAGATTAGAGAGAATGAACGATAATGAGGGAATAGTCAATGGGATAGGATGACAATAGGTTTAATTTATCCTTTCTTATTTTTTGAGGAAATTTATCCTTTCTTGTTGTTGCATCAAACGAGATTTAAAAAGGATTGCATAATTTTATTATATACTATCTCCTTATCATACGTACTAAACAGGTCTTAAAAGGTTTTGTGATATCAACAATCTGTCGTTCTTTTTTATTGTGGAACGTTGGATGAACTTTAAAGTTTTTTCTAGAAGATTGTTATCTTAGTTAAATCTTAAGATTTTTGCAATAAATAGTAGAGGTTATCTTCTTCAATTAATTTATGGTGCTTATGTTATGTTAATTATAATCTAACTATCCTTGTGGTTTCATATTAACATGTCTCTTTTACAGTTTATTGGTGATTGTACAACACTATTCTTGAGGCTCATGAGCGCTATGGTAGACATGCTTCTCCTAGAATTTCCTTTTCTGAATTTCAAGAATGGTTGGATTCCGATGATATTTTGTACCTTCCCACTAGAGGTTCTTCTTTCACTTGGTCTAATGGGAAAAGAGGTTCTCGCAACACTGAGAAGCATCTTGATAGAGATGTTTGTAATCAACTTTGGATTGATAGCTGGACTTCTTCTAATTGGTGCACTCTCATTAAATATAATTTTGATCATTATCCTTTATTACTTGATTTCCAGCATAATCAAATTATGTATGTTTCTTCTTTTCGTTAGGTAAATTTGTGAGCGTCTCACGATGATTATATTAATGTTGTGAAAGATTTTTGGAACATTAATATTGTACGTTGTCTGATGTTTATTTTAACACAAAATCTGAAACTACTTAAGAATAATTTGAAAGGTTGGGAACAAAAATATCTTGGTGATGTGCATTTGAATGTCCAAGTAGCTCTACCATTGGTTTTTTGGATTCACTTATGGACCAAGAGAAACATGTTCAATTTGAATTCCACAAAGCTCCTAAATTTGAGGAAGATTGATGGCAGGAAAATGCTAAGGTTAAGTGGCACATCGAGGGTGATAGAAATACTCGATATTTTCACAAAATTGCAAACGTGAGGTGTGCTACCAAAAATATTTCACTTCTTTGTCTTGGTGATAATTTAATCACGAATTCCTGACTTGGTGAGTGATTATGTCAATAAGATGTTAACTACTTTTCCAAATATGGAGGAGGTTTGAAATTTTGTTTTCTTTCTGAATAAATATAGTGCATTAGGTCGTAGTCGTTTTGGTACTTTCTTTTTCCACGCCTTTGAGGACATTGTGGGGAAAGATGTTTTTAATGCCATGTAAGAATTTTTCATATATAGTTGGATCATGCTTAACATGAACCCCAACAATGTTATCTGAATTCCTAAGTCTACTGAAGCAGACTCTATTGATCAATACATACATATTGCATTGGCTAATTTCATGTTCAAAGTCATCACAAAAATTCTTGTTGATAGACTTGCTCAAGTTGTTCCTTATACTATTTCTCATCAGAAAAGTGGTTTCATTCATGGAAGGAAAATTTCTGCATCTTTCTTGCATCAGATGCATTTAATATTCTTCACAGCAGGTCTTTTGGAGGTATTATTGCTTTAAAAATTGATATCGATAAAGCTTTTTACACCCTAGATTAAGATTTCTTTATACATGTTCTGAGGGCTTTTGTTTCAATTAAATCCTTTGTAATTAGATTAAAACGATTTTCTTGTCTGCCAAACTTCCTATTTATCTTAATTGTAAGTTGGATGGTTGTTTATCTTGCAAGAGAGAGATGAGGCAAATGGAGCCTTTATCCCCTATTCTATTTTGTTTGGCAGAAGATGTCGCAAGTAGGGGGTTAACTAAGATGGTTAATGACTACGCCTGATCATATGATGTTTTTAGCTATGTTTTGAAGTTTGATTCTATGCATTTGAAGACACTACAGAGGTTTTAGATTGAGTTGCTCATGGTTTTGAGAATGTTTTTATTTTAGTCATTGTAATTCTATTTCTTCACTAACCAGATACTACATAGGTTTTTTGAGTCTTTTAAGGTTAAATCTTGTTATTCGATAAAGCAACACACCTCATGGAAGTTACGAGGTAACATGCAAATATGTTAGCTATAAGGACACTCGAGTGCATGCAAAGCCAATTTAGATTGTATTTAGTTAAAATAGTATTTAATTGTTGTAAGAATGTATATTTGAGTTTTGGGAACCTTTTATGCTTTCTATTGTTATTCTGAATGACAGGTCATGTGAAGATGTTCAAAGCTATAACACTGGGAAGCATGCTAACGATTCAAGAAGATGTTGTGCAGGAATTTGGAACTACATCGTTGATGATATCTTAGTACGGGTCATACAAGTGCATGACCTTGGGTCCATTATTTGCATGTCTTGAGGAGTAAGTTTACAGGAGCTGGCTCTAGAGAATGTAGTACAATAAAGAAGAAATTTTCTGATTCCAAGAAGGGTAACAATTCATAGGAGAAAGTACTAAAAGACACATCTTGGCGATGTAGGGACCTACATCGTTGTGACGTATCAGACTTGGTTTTTATCAGATATGTATCAATGAGGGCCCATAACATCTTGTTCTTGGAGAGGAAGAGAAGGGAGTCTCAAATAGTACACCAAAGAAATAAGGTATATTCATATGCTTAATGGTTAAGTAAAGGACCATTACACGGGAAAAGATCAAAATGGCACTACTAAAGGATAAGAAAATGACTTGTACTATAAAAGGACAACAATTCTTCATTTGCAAGGTGTGCTAGTGGTGTATTGTGCTAAATAGAATAGAATAGAGATTGGAGGCAGCAACCTCCAATCAACCATTTCCACCATTATTAGAGATTCAAATCATTCTTTTTCATCTCATACCTTCATCCATTTCATATTGAAATCATAGTAGTTAGAATCTTAGAGTTTTAGAGTTATTAGAGTAAATTGTTAAGGGAGTCCTGCAAAAAACTCGCCTTCATCCCCAAACGATTGTAATTTCTCTTTTGTAAACATTAATCTTATCTAATGATTTATGAAATCATGTTTTTACCTCTTATCTTCTCCATTTCTATTTTTGAGTTTATGTTCATTATGAACTAACCACTTTTCTGGTCAGGGAATGATTATGTAATAATTATGTTTGTAAGTTCAATTTGTTAGAATCTTTAAAGCTTCTTTCAAACAAATTGTTTTAACTTGAAATCTTTAGAAGCAAAAATTGATCACTTTTACTTATAATGTTATAGTTTCTTGAAAACGATAGGGTATGGGAATGAAACATGATTGTTTGATATGAGTTAGTCCATATGCATCGGGAGGTGAAGGGATCAAGAGAGACTACTTTGCACGAGTACCAGATTTTGGAAGAGGTTTTAGGCGCGAAGATATAACTTGGACTCTTGTTGTAGTCCAAAGGCTCAGTAGAATAACACTTCAATAGGAAATGTTGAGATCTTAACCTAGCAACGTTGTGTATAGGGTTTTGTGTGATTGAACACCGATAGGTGGTCTTCAAGGGCTTAATATGAAGGCCGAGTGTGAAACACTCCTAGTGGCCACCGGGTTTCAAGGAAGCTATGTGAAGTTATACGAAGCTATAACTTCTATCTCAGAGTTGTAACTTTCTAAATCTTGCAAACCTCTAACTTTACCAAGTTAATTCCTTAACCACACTTTTTCACTTGAATCACTGATGCCTTTTTACATGCTTTATTTACTTCTACATTTTTCTACTTTAGTATCTTAGAACCTTATATTTGTTATTTGTCTTTTTGGATCATAAATAATTAAACTTAATATTTGAAAGTGATTTTAGAGAAAAGTGATTTTAACAAAATTGACTATTTGAATTTGGTTGAACAATCACAAACAATGAATTAACAAATATCAAATATATGCGGAATAAGATTTTATCGAGAATTGAGAGATTCACGATACAAATCTTTTTAACAAAATCTATTATTAACAATCCTTGAACAAGATACAAAACAATATACAATTCCAAACCAAACCTATATGACAATAAACCTACTAATCAATTGAGAAACACAAAACACATGACTTTGAATAATTGAATTGGTATTGCAATTAATTGAACCAATAGAAATTGTTTTAACCTAAATTAAATGGATTTAGATTAATCTTTTGAGAAAACATTACTTAGATCAAAACTAGCAATTTACTAATCAATTATTCAAATAATCAAGTGCTATATTAAAGTAGATAGATAGAGAGAGAGAGAGAGAGAGAGAGAGAGAGAGAGAGAGAGAGAGAGAGAACACCGATGTTTATTGTAGTTCACCCTTGTTCGTCCTCGTTAAGGGCCACCTCTACTCTACTTGATGAAGTACGCCTTCACCAAGGTCATGCACTATGTATGAAAAGTTGATTACAATGTTTACAAGAATTCCTTCAAATTAAAGCCCTAATTCTTCAACTCCTATGTAAAACAAAGCTCCCCCAAACTTCAAGTACCCCTTGAATTTGGTGCTTCTTGAATCTTCAGATCCTTGAATTACCCGTGCACTCCTTTGATCTCTTCACTCAAGTCTTCAATGCTACGTCCGGTAAACGAACCCCCTTCGATCTCAAGAACGGTTAGAAAGACCCCCAAGCCCTTTGGAGGTGGAATGAGATTATTCAATTCCTTTGAAGCCTTGATTAAGCCCAATCAATCTTCTTGAGAGAACCAACTTACAATTCCTACTAGCACCCTAGAGAATCTACACACTCAAAGACAAATTGATTCTAAGGAAAGATGCAAATGATTCAATACTTTTGGAGTTATGAGGAGGAGACTATTTATAAGGAGAGGTGATAAGACTAAATTTTCGCACAAAAACAACAGACTGAATCGATTCATTTAACTTTTGAATCGATTCAGACATGACAAGATTAAATCCAGATGAAGGAAAATTTATGAAGATTGATGCAAGTCAGGCCAGGTATGAAACGATTCAAGCTTCCCAGATGGATGATTGAATCGATTCAAGGTAAAAATGAATCGATTCAGAGAATTCGATGATACGACTCATGAAGGAATGATACGATTCACTCAAGGTCAGAACTTTTTGAGAAGATTCAACCATAAAATGAGTCGATTCATGCAGATAGAAGACACAAATGTAACATGAAGGTGAGAAAAACCAAAAGAAGGGGGGGTTGAATTGTGTTTTTGGAAACTTCTTCTTTTACGTTCTAGATAAGTGTCCTCAGGTTCAGAGTCTGAAGTAGTTCAGAGTCTGAGTGAGTTCAGAGTCTATGTGCAGCGGATAATGTAAAGAACAGAAGAAGAAAGAACACAATCAATTATACAGGTTCCTTCCACAAACCG
>Ga0228711_1001920_pt1 | contig 31365 bp, 14 predicted proteins | sample MedpolnodulmetaG_2_FD_177996 | JGI IMG/M metagenome (GOLD analysis project Ga0228711, IMG submission 177996) | Root nodule microbial communities from Medicago polymorpha collected in Santa Monica, California, United States - brown nodules | ecosystem: Host-associated > Plants > Roots > Nodule... | reverse complement strand
AATATTCGAGACTTTTCTCTCAATTCTGGTGGATTCCGGAAACCCTTATTTTGATAGGTTTGTCGCTTGCAACCCTATTTTCACAAGTTTGTCGCTTGCAAACTTGTTCTTTTCTATCTAGGTTTAGTGCTTGTTAACCCTACGCTTCCGTACTGCGTCACCTCTTGCTTAAATTTGGACTTATTGTAGAAACATGTCTGGTATCTTGAGTTTGGCATGTAGGAGATTTATATTGAGTAGTTTTCTTCCATATGGGACAAAATATAACGAAATGGCCTGTTCAGTTCTGTTCTCTTTGGTTCCATCCTTTTCAATGGAACTAAAATGTATCACTTTCTGACATTTTGTTATGTGTTGTTCTATTTTTCAATATACACCAAACATATAATAGAACTCACACGTTTAGTTCTGTCTTGTTCTGACCTGTCTACCATACACTAGAATATATATTTTTTGAATGACAAATGTTAGTAATTAGTTGATAGATTAATATCTACTCCTTCGTCCGGGTTTGAAGCCAGGACTTCCAACTCCTTTAACCCTTAGATCAAACCAGTTGAGCTACCCAACCCCCCCTACCAAACCCTACCAAAGATGTTTTACAACTTTAATCAGGTCAAGATACCTAGAGAGCTATATTATTATATTTATATCATTGAATTATTTGTGGCTGTATTGATTCATATTTCTTGATATTGCAGTGAGTGCTGTTAGTTGGTGGCCTTATGTGCTTGCAGTATTGGGTCTCTTCACCATAGTCACTATGTGGGCAGTTGTAGTAACTGAAGGTTGCAGGAAAGTAAAGCTTCAGTACTATGGTTTCAAACTTGCTTCTGCTGCAAGGTAATGTCATTGAAGTTGTCCAGACAGTTGAACCTTGTTATACTCATTGAAACTGTAAATGATACTGAAGTTATGACATTCTCTAACCCATAAAAAGTTTTACTTGGCATTTTCTGACAAGTTGGTTCATGAGGAAGGTTGTTACATACCTCAGGAAACTGTGGATTCTGTTTTCATGTTCTGTGCCTTCTGTGGCTTGAATATTAGCTTATTTGACTTAGGTCATATATTCATTAGAATCCATTGTCCTTATTTATTATGACAGACAAGTTTATGTCTTTCTGAAGGAATTAAATGATAATCTTGAGTCCTTGACTGTACCGATGCCAAAAATTGAGACATTCATGCCTCTCAATTTGAAACAGGGAGCAATCACCTATTACTGAAGTGGAGCCATATATTCCTTTCAATATAAATCCAGCAGGGATGCAGCCTGTTTTGACCACCTCGTACCTCTTGGCCTTTCCAAGCATTGTCGCTGGGTACGTACATTCCGTTTTGCATTTCAAATGACACTCTTGGTTTGACCTCATGATTCAAGTTTTGTCGGTTCCATAGCTTGCTAGCACTCTATCTCTCTCTGTTTGCTTGCAAATGTGTTTGCCTGTTGCCAGTTACATGTTGTTAAAAATAATAATGAAGTTTCCTTTACTGCTCATTTGCGAAGTGCAATTTCTAAAACTGCTATTAATTGGCAGTTTGCTTGGGTCACCTTTTTGGAAGCATGTGAAGGAAATGTTGAATCCTGATACTTCTGTTGGTGCTGAACCGTGGGTCTACTATTCCATATATGCCTTCTTTGTCTTCCTTTTCAATATATTTGATATTGTAAGTTTCTTGTTGCTACTATTATATGATTGAACAATGTACTTGATATAAGGAGTTTCTAGCCTTTTTTTTAAGCTTTATTTCGTTACAAGTTACTGGTTTTCACAAATTGATAAGTGATGGATTAAACTTAAGGCTGCTGTAAAAATTCGTCTGAAAAGGGCTCCAGTCTGAAATGAAAACATTGAAGAAGACACTAATATGTGTTACAACAAAGTTTGCATGGTATCCCAAAATGTTACTGATGTAGCACATTATTTCAAATTCTAGTTACATAGACATACTTGATTCTTAATTATGCAAAAGTTCAACCAAGATTTGCAGAGTATAAATGTTGAGTAAACCTGAACTAAACATTGCATGTAGTGAAGTGGTTTGTTTCTCTAGTACTATTGTAGGCTGAATTAAAAGTAGGGTAATACTAACTTGTGCCCTTGGGGCATATGTTAAGAAACCCAAAAGAAGAAATATTCTCTTAAATTTTGTGCATTCAATTTATTAAAAAGTTAAAGATTAAATTTAATACACGCATTCCTATAAACTATTTCTATATTTAATTTATTAACTTGTACCTTAAGGGCACAAGTTAACATTTCCCTTAAAAATATATTTCAACTGAGACCATGGACTTGAATATGGAAAAATGGTACTGAATACGTTACTTATTGCAATGATTTTAATTTTGAGCTGCCTATTCTGATTGTTAATTTTCAACATGATTAAAATTACATGTTTTGTAATTGTAAATATTTTGAATTCTTAGTTTGAGGTGGCACGAAGTCATTTCCATACTATATTAAAATATCAGTAATTCAGAACAACTTGTATCTATCTTGTTAAAAGCCTTTAATATGTGGATTTTTCACAGGCTAACTTGCCAAAGGAAATTGCTGATTACTTGAACAAGATGGGTGCAAGAATACCAAATGTTAAGCCTGGGAAGGCTACGATAGAATACCTCTCAAAGGTTCAGGCTTCCACACGATTTTGGGGTCTGTTATGGGTGAAAGCTGCACTTTTATCCTCCTTTTGATACTTAGAAATTTAATATTTTCCTGTTATGTGATGTTCATCCACTACCTCATGAAAATTTTGCAGGGGGTCTATTGTTAAGTGTTTTGGCCACTACTTCAAGTGTTCTCGATCACTATTTACGGCGTACCAATGCTGGATTTGCCATTGGTTTTACATCAGTTCTAATTATTGTAAGTGCCAGAACAGCTCTTGTTGTATAATTCTTCTACTTTGCATTCAAACTTAAATGTTCATACGCAGTCAGGAAAGAAATTCATGCCAGCTGTATTTATCTAGCTTGCATTGCATTCTAAGTAATTTCTATTTGCTAGCATAGCGTTGACCGGTTATGTTGAGTCATTTCTCATGCATCTCACCAGTACCCTACTGGTAGTACTGTAGTATTTTATCCTATCTACTGTTTTCATCACCCAAAATACTTGTCATTTCTTGGTTATTAAGATGATTTTTTTAATCTCTTTCTCGTCTACAGAAAATTATTGGTTTGATAATTGATTCAAGTGTCACATTTTTATATAGTATGTACAGTATTGTACATTTGGAATGTACTTTCTTTGAAAATAAACTATGAAGTGTTTTGTTCAAATACAGTTTCACTGAGCAGCCCTTGGTTTTATTTTTCCAGGTTGGTTCCATTATTGAACTTAGAAGATCGTATCAAGCATATAATGTGATGCCAGGCTTAAGCAATGCTTTGAAACGCTATGGCGTATAACTTCTGAAAAGCCATGCTATCATTCCTGCTTTCGTCAGCATCCTTGCTGTGCAGATTTTCCAATATAATTGATCAGGACTGCCTAGTATTTCCAAGAAGCTTGGTTTTTTGGGGAATTAAATCTGGTTTGTAGGTCTTTTAGTATTGAGGTTCATTAAGCATTGCTAGTAATCTGGTGCAAAATGCTGCATGTCAATTGTGCAAGTTACCGATTCAAAAGCCTCATTTTCTGATTTCTTTCAGAAGGAACTTATTTTGATGATTTTAGGAAAGTATTTAGTTAGGTTACAGTTGTAGCTGCGGCTGATAGTTGTAGAAGAAATTTTGTTATAGATATTATGTGTAATGTAAAAACGAGGTTTATGTAGGAGATTAAACACCTTAAAGTGGCCTTTAATCTCTCCAGAAAAGGGCCTTTGGTGGTAGGCATTAGTAATATTGTAACCAAAGAGAGACATGCCATTTGATTTTTAATTTGTATGTTATCTGCATGTATAGTGATTGGTGAAACCCTTCAAGCACGGTCCAAATGGTGCAACGGAAGAGCGTAATGACTAATGAAAATGATCCCCTAAAGCCTCTTGAACACTATGGAGAAAATTAGTGTTTATTATAAGTTGCTCATCTTTTGTTTGTGTACAAATTGTTTTTTTTTCCTTCTTATTTTGCATTTCTATTTATTGAAGAATTTTTTATTCCAAAGTGATTGATAATTGAACTTTATTTGAAAATGCCAATCAAACCTTTTCTTTCATGTTTACAACTTATGGCATGAAAATAATGTTGGACTTTCCTTCATTAGTAGGATCTTCAATGCAAAATAAGATTTCACTATTAGGAGATGCATATAATAGTGGAATTGGGTTAGTTTTTTTAACCTAAAATGTACTCGACACATATTCTAGCATTGAACCTCTAATATTATACACAAATAACATTGTTATTTGATGCGAAAACTAACCATACAAAATCTTTTTCCTTGCCTTAGAACCCCAACCATCAAGGTGATGGTTTGATATTATTTTTCTTCTTTCACCCTCTTCATTAAATGATGAATTTTATTTTCATTTTTTAGACCTCGTCCTTAAACAACCGTTTTTGGAGTCTATTCTCTTTCGGATTGGCACCAACTGAGCATCTCCAACACCATCCTTTGAGTTTTTCTTTAGCAACGAAGTAGAAAATACATAGTTGATGTAGTGTCTTGCAATAAATAACATTGTTATTTGATGCATGTTTTACTGCTGTCAGATTCATCTACGAGTTTTGCAGCATTCATATTAGTTGCTTAATTTTTGCCATATTTTTGACCGCCTCTGTTGTATTTGATATTATATTTTTCAACATTCCATCTACTCCATTTGCCCAAACTAATTCGTCTTTTACCGTAAAACTTCCTTAAGATATCTTTTCACGTGCCTTAATTGTCGGCAATTATAGAAATCCACGAAATGGGTACATTTTAATTCATGGTATGTGTTCAAAACTAGTACCTAATCTTAATAAGATTGCATAGCTAAATCTGTTAGTTTTCTTAAACTAAAAAGATAGCTTGTCCACTTTAATCGATTAAGTTCAAGTATTTAGCTTTGTAGTGGTAATTGGAATTCCAAATGCATAATAGAGAAAAGAAAGAGCCAACCTGAAACGGTTGCATGTAAACAATCCAGTATAAAACATATAAACTTAACAGAGGAACCATATTTGCATGATAAATACATAATTCACCATGTCCTACTCATTTCTAAATATACAACTAACGATAAAACCTGCAAAAGACGAAACAATTGAACTCACCAAAAGAGCCTCAGAAGATAGCAACAGACACATGTGCTGCTCTTGGACTTCTAGCTCCTAGTAGAGTTGAAACTCTAGGGCTTAACACCACACCCAATAGAGAAACCAATCAGGGGAAAAATATATGAAAATTCTTCAGAAGTCCATAAGGACAAATGAAAAGATAAATTAAAAAAAATAGGGTTAATATTGTTTTACCCCTGTAATAGAGTTGACTTACCGACTCAGCAGATTTGCTGATGTGACACGCTGAGTCAACATTTTTTGATGACGTGGCACAATAACTGTATAATTAATTTTCTTTTTAATTTTTTTGGGGTACATGCGGCATTTATAGCTAATTTTTTTATTAATTAAATATAATAAAACAAACCAAAAATTATATTATTCCATATATTCTCTTCAACACCATTTCATCTTTTTTAAACTGCAAAACCCAGAAATTTTTCAATTCAACACAATCTCCATCTTCTTTAACTTATAAACTCATGGTGCTCATCATAAATCCAGATATTTTTATTAAAAAAACTTGCACATTCATTAAAAAAAATAAAACAACTCAACGGAACCACACAACAATAACAACAAAACACCAACAGCAACAAAACCACCTCCTTGTTTTCCATCTCTTCTTAATAACAACAACAATAACACATGATTAATTATTCATGAAATTAAAATGAGAATCATCTCCACCCAATCTTTATATCAGAAGCAGAAGTCATAAAGTTGTGATCTGAAAGGGTGTTGCCGTAGCCCAGAAGGAGGAATGTCGAAAGAGAGCAAGTAGAAGAAAAGGGAGAGAATGATAGACCCAATCTCATGACCCAAAAGCAGATCAATTTTTCTCCCTACAATTTACACAAACTCATGACTTAGCAGTGAGAGAGTTTTGTGGGTGATGATAATTGCAACCCAATTACAAACCATAAATCCCCAAATTAGTTTTCCCCTATTTTGAATTTAAAATTGTTGTTGTTGCTAGTTGTTATAGTGAAGAAAAGGGAGAATGAGATGAATTTAGAGGGAAGCAACACGATGGAAGGGGGAAAATCTTTCGGTGACTTGCTTGGTCTGTCGAAGGATGAAGAACCATGGCCAGGGTTGGAGGTGCTTCCAATATGGATCTGTTGGATTCGTTGAGAGCCATGAATTTATTATATAAGCAATTTTTTTGTTTAATAAAAAAATATTATTTGTTCCTTAAAAATAAAATAATGCATCAGCGAAATTAAAAATTTATGTTTTTAATTTCATAAATTTTGGGGTTTTTTTTTATCTTTTTTAATTAATTAATGATGTGTCAAATAATTACACATGTGGACAAATAAAAAAAATGAAAAATTAAATTATATTTCAACATCAGCGTCACATCAGCGAATTTGATGAGTGAGGTAGACTAGAGTCTATTTCTGAAGAATCTTTATTTTACAATAACGGAATCTAAAACTTTTTTTTTACAGAGGCAAAACCAAAAGTGTCATATATTATAGGGAGTAAACCACTATTAACCCAAAAAAATAAAATAAATGTGCCTACAACAATTCTGTAAGTCTCTTTATACTTGCAGCCCATTAAAATATTTTGATTTCTGGATATTTTACAGGATTTGGTAGAAAGCCCCAAAAATGAATTGCATTGTCACTAAGCAATATAACACCTTAACATGCTGCACAAATTAATCCAACATATCTGCCTAGTAGATTGCTCATGAGATAGACTGGTTTACCAATGACCTGTAACAAATCAAACTGTATCATTGCTTTAATCATAACCTTCCACATGCAAGGTAGCTTCAGACTAATAAACTACATAAACTCTTGGTAAGCATTGAAATTATAGACCATCAGCATTGTTTGTCAATTATATTTCTCAAAAGCAATCATAATGTGATATATTGACATTAAGAAAATAAATATTAAATGATCTTAGAAAGATAAAAAAAAATCATGTAATTTAGCTATGCACTAGCTACCTTTACAGATTTGTGTAAACATTGCAAGTATAAGCATTAAAATAATACTGATTATTTACAGATTTGTGTAAACATAGCAAGTATAAGCACTAAAATACTACTGATTATACAAGGCTTTATTCGTAAAAGACAAAAGAATACTTGTAGGGTCAACTAATTCAATGGTACTAGCAACATTTTAATTGGCAAGGTAGTTTTTGCAAAAATGATCAAGTAGATAATGCATTGCAGCATTATTAATTGCCATCAATGCAACATAAATCAAGCTATAGCTATTGAAACATTATATTTACAGCGCTAGCTGTGCATAGGAGGCCACTGAGACAATTCCAAAATTATGAACTAATTGTCTTCAAGTGTTTCTTGTCAAAACCAGCATGAGTATTTAACAAAACCATCAAACTAAGTAGTAGTATAAACTTCACCATGATATGCTAACAAAATTGGGCAAAAATCACTAGTTATTGGCTGCTACCAGCCAGTGCATATCATTGGGTCTCACACTACTAGGTACAATTGTAAATTAAATTTCATCATGAAGTTTTCAGTTCTCACACTCAAAAGTTGTGTCTCTATCTAATTTCTGTCTGAACATAGTTTTATAGATCAATCATTCGTATATACTAATTTTCAATTTATCTCATGAGACAAATGTAGCACAGGGCTTTAGAATCTAAAAATACGAGAGATGCATGCAGAATGGAAGTTTTTGAGCTTGCAAAGCTTTAGCCTGTGGAGAGCAATATAGACTTTCCTAGTTGCTGCAAAATGATTATCAGTAAACGGCACTTTCTTGCTTCTAATTTTTGCATTCTAAAACAATAAGTTGCTGCTTCTTTAAGAAAAATGATAAGCTGCACAACATCTGTGTATGCATATGCACTATGATTAAAATGACACATACAAACTTAACAACCAAAAACATTAAAATGACACATACAAACTTTACCACTAATGTAAAATCTAATCTCAAATTGGAAAAACACTATGATTTCAAAAAATGAATCTGGTTAGTCCATCCTCCACTAAGAAATTTTGTTTTCATTCTTGTTACATACAGGGAGTATTATAGAGAAGTAAAAAAAAAAAAATCTAAACCAGATTACAGCAAGTGACTCTGAAATAATAGTTACAGCAAAAGAAAATTATATAAAAACATGCAAAAACTGAGTTCACAGGGAATATCAAGTCACATATAGAGGGCATGGTACATGAAATAGACATTAATGAAATTATTTTTGAAAATCTCAAGGAACGACAAGGAGTCATTGTTTACTCATAGTTTGTAAGTTATTATATGAACATTATAAACCTATTTGATTATTGTCAACTTGACTATATTATACCTCCTATAATTGAAAAATTCAAATTCTTCTTGGCCAGTAACTAAGTAACTAACAGGCAAGGACGTATAAGAACAACATACCTGAAATGGGATTGCAATTCTTCCTTCCCATCCCATGGCTCATATTGTCAATTCATTGTCTACTTTTATGACAGGAATGTGAGCAATGTTGGACCAATGTTCCCCTCTCTGATTTTTATACCTTGCTTTCAACAGACGATGCTGACTAATGCTCAGTCGCTTAAGAGAAGAAGGGAGTCCGTCTTTTGGCAGTGACCCAAGTCTTCGACAATCATCGAGCTCCAGTATTTCCAGAGAGGAAGGCAACCTGTCTGGCAAGAACTTGAGTTTTGGGCAATAAACAAATACAAGTGATTTCAGAGAGGAAGGCAACATGTCTTCCGGCAATGATTTAAGCCTTGAACAAGATTTAAATTTAAGATCTCCCAAGGATGAGATGTGTTGAAGTCCATTTCCTGGTAAAGATTTCCTTTTAGACAGATGATTTATTGTCAGAGACACGAGAGAAATGGGCAGCAACTGCTCCTTCAGCAAGGTGTTAACAATATCATCACCTCCAATATGCAAATCAGATAGTGCATTAAGGTTTTGGAGACCCCATCCGGTCATAGGTGTTCTCAATGATTCAATGTCAATTAAACGTAATTTGGGAGGGAGGCAAGCTCCTTCGCAGCATAGCAATAAATGATCGAGAGTCAAGCTTTCAAGAGAAGTGAGAGTGTCCAGCCTCTGAGGAAATGATTTAAGTGTGTCACAGTGAGAGACCTCGAGTGATTGGAGGGTTGACAGGCAATGGGAAGAAATTTCTGAAATAAAAAAGCATTGCAGACTCCTACAACCTACAATCTAAAGCCTTTGGAGCACGGGGAAACCATTCAGTGAGAATGAGGTAAGTGCATCACAGGAATAATGTAACTCCAAAGTCACAAGTGATTTGTACTTGCTCCATGTTTCAGGTGGCAGGAATACTAAATTCTCACAGTTAGTAATATGTAGCGACTGCAAAGAAGTAGGTAGGCCATCATCTGGAAATGCAGTGAGAGATGGAATATGATAGAGTTCCAAATGTTGAAGAAAAGTGGTGCTCATAAACATTTTAGGTAGAGACAACATCGTCTGAAAGTTCCATATTTTTACACGCTGAAGAAGACATGCATAATCACTTTCAAACAATGACCAGTCAGTACACCCTCGAGAATGAACATCTAAAGATTTTACTGATGAGAGCCAATAAAGAGTCGGTGGTGTTGCCAGAAGACGATCACAACCAATTATTGTAATCTCTTCAATTGAAGAAAGATGACAAGGCAAATGTCCCCTAAGCTCAGGACATTGCTCGAAATTCAGAGTTTTAAGCCGAGGAAACGGAAATTTGTTGCCTCCAAAAGGAAGCCATTCCTTCCAATGAGACATGAAGGAAATATTTAGATGCTCAAGAGATGGAAATGGTTGGAATGGAGAATTAAAACCTCCTCTTGACATGCCATAGAACTCTTGGCCAATTGTCTCCAACATCGACATACGTGATATACTTAGATCCTTGAGAGAAGGTAGTTGCCCTAGTGGAGGAAGTGTCGCACAATACTCACAACAACTTATGCACAAGTACACCATGTTAGAAAATGAAGAATCACCCAACCAACTTGGAAAGCTTGTCCCTCCATAAATGTCAATGCTCAATTTCTTCAGGTTTGTTGATGGTTGCAACGCGCCAAGAACTACTTTGTCTATTGATGAATCTTTGTATTCTTCGTCCCAATATAGCTTCAACTCCTCAAGGTGTTCTTTGCTCTTCAAGTTGGCATCACACGCCTCACTAACATCGGTGACATTATGCAAGTTTTGGATGCATAGTTTTCCTCGTAGGTTGGGAAACTTCCCAAGCTCTCTCACACTTAATCGAACTTCTTGGTCGCCCACCACAAAAACAGTTAGAGTTTGAAGGTTTTCCAGTCTAACAATTTGCATTGGCATCTTGCTAATGTCTGTACTACTGATATTAAGGTGGCGTAAATTAACTAACTTTCCAATATCTACCGCCAATTCAGTGAGTGCTGGGCACATTGATAAATTCAAGGTTTGCAGATAGTAAAGGTCACATATTGAATCTGGCAAGCTTTTGATTTCAGTGTAAGAAAGATCGAGATACCGCAAATGCAACAAGCTATAAATTGAATATGGTAACACGGTGAAGTTTTTATAATGTGATAAGGATAGCACACGCAATCTTCTGAGTGTGGGTAGCAAATCATCAACCACCTTTCTAGATAAGTACTTTAGTCCCCATGAAATGTAAATAGGAAAGAAGCTTCGCAAGCATTCAGAGTCATAGAAAATCTCAAACTTCTTGAAAGTGTCGTACTCTTCTTGAATACATGACAAATGGTGAACATTTTCGGAGATGCTACCACCATATTCAAGCTTGCAACAACTTTTCCCAGATACAACAACAGCTAGATCATAGAGAAGGTCGTGCATGACAAACTTTTTTCTGTCATGGTCATCATTCGATTGTTGAATGAAGGACCTCGATAACAATTCAACAAAGCAGTCAGCACCTACTTCTTCTAGTGTTTTTTCACCCTGGGAATGTTCAAGGAAGCCTTCTGCCATCCACAACAAAATCAATTGCTTCCTATCAAAGGGATAACCCTTCGGAAAAATTGAGCAATAGGCAAAACATCTTTTCAAATGAGAAGGAAGATATTGATAACTCAGAAGCAAAGATGGCAGAATATTATCATTTGGTATGTTCCATATATTGTTAATCAAAATTTCAATCCACTCCTTTGCATTTACGTTTGAAGATAAAAGCCCTCCAAGTGTTTTAGCAGCAAGTGGCAATCCTCGACACTTTCTTGCAATCTTCCTGCCAATTGCTTCTAGATTTGAGTCTTTATTGCCACCACAATTTTCACTTGCAAATGCATGCTTGGAGAGTAAAGACCAACAATCTTCATAGGATAGAGGTTCTAATTTATGAATAGGAAATGCATGAGCAACTTCAGCAACTCTTTCTTGGCGTGTTGTAATGATCACCCTACTCCCAGATTTTCCATCAAATAAGGGTGTCACTAATTCATGCCAATCATTATAACTAACATTCCATAGGTCATCCAACACAAAAAAAATCTTCTACATTTCAGTTTTTGCTTTAACTCAAGCCGAAGATAATCAAGATTATTGCTATCGTAAGTTATTGGACATACAGATGCAAGGAGAGCTTTGATTACTCTCACAATATCAAAATCCTCTAATACATGAACCCATGTTTTCAAATCAAAATGCTCACTAATTTCTTTATCATTATAAACAAGTTGAGCAAGTGTCGTTTTACCAACCCCTCCAAGGCTCCAACACCTATAATAGCAACCACACCTATGTTGTTATAACTACCGCTCGTGCCACCATTAGACAACAACATATTCATCAATCTCTTTTTATCACCATTCCTACCAACCATCACAGATTCATTTACCACTGAATTTGAACGCATTCTATAAAAAGAAACCCTAGCACTTACGGATTGCAAACGAAGGATATCAATTTGTTGAACAAAATGTTGCAGCCTTAGACACATCAACTTCAATGGATAATTGAAATCCTGTTCAGGTTGAGTATTCTCCGACTGGAGAAGTGGAGTGTCCGAGTTCGAACTTGACCCCTGCATACAATATGCAATATCCCTACTACCAATTGAGGGGCTATTTTTAGATTATTTAGTAAATGACATTTATGAATATTCAGAATTTTCTTTTTGAATCGTTAGAAAAAAATTTTGTATTTTTCAGTCCTTGTAATATTTTCTTTTAGTATTTAGTATTTTTAAGGAGCAAAATGCCAAGGAAATTTTTTTATATTGAATAAAAATGATGATGGAAATTTTTTCAAAGACTAAATATGATAATATAAAAATTTAGGACAAAAATTGTGATTTTTTTTATGGACTATTACTTGATTAACCATACTTTTTTTACATCTATAAAAGTTTTATTTTTAATCCTATTAAAAAAATTCCATGAGTTTTTTTTTTTTTTACAACAAAAATTTCAATATGTCGGTCCTTCAAATGTTTTTCCATGACTTTATATGCTTTTAAGTAAAATCAAGTGTATCCTTTAAAATTTAAAAATATTTTTTGCAGTAATGTTTAAAAACATTAGAGAAAATGTTTCTTGTAAAGGTTTAATTTTTCTTTACAAGAGAACAATTAAATATTAATTTTGTTAAAAAAATTCTAAATTTATGTGGAAGATATTTTTATAATATGTTAATCATCTTTGTAAAAGTTTAATAAAAAAAATGTGAAAGATGCATATAAGTTTATTTGAAAATAAGGATCAAAAGTCGTGATGGAAAAAATTTGGGTAACTAAAACTTGTTGAGATTTTTTAGAATGACTACAGAAAAATTTGAGATATTTATTATGAAGAAAAAGTTGGGGTTTTTCATTCCATATATTTGGTTTTGATGATTTGTTTTTCTAAGGGTTGTCTAATATGGGTCAAGTTTAAAGGTGGTCATTTCTATATTTAATAATAAATTTTAATTAAATATTAAATTTATTTAACATTTTTACTATAAAAAATATTTTTATTAAAAATAGTAAAGGTTAACCTTTGAATAAGTTTTAAGAAATTCATATTAGACACATCCTATTTTTTAAATGTTCTTTTGGATTTTATGATCAGTTAAAGAGGTTTATAAGAAACCTCACATAAAGAAGATCTTAGAGTTTAAAGAACACTAACGAAAGTATTTATATTTGAGGTGTGTTATTTGAACAACCACTTTTTCTACGACTTATGGGACAACCAAGAATATAGAAAGAAATGTATATCTTGACACGAAAACCAAAGCAATAGAGAGAGAAAGTAAAAACATAATGAGTGTATGAGAAAGAGGGTTATCCCAAAAGTTGTAAGAAAATAGTTGTACAAATATCATTTCTCTTTATATTTACCTCCTTCCAAAGACATAAACGGAAATCAAACTCGAGACCTCCTAAATTTAAATTTTAGACTATGTGGTTTTATAATTTGGCCTCATTTATTTGATTTTTGGATCCGCTATTGATCTAACATGTAGTAAAGGTTGCATCATATGAAAGTTATAAATATCTTAAGTTATACAAGATCTACAATATCTCAATGTAGTAAAGGATGCATCATATGAAAGTTATAAATATCTTAAGTCATAAAAGATCTACGATATCTTCAATTATAAATATCTTTTTAAGATAAAAGTTGTAAAGGATGCATCATAATGAAAGCTATAAATATCTTAAGTCATAAAAGATGTACAATATCTTCAATTATAAATATCTTTTTAAGATAAAAGTTGTGTCATGTGAAATTTATAACCGATATCTATAATTTTTATGAACTCCATGAATGTAAATGTTGGAACACAAGTGTGTGTGAGTTGAAAAATTCATAGAACTTCCACATCAGATACTTCATGCAACACAAGTGTTTATACTCCCTCCGGTTTCTAAATATAAACAAATTTTACTTTTTAGGTTTATTTAATTAATGATGTATGTGGTCTATATTATAAACCACATACATCATTAATTCAATGAACCTAAAAAGTAAAATTTGCTTATATTTAAAAACGGAGGGAGGTAACTCTTGGGGTGTGTTCCAAAGGGCACCAAATGTTGACATGTACATAAAGCCGGGATGGCGATAACACAATCAAATAACTAGCACATGTGACAACATCGACACCAATATTTATTCGGGCGGGTCGAGCCTAGCCCTTGGCTTGGGCTATGTAGTGTATCATGAAGTATTAAAAAAGTGAGCTTTATATTTTCGGGAAGAGAAATGATATTTGTACAACCATTTTGCGACAACTTTTAGACAATTTTCTCTCTCATACTCACATTATATTTTTACTCTCTCTTCCTTTTTCTCTCTCTATTGTTTTTGACCAATAAAAAGAAAGAAAAATGAGGTTGTCATAGAAGTTGTTAGGAAATGGTTGTTCAAATATCATTGCTCTTTCGGAAATGCTAACATAGCAAAAACATCTCGAAAGAATTACAACCTCTAGATTTTTCATCTTACTAAACGCATCCGATCCAAACATGTTTGCCTGTTCGTGATGCTCTCGTGAGCAAGTTTTTGTGATATATATCATTATCCTATATTCTTTTCACCATGTCAATATATTGAATTAAATAAGATTTTTTTAACGAAAAATTAAAATATTCACATAGTGTTTTGAACATCTAATTAAAAAACGGGTAGTTCACCCGTTTTTTAATTAGATGTTCAAAACACTATGTGAATATTTTAATTTTTATAGAATGCGTTCAAATTCAGTGGTAAATGAATTTGTGATGGTTGGTAGGAATGGTGGTAAAAAGAGATTGATGAATATGTTGTTGTCTAATGGTGGCACGAGCGGTAGTTATAACAACATAGGTGTGGTTGCTATTCTAGGTGTTGGAGCCTTGGAGGGGTTGGTAAAACGACACTTGCCGCTGGTGCCAGCGGTAGTTAACTACCGTTGATGCCAACGGTTGTTAACTGCCGCTACGTGTTTGGTTCTATTTCCAGCAGCTCACCTTCCATTTTTCATAACCAAATTCTTTCATACTTAAACAAATTCATCCAAAATTTTAATCCTTAACATGATAAACAAATTTTTTCATCCAATTGCAAATTCATGAATATAAAATATACGAAGTAATATTATTTAACATAATAAAATTAAAACGCAAGAAATAATATAAAATGTACGTACGTAAATGTCATAGAAATACGAAAATGTATGGAACATGTCATAATAATACATCACCATCATCATAGTCAAAAAGTACATAAAAAAAAGTCTAATGAAAAATGTCTAATGATAATCAGCCCTGCTGCCGACGATAACTTTGCCCCCTGCGCTGCCTGGCGATCTGATACGTAAGGGCAGGGCGACCAATACTGCCAATCCGGATCATCTCCTGCACCAACTCCTCTCTAGTCATCTCGCCGCTTCTAGCCACAACATTATCAGTTATCTGCACCACATCCCTGATGATCGTCAGTGTGTCAGGCAGCTCTCTGCATGCTTCTCCTCTATGATCTGCTCCACGTTCGCCGGCCTGGGAGGAGATCCTTCATCAGGTGGGAGAATACGAGGGCGAGAGACTTTGGCATACCAAGCCATGTAGCCAGGCTCATGATGTCATGGTCTCTGACACCTCTGTCTCCAATCAGGGTAGAACAACGCCTGAGCGTCTAGCAACACAGTGGTCAGTAACTGCGTAGGCATCTGCCACCTCCTCATCCTTTGCCTCGTCCTGCGGCTGATAAATCATTATCTCCTCCTCCATCTGATCATATCCAACAAATCCCTCATCTGCATAATCATGCGCTGGTGTCGGATCAACCACCTAGGAGGAGTATATGTGACTGTGAGCTCTCTACACCTGCCCTCGTGTCCCTACGCCTCTGAGTCTTTGGGACATACGAGTTTTGATCCACCCTCTCTCTCCGAGCGCTAGCGGTACTCGCCTCTTTACCTTTACGCATCCTTGCCTCTCTAATAAGCCGTTGCTGCTCATCCTCCTCCCCAGCCATATTTGTACAAAAACAAAATAAAAATAACATAAATACGTGGACAATGTATTTAGGCATTTCAAAGGAACGTAAATGTATACAAATATAAAGGATACATATTCTAGGCATGTATGATTTTGATTGATATTTGATAGATATATACATTATAACACAAAAATCCAAACTAATCAAACTAAGCAATTGAAGTCCCTTTGAAATGCATATATGGTTATTATATCATTATGTCCAAACTAATCAAACTTGCCAAAAAAATCAAAAATGGAAACTTATAATCATTATAACATATATACATTATAAAATTGAACATATTTGCAAAACAATTACACAAAAAAAAGCAACATTTTCTCACTTAGGCATTTCATCAAACACCTTAAGTGCATTTCAAAATACTAGCACAATTAGTGTTAATTCAACATCAAATTCAACTACATTGTACCTAAACCTACTCTAAACAACAATGCTAGCATAAACAATCCATCAAGGCATCTAAATCATGCATAATTTGCACTTTTCTAACCGAACCTAAAATTAACATTTTGCTCAAAATTATGAAAACTAACACCCTAAACAAACTACATTGCATGTAAATAGGAAGAAAAGAACTTATTGTGATTTACTTGAAGAAATTAGGATGATTTTCGAGCAAATGAGGATTGAGAGATTGTGATTAAAATTTGATGTTTGTGTTGAATGTGTTCTGTAACCAGAACTGGAAGTTTCTGCGTTCATATCATAAACATTGCAACGGTAGTTAACTACCGCTGAGGCCAGCGGCAGTTAACTGCTGCCGATTTTCTCAATGATAGTTAACTACCGCTGAGGGCTTTAACATAATTTTCTTGTGTCAGTATGACGTTTTTGAAGTCATAAAAGCAATTTTCTTTCTTAATTGGGCCTTAATTATTGGGTAGTATCTAAGCCCAATAATTGGCGGGTATTTTGTTCGAAATTAACATTTGAATTGAGCAACGGTGAATGAGCAATGTCGAAGACGGCACCGGAGATGGATCTCGCCGAGATCTACACCGCACCAGACACCATCGATTCCTCCGTAATCTTTCACACCATCTACGACGTCGTTGCCTTCGTTCTTTACATGCACCAGCAAATCCCCTCGTAATTTCTAACCACTTTCCTTTCCTATTTTTTTCTTCTTTTCTTCATTTTGTTTTCAATTTTCACCATTCGGTGCATTTTGTTTATGCAGCACAGTTCAGGATATGAGCGTTGAGTTTGATTCAATGCATTCTGAGTATAAGCAACTGGTAATTCATTTTATTTTTATAGCTCATGCTATAGTCTTGATTTAACACCCCACACGGCACAGACACGTCACTCCTACGATAATTTGAAAAACTGACATAATTCAATATAAATTCATGTGTCGGTGTCGGGCATTGACATGTGTCAGACACCTGACACGTCTTCAATCAGAAGTGTCCGTGGTGCTAGAGGCTGTGTATTGTAGAACAATAGCGATTTGTTCAAATTTTGCTACGCTATAGTGCTGTAGTCGATGGTTAATAAACACTGTTTTTGTTCATGTGGAAATTGTTTGAATTAAGTGGTTACTTGATATTTGATTATGTTTGTGGTTTGCTTGGAATTTGAATTTGTGGATGTTAGGAGATAGATAAGGGAAATGAAGTGAAGGCGTCGTTTAGGAGAATGCATGTGAGTAGAATGAGGGAAATCAAAGTAGGGATAAAGAGATTGGATAAGTTGATGAGTTCGCTTTCAAAATTACAAACTGCGCTTAAAGTGATTATCAATGAGTGTCATAACATAGATGGCGTCGTTTTGGCTCTTGGAGGTAGCTCCCTTAGACCTCAGAATGTTTATGCACTAGAATTTCCACGTCGAGTTGATGTTTCCGATGCGGGGGATGATTTCGCTAGGAGCAAAGCTGCAGAGGCTCTTTCCAGAAAGGTTTGTTGATTAGCCATGTGGTTTCTTTCGGTATTTTGGACTTTTGGATTGGGATACAATGTGCTTTGCGTGTGGTCATGTTTTTGTGTTTTCTTTAACAGGCGATTCGAACATTGATCTCAAAAGATGCTGGGTCAGTAACTTATCCTGGTAGTTATTGACTTTCCTAGTTGATAATCATTCATTTTGAATAATAGATATGAAGACTAAATACTGCAATTGGTCCTCCAACCATACACGAGACATTGATTGAGTCGGTCCTTTGAAGATTTTGGACATCGGTTTGGTCCTTTGCAGCGTAAATAAGCATCGATTTCAGGACCAAATTGATGTTTGAATACATTTTCTGAGACTGAATTGACTTTGGTAAAAACACTTAAGGGTCAAATTGATGTCCAAAAATCCCTGTTGGACCAGACCAACTTGATGTTTGGTGTATCTTTGAAGTACTAATTTGAATGTTACTATTAGTTTGAAGGAATTTTCTTCCTGTTATCTCATTTATTTGTTTTGCTTTATCCTATAATGACAGGATGATTACATTTGACTTGCTTTTGTGTAGGTCCTAACAAACTGTTTGTATTAATTAAGGCCCCTTCTTCTTTCAACCAGCCTCAACATTTTCTGCCCAAACGCGATTTCAAGTACAACAGAAAGGTAAACTAGACATTGAGGACATATTTAATTTGTGGTTATTCATTTTTAGGTTTGAAGTATATGATGGTTCCTGTCTGCATAGGGCATTATATGCTGTATTTGTTAGTGTTGTCTTTATAGTGAGTGATGTTGATGACTTCTTTATTTGGTAAAGAAGATAGCAAGTGCTATCTATATGTTTGCTGCTTTCTGAATTCAAATATTGCTGATTTTTTTTTTGTATATGAATGAGAAAGTGAATATATAATTTACACACACACACACACATAGTTGTGAACTTGATGATACCTGTGACAATTTGTAATTCATCATTAAATCATTAATACGATCACTCTTTAATTTCTTTTAAGCTATAACTTTAGTTGTTGCTTTCGTTGTTCCCGTTGACTTGTTTTCCTCTGGAACTGAAACAAGTTGTTTTTCTCTTGCTCCCTGAGTAAGCTTAATGACATTTATTTAGGATGAAAAAAACTAAACTTTCAGTGTATCTTAAGGGGCGTTTGGCATTTAGAACAGATTAAATACACCCTTATGAGAGAATGAACCTGTTGAAGTATGAAAATGAAACTGGTTTTAATATAAATGTTGTTTGTTTGACTTAAAATGAGTTGTAAACTAAATTTATTTTATCAGACTGAGGTTCCCAATTCTTAGTAATAGGTTGTCATCAATTATATGTTTCTATCTTACACCTTTTTGGAGGGGCTTATTGCATGTATTGCCAGCAACTGAACTGCATTTTCACCTCAGATTGTGCCTCTCAGGCTACAGATTAAGTGCCGGAACCAGGATCAAGAAGCGGCTGCTTCTACTTCAGAAGATTGGATCTGGTAACTTTCTTATGATATGAATATTTATCTGATGATGACACATTTTTAATTAGATGAATTGCCTTTTATTATCTGCTACTTACCAAATTACCTGTTTATAACTACTAAATGTTTATTTGTTGGCGGAGGTGAAAAATTGCAGAAAACATGTGACTGTAATTTTTTTTTTGCTCTCGATGTGGCACATTATATCGTTACTAGTAAATTTTGTCATTGTTAGATTTTTTTCTTCTATTTACAGTATATCTAGTCAGTTATTTTTGTTAGAGCATATCATTACTGTTTGCCAGGGAACAATAAATTTGCCTTGCTGTTTGACATTTCGGACCTTTCTAAATATTTCATTTCATATCTACCAATTTTATCGTTTCCATCCTCTTTCATTATATGGCTTCTTGATGCCTTTGAAATGATTTGCACCTTCTACATCACAGGTTTCAATGTCGACATGTGATAAAAGGCCTTGCCATGAATGCAATGCCAGAAGATTGAAATCCTCCGATATAACATAGGAAGATATGTTGTAAATACGACTTATGCTTGAATTGAAGCTAATGTACCGTTGTTTCATTTAGTTGTGATGTGGGGTTATTAAAGCTTAGATATCATTATCGTTGCAACTTGCAACATTTTCGACCATCTTATACCATGTATGTTGAAAAGTAAGAAAGGCGTTGGTAGAACTACATGTTATACAAAGCCGTTAGGAAAGCCAGTGATTGCAGTTTTTATGGACAATAGAAGCCCAAGAATATGGAAGTTATGAAAAGATTCCAGGACTTAACAAGATTCTATACCCAACCTTGTATTATGATTCTCTTTATCTGTAGCTTTAATTTTGCAAGCAAGTTTAAATTATTTGATCTGGTTGCATTAGAAAATGTGCAATTGATTGTGTGAAGATATCGTTGAATTGGTTTTGCATCTTAACTTCTGTGCACTTGAGACTGACATTATGCATGTTATACAACAACTATCTGTCTGTACCTTGTTGCTGCGTGTCAATTTAGTTCAGTTGGTGATTTAGCATGTGCTATAAAACTGGCCATAATACTGTTCTTTATTTGATTATTATTTCGATAATGTAATGTTTTTTAACGGTTGATACTGTAATACTATTCCTCTCTTACATATATAATTATCACACCCTTTATCATACATAACTATAGCATTTTATTAATGACATGTTAAGAGCATTTCCAAAACTCATGGTAATGTGATGTGACTGCTGGCCTCACATTTTCATCCGTAGTACTCGTATATAAAAGTCCACTTAGTGGCCTTTCCACTAACCACTCTACAAAGTTTCAAATTTTTGCTGTCATTGGTCTCCTATCATTTCAGGAACAATTGGTTGAAATTAATGTAGAACTTCAATTCAAGGGATGTAATGCTCCCTTTGCATTGGGTTCCTTTTCGTTGAGTATCCATATTCTAGATTTATACATATGTTCACCTAATTTCTCCACTAAGTAATTAATGTGACCGCAACCTAATATTGCCCATCCTCTTTTTTGACGTTGGTGCTAGTTGGTAGCAATTTGCATTTGCTAATAAAGCTAAATAAACTCATGTACCTGAGTATAAACCACACACATAAATGCCCAGTGATCCACTTACTTCAATAGTCTTAATGTTATTTATTTGTATTACATTGTGGAATATGTAATAAACAAATCAGATAAATTTTCTTTTTGCATAACAAGAATCATAGACGTCAAATTTCAGATAAAGGCAAAGCTGATAATTTTAATTATGCAATACTCTTATAAATTGTGTATTTGTGTGAACTAAAATTCATGCTATCACGTTGACAAGCATGGCCTCAATTCTTGCTTGGACTGTTCGTGTACCTTGAGGTTCAGAGCACGATTTTTTGTTTGGTTACAAGCATTCAACAATACATCTTGTCTTACTCATATGCATATCAGAATTATGGGATTGCATACGTACATCGGCAGATTTGTGAATTGTCCTCAAGACACGTCTCAACCTGGGAAATGGTTTTCTAATTTGTTGTTGTTGTTGTTGATAACCAACACAAAAACAATCCTTAGTCAAAAATAAAACACAAACACAATCGGATCAGAACTTGAAGACCCTTAAAATTTACGTGAACATGTAACCATCCTGTTATGTTCCGTTAATATATTCCTAAACAAGACAAACACCAACAAAAGTTGTTAAACTCTTTAAACTTGACTAGTTGAACACCACATTGGCTTTATCTTTCACATTGACTAAGTATATCTTTAAATTGGCTTGCAAAATAACGGTGACACTATGGTTTTGTTGAAATTATAATGTATAATTTACTCTAAAATTGCAGTTACTCATCGCGATTGTCTTTTCTCTTTTAATCTTGAAAAAGTATGACTAACTTGTATCAACAATAGCTTAATAAAAACTGAAACTTAATCAAACTCTTTGTTGCATGGCCACTTCTAATTGAAGTTATATCCACGTGTCCGACACGTGTTGTGTCTGACACCAACACTTGTGATTACATTGAATTATGTCATTTTCTCAATTTTATCAATGTCAACATATTAGTGTCTGGTGTCCGTGCTTCGTAAATCAAACTCTTTCATCTTGCTGCCCTCAGCATCTACATCAGCTTCCTCCAAACCTATACTGAAAATATGATTGGAAACGTGGTGAGAAAGAAACACCAAACGCACGGTGAGTTTCAAGTTCTAAAAGCTTAAAGCAGGTTTTTGATAATTGCACGGTGCCAACGTGAGAATTCATCTTTCTATGCTGTTTTATTTTTTGTTTCCTTTGTTTATTATTATGGTTCAAAAAGTTGCATCAGTGGCCAACAAAACCAAGTAGCTAACGCGTGCAAAAACATATATCTTCTAATTGTTTGTCGACCCGTTAGGATGGTACATATGTCGTACACATTAAATAAGCACACAAATGACAAATTATAGTGCATGTTTTTTTCTTCATAAAAAATTATAATTCAACGTATGAACGTCAGCGGTGTACATTGTACTACACAAGAAACCGCGTACGAAATGACGTTTTTATATTTTTTATTACAAACATAATTGATAATCTTTTTAGACCCAAAAAAGTTAACTTTTTAAAAGAATGATTAAATAATTTTTACTTAAATAAGTTTTAGATTTCTATATAAACATATAGTCTCGGAGTTAGAGGTAGTGAAAACTTTAACTATGTGAAAGAGGTTGGAATTTGCAAAAGACAAATCTTTTCTAAATCTTATAGCAGAATTATATGTTTTTAATGTGGTTTAGGCGTTGAACACTCATCAACGATATCCCAACTATGTTGAACCTATTATTGAAGATTGCATTAATTTTAATGTCTTTTTTCGTAGTTTAAGTTTATTGTATTTTAGGCGCGAGGCTGACTGCCCATTATTTAGTTCAATATTATCTTCATAATTTGGATTGCATATGGATCGAAGAGACCCCAACTTGTATTTATGCACTCTTGACTTTTGATTAATTGTCAAACTTTTGTTAATGAAATTTTCTTTAATGTAAAAAAAAAAAACATATAGCCTCTTTAAAAAAATTTAACAAGTTGTTGATCCTACAAATAATTTTTATCAGGGTTAATAGGTCTTTACCTCCCTGTAATATAGGCCATTTCCAGTTTTCCCCCTGTAAAATATTTTTTTTGATTTACTCCCCTGTAAAATATTTTTGTTTTGATTTACTCCCCTAATAGGCCAAACAAAAACGAAAATTTCTTGAAAAAAAAAAATTGGTTTTTGTTTGGCCTATTAGGGGGGTAAATCAAAACAAAAATATTTTATAGAGGGGTAAATCAAAAAAAATATTTTACAGGGGGAAAACTGGAAATGACCTATATTACAGGGGGGTAAAGACCTCTTAACCCTTTTTATCATAACCTTTAATCTTTATTTTTAAATCAATGTATGTGTGTTTTTCCTATTTTTTGGATGAGTTTTTGCGAAGATGTTTAAAATATTATAAAAATCTCTTTCACAAAAATTTATAATTTTAAAACAAAATATTAATTAAATATCAGTTTTTAAGCACTAAAAACTTAAAAGTTCGTATTTAACTTATCCATTGTTTAAAAAATTAAATTTTTGCAAGACATAATTTTATAATGTATTAAACATGATAACAAAATATAATTCACAATTTCAAATGATACACGTGAGTTTAATTAAGAACAAGGACTAAAAGTTGTGATATAAGATATTTCTTAAATGACTGAAACTTCTTGAAAATTTTAAAATGACTAAAAACAAAATTTAAAATATTCATAGAGAGCAAAAAACTTTTTTGTTCTTTGAAAACATATATTTTTGTTTAAATAGTTTAAGATGTTAAAGATATTCTTAATCAATGGTTATAACCTGCACAATTTCTATGTATTTAGCTATAATATGCACAAAACTAGTAGTTAGTATTATTATAGTTTATTCTTAGTTTTTCTTTAAAAAATTAAAAATAATAAAGTCCATATTTTCTGAGACGACATCATAGAACTTGCCTAAATATAAACATTAAAATAATAGCCAAGTTCAATCTTATGTAGGTTTGGAAGACTGACCAATCTTATTTTTTTTATTTTTTTATTTTATAAAATACTTCCCCAAAATTTCTTACTAATATTATTATCCCACATTGATCCTCCAACAAAATCTCATGCAAAATGATCAAACAAAATGCATATTCTCATACAAAATTATACACAACTACAAGAGCCAAATTATCCAACATTTTAAGTCTCAAATATTTTTTAGAATTTTATTCAATTATGGAGGCTACCCATGACTCATGCCGGGTTAGTCCGAATTCAAAACAAATTTAACAATTAGAGCGGACTAAAAAGTCTAAAAACTAGTTGGGCCGAAGTTTTAAAACCTAAGTTTTAAATTACGTTGAACTTTGTCAGATGAATAGGTCAATTTTGTCATTTCTGATGTGAATCACTTTACTAATAATGAAAGGTAACTAACCACTTGCACCTAATTGATAAGAGTTTATTTACCTCTTTACTTAAAGGCATAACAACAAAGAGTGAATTGAAGGGGGTATTTTTGTGGCATCTCAGCATGTAGTGGTATTATTAGAGGTTATGGAGCTAATTTTTTTATAGACTTCTCATGTGAATCAGGAGTTTGAAATGCTCTTTTTTATGAAGTTAGAGTTTTGTTTTATTGATTTCAAGTTGGCTAATATTTAAACTGGAGGGATGTAATTTTTGAAACTTATTCCTTGACAGTTAACAAGATGAACCAAAACAATTAACCATGCCTCATATCCCTTGTTGAACGGTGTCTTCAACATTATTTTAGAGAAGCTAATGTGTGTGATGTTGGCTTAGCCTCTAAAGGATATTTTTTGTTTGATTCCCTTATACTTCATTGTGGTGTTTTCTTATTTTCTCTTTTAGTCTAAAAAAAATTGGAGTTTTTGGATTCAAAGTTCACTGATTCAAGTATAGTCACAAAAAATAACTTGCACAACACATTTGAATGTACCCTGCAACATAAGCCATCTTCGTGACTCTTAGATTATCTTTGAGATTTTGGAGGGAAGGGGATGAAAAGTAGTTGAAGATTAAGAGATGAGAAGTGAGAAGGAAAAAGGAGAGTAGTCTTACACATTGCAAGAAGGTTTTTGTCTTCACACCAAAACTTCTTAATATGGAGTAACTCAAAATAAATCAAGGGGGAAACTTTAGAGGGTTCTGGAGGATTTTCAATAAATTTTCAAAGCATTCTTCTCTTTCATAATATTCTTAAAAGATAGTAACATTAATAATAGATAAGAGATTTGTTTTATTTGTCTTGCTCTACTCCCCTCAAAAGCCTTTTCTTTTCTTTTCTTTTCTCGTTTTCTTTTTCTCTTAACTCTGTCGTAGTTGGCTTGACAGAACAAATAAAAGTAGCATAACACTTAAGAAATCAGTGCAATGCCATTCAAAGAAAAAACAAACCAGTGCAATGAAATTAAATACAATAATAGAAAAATAGTGTAATAGTTCGAATAAAAAGGTCAGAATAAAAAATCTATTTTTAATAGACACAAATACTATTTCAACAAACATTCGTAAAGTATTATAATAGTATAACAATCAAGTTTTATTTCACTAATTCTTTCGCCTTTTCACGCATCCACTTATTTTTGTAGGCACATAAAATTTAACTTCCTCTTAGTTACAATGTCCACTATTTTCATAGATTTTTCTCTAAGAGTGTCTATATTTCATGTTGTAGAATAAATCATACTCTCATGAACTAACTTCTTTCGCCACGCTCGTTCACGAAAATGTGAGAATCCTTATTTTTTCACTACATCCAAGTGATAATGTTGTGGCTCTTGCTCATTTGACTATGTACTTGGACTATAAAATGTGTTGCTTCCGCGAAACAATCTAACTTTACCACTATTATGTATTTGGTTCATCTCATAAAGATTCATCAAAATTTTACGTTGGCAATCGAGACCTTACAACTCTCTCATTTTATTTGGGTTTGAGACCGGCGATGCATATCAATGCTAACATAGACATAGTTAAATATTATAATAATAAAATAAGTCAATTTACCCATTGTTTATATTTTAATCAAATAAATATATTAATTAATAAATACATTATAAACAAGTTGCAATGAGTAATAAATAGAGCTATAGTTGAATAAACACTTTGGATGAAATTTGATCACTCAATTAGAGACAAGTATAGGAATAGGAGGACCATGCTAATTTGGGGCTTACACGCCTATAGTGGGTCGCATAGTTATGTTTATATCTTTGCCAATTAGGTATAAATTCCTAATAGACATTACTTACCTAAAGGTCACTTGAAATATGATAATATTTTGAACACAGTACTTTGAACCAATATCTAGCATAGCCACTTTCACAAAACAACAAAATAGTTGCAGAAAGTTGAGAAATTCAGTTTGTCGGGGCATGGTCTTTCTATGTGCAAACATGACTGTTTTCAATGGGGTTATCTAAAAAATTAGGCCTACATTTTTAGCAATCTGATTAATTTATCAGATAAGTGTACTCTACCACGGAACTCAGCACAAAAAATAGATAAAGATCATTTGCATAGGTGCTTCTCACTCTGTTTGTACACTTTTCACATATACAATACAAATCAGTAATGTATCAATGGAGGTTGGGTCTAAAATAATGGATAAACTATCATAACATGACGAAGCAATATTTGAATTATGATTTATGGAAGTGTTTAAATTGTAGAAAAATACTTTGAATAAGATTATCACCTATGGTGAGAGTTTAAGTAGAATAGAAATTAAATTGTTAATGTAATTAATGTGTATATTTGATATAAGAACCTGAATTTAAATCTCGATGAAAGTGAAAATATTAATTTAATAACTAACAAATTAAGGAATATTTTGTAGGAGTATTTTTAAAATGGTATATTCCACGTTCCTAAAAAAATGGTATATTCCACGTGAATTTCATTCTATAATAAATGAGTAAAATTAGAATGAAATTGGTAAAATCTATTCTTAACAAAAATCAACAACCAAACTTTATCCTACTAAATAAGTTGGTTACATGGATTAAATTACGTAATAGTATTTTATTATAAACTATATTTAAATCCAAGTGAGTAACCTCTTAATTTTTTCTAATAATTTCTCTTATACTCGTTAACCTCTAAAATATATTCTTAACATTACACCAATTTCGTTCCTTCTAAAAGACCATCCCCCATAAAAGGTACGGATGATGGTGATTACATACGTGTTCCACTAAGGCCACTCACTAATTAAGGACGTCCTCTTGGTTTGTGCAAAACAAGGTATAATTTGATCAAAAGATATTGGTGCTACTTATTCATACTCCATAGTCATATCTTGATATTGGTGCTGGGCAATGAAATTCAATTTGAGGGTGCTGTGAAATGAATAAGATTAGCAACGCATTCTCAAATATTACACTCTTGTCAAGACACAAATATCTTTTTGAGGGAAGGACACAAATATCTAATTTGCTGAAATTTAATTCAGTTGTATTAAATTCATGTAAGACAATATAATTTATTTGAATTTCAACTAATTTGAGAGTTCATGCTGAACAATAATCTGTTGATAATATTCAACTTCTGAATTTGTCCTAATTTGAATGGAGAAAATCAGCTTTAATAAGATGTGAGTAGATATTTTTTTCTACTATTAAAAGTCAACAAGAGTTTTGTCCAAAATAAAAAGTCAACTACGATTTGTAACAAAAAAGGTCAACTAAGGTAAGTTCAAGGTACAGTGATGCCTAAAATTAGGCAAGAATTTAATGTGAAAAAATCATACAAATTAGAGTGAAACTCATGTGTAATTTTTGTTAGACATCAAAATCGAGGTAATGGCATAAAATTAGTGGCTATGTAGGGGGGACTAAGCAAGTAGATTAAGAGAATCAACAATGGCTTGTTTGAACAGACTCTTGGGCCGACCTTACCAGGAATGGAGTGAAGATGAGGGAATTTCTTTTCTCACCCCCACTTGTACAGACGTGGATTTAGTGCAGTCTGACTGCATGCATTCAACATATATGGACCATCCGATCAAAATCAAACGGTATATATTTTGATATCATATTTTAATTGTTTATAAGTGTAAAATATGATCTTAAGATCTGAATCGTTCGATCTTGATCAGATAAATCAAATGTGGTTGACTGCACTGTAGTCACAGGCTTCCGACTGCACTCAACCCTCTTCCCACTTGTACTTCATAAGTATCCTTTTAGAAAAAAACATAGTTTTTTTTTTCGTTGGCACTCCAGTCACGGTCTTCTGACTGCACTCAACACCGTAAAAAAAGACTGCACTCAAACCCGTCCCACTTGTATAATATTAAGGGTTAATAGGTACTTACCCCCTGTAATATAGGTCATTTTCGATTTTCTCCTCTGTAAAAATTTTATTTTGATTTACCCCCTGTAAAAAAAATTGTTTTGATTTACCCCCTAATAGGCCAAACAAAAACCAATTTTATTTTTTTTTTCAAGAAATTTTCGTTTTTGTTTGGCCTATTACAAATTTTTTTTACAAGGGGGTAAATCAAAATAAAAAATTTACAGGGGAGAAAACCGGAAATGACCTATATTACAGGGGGTAAAGACCTATTAACCCTAATATTAATAAGTATCCTTCTAGAAAAATTGTAGTTTTTTTTTGGTTTGAAAATATATTTCTAGAGACATTTTTAATTGTTCATTATTATTATTTAAAAAGTTTAGCAATAAAACTCACACACATTATCCATAAAAAAATGAAGTATTGCAAGTTCGAACCAGCGTTACAGTATATTAAATGTCATAGCAATTATTTATCGGCTGAGTTGTATTTACTTACTACATGAATTTTTAAAAGTGTTGGAGGAGAAAAATATATTTCCAATGATGTTAATACTTCACACACATACATACATATATATATTAGTTACATTTGTTTTTGTTTGTCTATTTTTTTTATTTTAAATCGCTTTCAATAAAATATTTTATTTTCCCTAAAAAAAATTATTTTATCATTGTATAATAATTATAATTTGATTTTATTGGTTAACATAAATTGAAGATCTATTATTTTTGAGTGGGATTAAGTTGCCATGCCTAATGATACTTCCCAAGTTAAACCTAATCAATCTCCACTCACATTACTTAGTATAAATAGGGGTTCCCAAGAGAATGACTTGGTCACAGTCCAAGAGTGAAAGGGAAAATAAAACGAGGGGGAATAAAGACAAAATGGAATCAAGTCATGTAATATCCATTGCAAATGAAGAAGATAGCAACAACAACAATATTGCTCAAATGAAGAAGGAAACAAATACCCATCTTGAAAAAAATAATAACTTATCCTTAGTTCCAATTACTTCCTACCCAAAGGACAAAAATAATAAGCAAATAAAAAGTGACCATGACATTAAGAAGATGATTCATAGCATCAAAGTAGGAATCTCACTTGTTTTGGTTTCACTTCTATACATTTTGAATCCTCTCTTTGATCAAGTTGGCGAAAATGCAATGTGGGCTATCATGACTGTTGTTGTCATCTCTGAATTCAATGCAGGTATATACTTTCATTAGCTAGCATATATATTTCGGTTACCATTTCTTATATTTTTGCATATATGCTAGAAATGTAGTAAACATATATATAGCAGCAATGCCTCTTAGGCAATGATGAATGTGTTAATTAATCACTTTGATCAACATGTTAGGAGCTACACTAGGAAAAGGTTTGAACCGTGGAATAGGGACCATTGTAGGAGGAGGATTGGGATGCTTGGCAGCAATTTTTGCACAAAGCATTGGAGGAGTTGGCAACTCAATTTTCATTGGCACTTCAGTATATATTTTTGGTAAGTGTTTTATAAATCTCATACAATTTTTGTTTAAGACAAGAATATTTTAAAGTGGAGTAGTATATATAATAATATTTTGTTGTGATATAAATTGTATTATTACAATTAGTACGAAAATTGCCACACACAAATTGCACTGGTCAATATACAAATTTGTAACGGTGCAGTGCAATCTGTTGTCGGCTTGTCTTCCATTCATGTATATATTCAAACCATTAGCTTATAATATACATGTTTGAAAGTTGATATGTTATTAATAAGGAGTATATACATGAATGATTACAGGATCAGTTGCTACATATTTTCGACTAGTTCCAAAAATAAAGAATAGATATGATTATGGAGTGGTGGTATTTATGCTGACCTTCAATCTAGTAGTGGTATCTGGGGCACGTCCAGGTGTGAAAGTGTGGGAATTAGCAAGAGAACGTTTATTGAACATCCTAATGGGTTTCATTATTGCAATTTGTGTGAATTTGTTCGTCTTTCCTTTGTGGGCCAGTGATGAACTTCATGATTCCATTGTCTCAAGATTCCATAATCTTGCCAATACAATACAAGGTATATATAATAATTATAGTATAATGTTATATACTCATTATATATAGTTTATGCTTTTCTAGGTGAGATATGAAAACAATATCGCAATATTCTCATGACCAAATATGTGGTCCCTAGATCAACCAAAAGAGACATAAACAGCTAGCCAAAGAATGTTAAAATGTGGTCTTTTCATTAGGAAAATTCTAATATGGTCACGGGACCAAAGAAATAGTATTTGGTCACACACACATAAAAAAAGTATTTGTTTAATAATAAAAAGGAAAGTGATAAAAAAGATGATTGAATATTTTGAGAAGAATCTTTTTATGTGTGTCCAAATATTATTGATTTGGTCTTGTGACCATGAAAGAATAGCCGATTCATTAGTTTTATATTCCTTTATTGTGTTGTAATTCACCTGATATAACTACCTAACTTTTTTCATGCTGGCCAAAATATTTAAATGAAGACTGCCATGCTCAAATTTTAAAATATTATTCTTCTATAAATGAGTGGATGGGATTGAACAAATTACAATTAGGGAAAAAAAACTTTCTTCACCCTCAACATGAATTCAAATGTACACATTCAAGGAAAGAAAAAGACTTATTTTGTGCGTGGGGGGCAGAGCCACCTACAAGGCTGCATGGGCTAGCTCCAGCCCCTCCATATTTTTGTTACACTAATATAAGATATGACTGTATTACACTAAAAATAATATAAAAAGCAATCATTTTTCAATATTGTACATGTACAACGATTACTCTATTGGTTATTTACTTCTAATTATTGTTAAGGTAAGATATATTTTTATCCCTCATGAAATAAAGATTTTTAATGTTTAGCCTCTAAACAAATTTTATTTATTATTTTGAATATTTTTTTTTTTAAAAAG
>Ga0228711_1001919_pt1 | contig 31367 bp, 20 predicted proteins | sample MedpolnodulmetaG_2_FD_177996 | JGI IMG/M metagenome (GOLD analysis project Ga0228711, IMG submission 177996) | Root nodule microbial communities from Medicago polymorpha collected in Santa Monica, California, United States - brown nodules | ecosystem: Host-associated > Plants > Roots > Nodule... | reverse complement strand
ATTACGTTGCAGCGAACCTTGAGACTCAACGTAAATTAATAACTACTGTGTTCATATGCATTGGAAAAATACAATACAAAAATACAACACCTAAGCTATTTGATGCAATAAGAAAAGTTAGAGATGAACTCCAAAAGACTTGAACTTTAAAGGAAAACAGACAACTATTGAATCATATTTCAATAGAGTGTAATATTTTTTTTCTTCAGTTTCTATGAATTATTAATTTATGATTTCCTTGGGACCGAAAATTATAAAGGGATCTCCCGAAAAATTATTATCTTATTATTTTATCGAGTTTTTCAATTTTTTACATTGGCCCAAGTCGGGACCGGACAAATTTATTATTTTAAAGAGTATATTAATTTACCGAGTATTAATTTAAAGAGTTTTTACTGTATGTTACATTGTTTGGATTCTAAAAATTGGATTGAGTGGTATGAGCCATAGAGTCAATACCGTTTATTTAATATTCTGTGCATTTTATAAGAGATAAATAAATCAATAATAATTGATGTATTTAGTCTTTATTATAAATCAAATACATTAACTTTTATCGACTCATTTATCTAGATAGTATCTTTTAAAAACAAAATTAGCTAGCGCTAGCTGGGGGCCGCCGTCCCCAATATGGCAAATGACACTTTCGCTTTCATTTGGTGACTACAAATCAATTTTTCCTCGGCTTATATCTTGAACTCCAAGGTATTTGCTGACTTCATTCCATTGGTTGATGCGTGAATGGGGTCAGCTTGGTTAATTGGAATTAATGTTCAGTTAAGAGACTTAATCAGTCACTGATGCAAGTTGCAACCTCATAGCCTTTAATGTTTGATCTCTCATCCGTTTCCTCCTCCATTAATTCACCCGATTTGGACCTAGTCATAGCCTCTGCAAGTGTTATTTTTGATCCTGTATTATTGATGATTAGTGATGACATTGATTGCATATAATTTTGTTGCTGTAACTGATTTGGAAACATGAGACGATACCATTTAAGTTCACTTTTTAAATCCATTCAATAAATGATGTATGTAGTCTATATGTAAATTTATTAAATGAATCTAAAATGTCAATTTTAGCTTATAATAGGAACAGAGGGAGTAACACTTAGTTGAATACTCTCTCCGGTCCTATTTTGATACTGTTTAGAAGGCTTGCTACATACTCCCTCCGGTCCTATTTATAAGAAATATTTGATTTTTTTGATTTATTGAATAATTTATGTATTTGGTCTATATTTTAGACCGAATACATAATTTTTCAATGAATCTAAAAATTCAATTGTTTCTTGTAAATAGAACGGGAGAGAGTAAGATGGAGTTAGTTAAAGACTAACTTGATTATATGGCTTACTTGTTGGTTAAGCAACCATAGTTGGTTGCAATTTGTTTGTTATGTTATGCATTGTTGAGTAAACATTTTACAATTCAATAATCACTTTTCACTTTTTCTCTTTTCCTCTCTCAAATCTAATATCTCTCTCTTCTCTTCCTTTCATTTTGTTTTCATGTTTACTTGAATTTTATCACAAATTAGAATCTTATCCCAACAACAACCACCATGAGTAAGAACTACTAGGCCTCTACTCTAGTCTGCACGAAGATACAAACTACGTGTTTGTTTGTTTTGCCTTTTTTTCCCCAGCTAAAAGCACTTCTACAACATCTCAAAAGTGAAAATTGAGTTTTCAATCATGTTTGGTTTGACTTTTCAAAATTTCTTCTATCCTCTCAAAAGTAATTTTGGTTGAAGATACAATTCCTAACTTTTGGGTTAACTAGAATCAATTCTCCAAGAAATTTTATATTTTGATTATTACAACCTATTATTTTCCTTTATTGCCCTTTATCAATTCTCATTCTTTTTGCTTTGTAATTAATTTGATGAACTAAATTTAATCAGAAAACTTAACGAACCAAATTAGCCCCCGAAAAATGTTTATGGTCATGAATTCCAAGTTTTGGATTTTCCTCTACGACGTTTCTGTTCAGATTTACTGTATTTTTTCTTTTACCTTTCTTTTACACTATACTTTATCATTTTTGACAACTAACTCTAGTATTATTTAACTTAAAATATATTTTATCAAAAAATATAAAATATATGAACAAATGTTTTGTAAAAAAAATGTTTTAATGATCGTATTTATTATTTTTTAAATTAATATATAGAAAATTTATTTATTTAAATTAAATAATATATCTACATTTAGTATTGATCTACATATACATTCAACTATGTCCATTTACTTGTATTTAGCTATGTCCATTTTAGTAATTATACATTCAAAAACAATTTTGATCAAAACTATCCAAACAACATTCAGTTTGTTTAATCAATTCTGCATGGTTGTATCCAAACATACATCAATTCTGTCATAATTAATTCCATCAGAATCAATCTTATCCAAAGCTAAACCAAACACACATACGAGCACTATCAAAAGAATTAGGGAATAGGCTGCTCCAAAAATCTTTTATGTGGCCAAGCATGCTGCAATAGTATTATAGTAACAAAAAGCTCTTAAGACCCTCCACAATGCAGTGATTTATCTCTATAATAATTGGTACCTCAAAGGTACCCCACTGTGGTGAAATATAAAATGGTTACTCTCTCTCTTTCTGTTTTACTCTCTCTGGATCTTATATGTTTTGATATTAAAATATTGAAATGTAATTCCATAAAATTATTGATAAATGATATAAAGTTACTAATATGTCTCGTTCAAGAAATTTATATAAGGTTGGTTGAAGTGATTGAGTGTATTTTAAATTCTAAAAATCTATCCTATCTTAGATTGAAGCACCATCCACTTACCCTAAATTTATCTCGTAAAAAAAATGTCAAAATGGTTAAACGAACAAAAATTAATAAATTGTTGATTCGTAAAGTGTGGACCACCATCCTCAATGATTTGATTAATTTATATAGTTTAATTTAATCACAACAATTATATTTCATTTTTAATGGTTTAAAGCAATTGAAACTATCAACGAACATCTCATGTTCTATGTCTCCTTCCATTTTTATTGGTGAACATTCATATCATGAAGTATTTTTAGGGGACATATCATAAAGTTTTGTTGGGCATAATCAAACATCAAATCATTTAATGGTACAATATTTAAAGTTTCTTTATTTATTTTTCAAAAGTTTAAATTTACTTAAAGTTATTTAATGGTACATCACCATTAAATGATTTTAAGTTAATTTTATATTCTTAAAAAATTAAAGTAAAAATAGGTTAATTTTTCCTAAGAAATATATATTTTTGGAATGGAAAGGAGTCGGAAAAAAAACTACGGATTACTACACGAGAAAATGAGACACCTAAAAAAACTAGGAAAACTTGAGAGACACTAATAGATGCTCATTGAAAACCCATATTAACATAAATATATCTTCTGCCCGACGCAGGTTCCCATAAAACATCCAATTTCATCATTATTGATACTATATGAACAACAAGGCCGATCCAATATATTTGTAAGTTAAAGCGAATTTTAAATTGAGATCTTTTAAGTGTGTTGACAAATAAACTTAAAAAAATAAAAACACTAAATGTATAATTTCATTTAAGGCACATCGAACACTAAATATAAGTAAAACTCTCGATCATAGTTTGAAAATTGATTCATCATGCGTGAGAGTCTAACTTCTTTTGTTAGACTCAACCTCATCAGCATAAGAACTTTTTTTTAACAAAAATCCAATTTAACTAATAATATATGTTTTTTTAAAGTAATTAATAGTATATGTTGAAAATAACATTTAATATAGATATTATCTACCAATTATAAAATCTTGAAATAGAAAAGTGATATTGAATTCTAACATAAATATAAATTACTGCAAAGTATACAACTCTCTATTTAATTATCAACCGAACCTGCACAAATGTTTAGAGAATTTGACTTAGAGAAATCTATGTAAACCAAATAAGATTTGGGTGCCAATATAAGACCTAAAAATTTGGAGGCCTAAAACCACTGTTTTAGTAACATCCCTTTGGACCGGCTTTCTGAAAAACCACTTTCAAATCTGACTTACACAAACAAAATTCCACGGTTTAGTCTGCTAATCATGCATCCCTTCTCAATCATGCACAGCCTACAAGCTCTTGACGAATTTCATTTACATAGGTATCAACGAATTTCACGTTTTTAAAAATATTGATCCAGTTGAGTTATTGACTTTTTCTCAGTAGGACCCTTGTGGAGGACCTTGGTGGAGCACCCTCGTGAATGCATGCATGTTATATATTAATAACTCTAAGGTATTGACTTCAAACAACACTTTCTCTTTCATCTGTAAATATGAATTCCAAAGACAGCCTCCATGCTGTAACTTTTCTTGCACTCTTCTCTTGCATCTTTGCACTCTTTTCATCGGTTGCTATTTCTGGATCAAAGGACAGTCTCCAGGCTGATCGGTTACTCCATGTCACCGGAGCCGTTGGGCCGGAGAGTCTTGTTTTTGATAGTCACGGCGAAGGACCATACACCGGCGTGGCGGATGGACGGATTTTGAAGTATGAAGGGGATGAACGTGGTTGGACTGAATTTGCTGTCACTAGTTCCAATAGGTAAATAGAAATATGCACATTTGGTGTTTCCACGTTTCCAAATTCTTTCTTTATTGGTATTCTTCTTTTGGTACGGTACAATTTAATTTTATTTATTTTTAATTTAGCTTATTAGTTGTCACGTAATTGTAAAATTGTATGCACATTTATATGCTGAAACACCAGTTGGAACCAATTCACCGGCCACTTCTTCATTTAATATTTGTGAGGTTCACCGCTAAACTATTAGGTAAAAATAAAATAAAAATTGTGTGACATGGTTGATAGATGCTAACTGAGTCTCTTAAGCATATGGTGTGGGAGATCGATCTTAGATACAGAAAAAATTGGTGTGGGATCGATCTTAGATATTGAAAAGCTTTGTTGAAAACTAATAACCCCTTAAATATATCTTGATTTCACTTATCATTATGTGTTTTTGCATTTGTTATTTCCACAATAAAAGATTAAATAAAGTCAAATTGTTTCTATATAAGCTATAAATCGTTGTCATAAGCTATCCCGGAGCGTTTGTGAAAATAAGCTAAAAATATCTTATGAAACATGTCATAAGTTGTTTTTCTAAGCTCTCCCAAACAGTACCGCACGTTTTTATGTAAGTAGATAAATTTAAATAAGTCAATTTAAACATCTTCGCACTCTTTTCATTTAACTCATACTTATATTAGTATTTTCTTGTGAAATTAATGAGATTAGTTGTATGATTTTCAAGGTCGGCCTGCGTGGTTCCATTTGCACCAGAGTTAGAGCATATTTGTGGGAGGCCACTAGGACTAAGGTTTGATAAGAAAAATGGAGATTTGTACATTGTTGATGCCTACCTTGGCCTTAACGTAGTAGGACCTGCAGGGGGTTTGGCCACACAGTTAGCAACAGAAGCTGAAGGACAACCCTTTCGCTTCACCAATGACATGGACATTAGTGAAGATGAAGATGTGGTTTACTTCACTGATTCAAGCACAGTCTATCAGAGAAGGTAAGTTTAACACTAAACAATACCTTATTTTCTACAATCAACTTTATCTGCATTTTGTTAAACAACATTGTTATTGATTATGAACAATTTTTTTTACTAAATACAAATGAAATGATTAATACTTTGTTTTTAGGCAAACTTTGATTTGTACACTTCATCATTTTATTTAAGGGTTTGTTGGGGAGTTCAGATAGGGAGATGGTGGCTTTGAGGAAGCGAAGTAAAGAGAAAAAGAGAAAAATCTTAACCATTTTTTATAGTGATTGTGTAGATAAGAATAAATGAATCCTTACAATTAATATATTTTTTTATTTTTGAAATATTTTAACAATATAAATTAAATTTGATCTATATGTTGCTCACTTTTGTTTGTAGGCAAATTCCGCTTTTACTTCTTAGCGGAGACAAAACTGGGAGGTTAATGAAATATGACAAGTCAACGAAAGAAGTGAATGTCTTATTAAGTGGGCTTAATTATCCCAATGGTGTTTGTTTAAGCAAAGACGGTTTATTTCTTCTAGTAGGTGAAACTTCGACTTTCCAGATTCTTCGGCTTTGGCTTCATGGCCCTAATGCTGGCCAAGTCAATATTTTTGCTGTTCTTCCAGGTTATCCGGACAATATAAGGAGAAATTCAGATGGGCAGTTTTGGGTTGCTTTGCATAATGCAGCTATAAAGTTGAGTGATGAAGGGGAAATATTAGAAATTGTGGAAGGAAAGACCATGAGATATGTCAGTGAAGCGGATGAAAAAGATGGAAAACTTTTGATTGGATCAGTGTTAATGCCTTATGTTGGTATTTATAGTTTATGAGAATACAATATTCGCTTTCTGATTTTAGTTATAAGTAAATTTTCACCTTTTAAATTTATTGAATAACTAATGTATTTGGTTTATATCATAGACTAAATACATTAATTATTATTCAATTAATATAAAAAGTTAAAAATTGATTATAATTGAGACCGGATGGAGTATTATACTAATGTATACCCGTGTCACGGTATTCATTTATTTTCTTACCTTTTTAATGTAACGGGTAGTAATTATGTTGGTAAGTATATGACAAATATTAAAATAAATTTATTATGCACACATTTATATTTGAATAATTGTGGTTATCATTTGCAGCAAATGAAAGAGTTTGAGATGTTGAGTCGAAGGAATAAAATATTAATCTAACAAACTAAATACTATCATTGGTCATTAAAAAAAAAGGTGATCTTGTTGTCTATGACAAAAATATATCTTAATGGAGTTCGGAGAATGTAGGATTCTAAGCCATCGTGTTCATTTTTGTCTAAAATGCTATGTATGAAGAATATATGCGAGAGCATTTTTTATTTCCCACAGTGCTATGGATTTTCTACCACTGCTTAGATTCTTTTTTCCAAATCAAATCATTTGTGAATGTACACTTGTTATTATCTATTTTATTTTGTTTTTGTCAACCACACAACTTAAGTTTAACATTGGTTTGTTTAAGTAGGTCTTGAATATAATTCATGTAAATTAGTTTCAGACGGATGAACATAATGTGCATCTTTTACAAATCTTAGGAAGATATCTTGTATGCCCGTTGGTTTTGAGGAAATGAATTTTATTGTGATAAAATAATTTGGTAGAAATATCACTCCTTTTCTTAGAAGTAGGTGTTGAGATTGCAGAGAAGTAAGTGTTGTAACCTTCGTGTTGGAAGAAATGGAAAAAGGTAGCAAATAAGGAGAAAGAGCAATTTGTATTACAGTCAAAATCCAAAATAGCACTCCTTTTCTAAATAAAATGGTAAATTTCAATTTCAACCTCAATTTTAATGAAAATAATCAACCTTTCAATTTAATTTTAATTTTGCACGAATAAAAAAATCAACCACTGTCAACACCACGGCAGGCAATGTAATTAAATTAAAGTAGTAACATCAAAATAATGGTAATAGAATTTGAACCAAATTATCCAGAAGTCCTAGCGCAATTGGCAAAATGTCGAAATTGTTAGACCGGATGCCATGACCGGGGGTTCGAACCCCGATACCTCCACTTGTGTGTGTGAGTTTATAATGGCTTTGTCATTTCGTCTATCTATCAAAAAAAAAAAAAGAATTTGAACCAAATCGAGTAACTTGACACTTCTGATTGACAACATTAGGGGTGGGCATGGTTCGGTTAACCATATTAACTGAACCGAACCAAAGTGTTGAAATGGTTTGGAATAACTGAACCGAACTGTTTAAGGTTTGGAACTAACCGAACTGAACCAAAGTTATGGTTTGGTTAACCGTTTGCTATTCTATTAACCGAACCGAACCAAAATTAAAATTTTGAACCAAAATGTATTTTTTTTATCCTTTTGCAAATTTAATTGTGTTTGTTTGTCTTTTTAAATTTAATTGCAGGGTATTCGAAACATTATGATTGGATTCCTTTTTATTTGGCCATCAGACCCTATTTAACCTTGTTGTAGATTGCAATACTTGGTTGGTTTACTATTTGAAATACAACAAATGCATGAACGAAACTAAGGGAATGCCAAATAGGAAAATAACTTGGTTAGGGAAAATAACGTGGTTGTGAGGGTGTCATGGCAGTCACTCTATCTCACTGCAGTACTGGCTACTCCATTAATCTTTCTTTGTTTCCAAAAACTCTTGATACAAAATTAAACACCGATAAGAATTCCGCATCATGATTTTACTCGTGCAGATAACGAATTTCAGGATTAGGCTATCAGTCAGCCTTGTTGCATAAAATAAGCTGTTTTTAATAAAATAAGCTGTTTTCAAAAAAACCATTTTTAAAATAAGTTGTTTTTTAAAGGTGTTTTGCACAAAATAAGCTGTTTTGAATAAGTTGTTTTTATAATAAGCTGTTCTGAATAAGTTGTTTTTTTTAAAATAAGCTGTTTTAAAATAAGTTATTTTGAATAAGCTGTTTTTAAAAAAAAGTTGTTTTGCATAAAATAAGTTGTTTATATAATAAGCTGTTTTGAATAAGCTTTATTTTAAAATAAGCTGTTTTCATAAAACAAGTTGTTTTGAATAAGTTGCTTTGCATAAAATAAGTTGTTTTGAATAAGCTGTTTTTTAAAATAAGCTGTTTTTAAAATAGATATGGTTAATGGTTCGGTTCGGATAATTGTGGTTACTAACGGTTCAGTTCGGTTAGTGAATTGTTGTCAAAATAATGGTTCGGTTCGAGAATTGGTTAAATGGTTCAGTTAATTTTGATATGGTTTAGTTCGAATTGAGTTTTGGTTATTTTTGCCCACCCCTAGAGAGTATGATGAATGTCTGACATGTGTGTCGGTGATGCTGATACATGTAGTCACATATAACCGCACCTTGCACAATAGCAGGGTACTAGTTTTACAATAGATTTTATACTAGATTATGAGAAAACAAAAAGAAGAGGAGGCAATCATGCCCTACATTTTGAAATTGGTATACTGATATAGCAATCCGGCATTTTTCCAACAATCTACACAGCCGATATATATGTCTAATGCTCGGGTTTTACAATAACTTCCTCCAAAACATAAATGTTCTAAAATTACATATTCTCATCACAACATGAAAAAAAAATCCCTCTAATAAGATGATGATTCAAGGTTGTACAAGCAACAACTACTTCCATAGAACGGGCTGGATATTGAGTTGTGATACGATGTTCAATGTTATCTTCAGAGCTCTAGCAAGAAGAAACCTGACACATTTTGAAGTTTTGCAATTAGGAAAAATTAAACATACTACAAGATGAAGTAATAAGACAGACATATACAAGTTGTTGAATTAAAGACTCAGTAAAACTGTACGACTGCAATGTAGCATTATAGTGTAGTACTCAACTGAGTGCAGTCACTTGTTCATAAACTTCTTTTGATATTCTTGACAAAATTTTGTTTAAAATAGACTTCAAAGAATAACATATTCAATTGGTTAGGTGAGGACGCATGCCCCTCCCCTTGCACCAATGGTTACAGACTTCAAAGAATAAGAGATACTGTTGATGGGTTCCTTTTGCAATAATTTACTGAATCCTAGAATCTAAAGTTCATCAGGTTTTATTTATTTTTACTCACTATTGTATCTCCAAATCACTCGACTAAGTGAGCAAAGTCTAAAATATCCACAATGCTCGTTATAGTTTTACTTAAATGTACAAAAGCTTATTTTAACAGAAAAAAAATGCTACGTAGAGAAAGCTGCGTCAAGTAAGGTGGTCAAACACGAGAAAACGTGTTCTGACAATCAACATGTTTTTATACCATTTGCTTTTGACACTTTCGGTTTCCTAGCACCAGAGGCTGTTGGCCTTCTAGAGTTCAAAAGGTCATGCATGGCAATGTCATGTCTCCTAGGTCCATGAATGTTGTGTTTACGAGGATTGGTTTTGCCATCCAAAAAGGTCTAGCGGCGCAGCTTGTTGCCCGCTTGCCTTCTATTCAAGTGTAAATAATGGTTTATATAAATTTAGTTATAGTTATTCAATAAAAATGGTTAAATTGGTCAATAAAAAATAAATAAATAAATAAATGCTACGCATTAAGACATAGCTTAGCACATGGAAGGTTACTGCGATGGGGACCATGGATGCACACAAGTAAGTTGATCATGTCTATGGACAAACCAAAAAGCAAGTAAATAGTTTCATAGCCAGAATCTGAACCTGAACAAGAAAGGGGGGAAACCAGAAGCAGGAGAGGTTAAACCAGAAGAAAAGAGAGAAGAGGAAGGGTGGGTGTTGAAGATAATAAGAATGGGAGTTAAGAAGAGATTGGATTTTATGCGACGAGGAAGGCATGAAGAGGATGATGTACTATTATCAGCTACTCTATGTGGTTCAAGGAATCCCACAACCACCTCAACTCTTTAGTGATGAAAATCCCAATGCATGCTGTATCACATTCACATGACATCAAACTTGTTATTTGATGATATAACATTCAGCTTTTCATGTATATATTACTAACTACATCGTGATGGAGATACATCATCTTTTTAGTCTATAGATTACGGATGATTATGATGACATTTCATAAAGACCAGAAAAACAAATAATTAAAGGAAGAAAAAAGGCTACTTGATTATTATAGAGTAATAGCTTGGAAGCTGACATAAATTAGCTGGCTAGGTTTAAGTCCACAGAATGAAGTTTAAATCATCGTGTGCAGGCTAATAAAATGGAATGAGATCCAAATAAATTATGTTCTTGATCTGTTCTGTCAAAGTGACATAATAAGTGAATATCGAAAGTACCCCTTTTCTGTTATGAGATGCAGGGCAGGAAAGGGATTCAGTCACACCATGAATACTAATTCTTTAACCGACCGGTGATAATACTGACTTTGGCACCTTGCCAGTTTAACTATTGGAAGGACATGAATAAAAAGAAAAAGGTATATCGTGGTTTCTATAATACCTCCTTTACTGTAGGAATTAGTAGAGCAAGAAGACATCAATTGGGAATAAGGGGTGATGTAGCTCCATGCCGTAAAAGACCACTGGATGTCAGGGCACATTTGCAGGCTGATTTGGATGAAAAATAAAGGTCGGGACTAGGAAGAGAAGAGCTTCAAGTGCAATTAAATGAAGATGATCATACTGTTGAAATAAGGAGAATGCAAACTGGGAAGAGAACAGTTGAGGCCTGAAATTATTGCTCATTAAAAAGGGGAACAAACTATGGGAAAAAACATGAGGCAAACAAATGTTAATGATGGTGCTGACAGAGAAGCAAGGGCGAGATGCATACAATATATTGCTCGATTCTTTAACGTTATTTGAAACCTCAAAAGTATCATGAAATGAGGGGTCCACTCCTTGAAAAAGAGTTGGAACATAATAAGGTTTGTTGAAGAACGAGTAAAATATGGATGCTCGATTATGTTTGATGGTTGGACCGACACAAAGAATGGGACCGTGATAAATTTTTTGGTGAATTCTCCGGTTGGAAAAATGTTTGTGAAGAGCATGCTTCTAAAGACGCAAAGACTGTGAATAAGTTATATGAGTTGCTGGACAGTTTAGTTGAGGAGATTGGTGAGCAAAATGTTGTGCAGTTGATTAACGACAATGTAAATAATTATGTTATGGCTGGCAAACTGTTAAGTGATACAAGACCCCACATGTTTTGGACTCAATGTCCTGCACATTGTATAGACCTTATGTTGGAAGATATCAAGATTCCTAAGGTTAAAAAGGTTATACAAAGAGGGGTTAGTTTTAAAGGCTACATTTATTCTCAGCTACGAAACGAGACTAAGTTCCTCATTAAGTTCAAAGCCGATGTCTGGTTATAACGGTAGCCTACGGGACTACTCCCTCTCTTTCTATAACCTTTTTAACCTTACAAATCTTTCTTTGTCTATAACCTTTTTAACCTTAGAAATCTTTCCAATATCTTCTAACATAAGGTTTATACAATGTGTAGGACATAGAGTCCAAAAGATGTGGGGTCTCATTGAAGTTAACAGTCTACAAGCCATAATAAAATTATTTCCATTGTCGGTAATTAACTGCACAACATTTTGCTCACCAATCTCCTCAAGAAAATTGTTCAGCAACTCATAACTTATTCCTAGTCTTTTCGTCTTTAGAAACATCATTGCTTTTACAATCATTGTTCAAGGCTTTCCAGCCCAAGAATTCACCAAGAAACATATCAAGGTCCTATTCTTTCAGTCTATCCAACCATCAGACTTAATTGAGCATCCATGTTTTACTTGTTAATCAACATGATTTACCAACAAATCCTTAGTATGTTTCAACTCTATTTCAAGGAGTGGACCCTCAATTCATGGTAGCTTGGAGGTTTCAGATAGCAACCATAGGTTACAAGTACCAACAGCTCCCAGCATCAACTTTTGATCTTGCAACATCAAAAGCAATTCAATTCACATAAAAGAATTGAGGAATATATTGTCAGCACCATCATTGACATTTGTTAGCCTCATGTTTTTTCCCATAGTTTGTTCCCTTTTTTTCACGAGCAATTGTTCCAACAGACCTTTCTTCTTGGCGGCCGGTAAAGAGGCCTCAGCTGGCCGACTTATAGTTTGAATTCTCCTTATTACCGCAATATCATCACAAACATCTTCATCTAATTGCACGTTGACCTCATCATTTCTTTGTACTCTCCTTTGGTTCTCTCATTCAAATCAGTCTGCAACAATGCCTTGACATCTGGTGGTGTTTTACGGCATGAAGCTACATCACTCCTTATTCTCAATTGATGGCTTCTAGCTCTCCTAATTCCTCCAGTACTGGGGACATCACAGGAATCACAACATATCTTTTTCTGATTATTCAAGTCCTTCCAATGGTTTAACTTCTAGGCAAGGTCAATGTTATCACTAGTCAATTTATGCCTTTGAGCAAGAAAGTCGACAGAAACGGATGCAGAGTTTGATGTGCTGCAGCTAGTCAATGTTATCACTAGTCACTAGTCAGTTTATAACTAGGGTTTTGCAATGGAATGTGAGTAATGGAACAGTTCGCGTGTGAGAAGAGGGAAAAGGTTAGGGTTAATTCAAAATTCCCAAAATGCCGTTGAAATAGTTTAAAACTTAGGACCAATTTGGGATCTTTTTTATGTTTAAAACAATAGGGATCAAAAACCTTGACCCAGTCCGCGGCTTGCAAACTACAATAGCACCTGGTGCGGCCGCTAACCCGAACTGTTCCGCAATTGACAACCTAGAACTTACATACAATTGAAGAAAAACATTAAGACCGATTTTCTAGCAAAATGGGGTCTGAATGCCAGAGTAACTTCACAGTGGATTAAGAACAAAACCAATATAAACATCACTGTTTCAAGCATTTCTGCGCACAAGTAATGTGCACCAATAAAGGCCTAAAATGGGAGAAAATAGAGGTATGTGTTAGCCATATAGGACACTGAATACAAGCAATTTTAAATAGACCCAAATTTATCTCAACACATGTACTAAAATAGATCCTCTTTTGCATGTGAACAAACATAATAATAAATATTCATGAAAATTAATTTTATTTTTTGTTGTTACAATGAAGTTCCCAACTTATTCTAACTTCATGAAACGACTTGTTTATTCTATCTATGTATACCACTTTTTGTCTAAATGGAAAAAGAAAGATAAATAGACAAACAGAGAAAATCTCATCATCATAATCAGCAAAAGTAAGAGCAAAATAACAGAGACAAACCTAGAAACCACTAGTTTTTTTCTTCCTAAAATTATGCTGAATGTTTCATTACATTTTACTGAAAGGCAATTGGGGGCTAATTATTTCCAAGGAGGCATACCATCAGGGATTGGAAACCTTCCATTTTTAAATAAACTATAGTCCCTCTCTTGTTTTATTACTATTAATGTTCAATTGTAAATGAACTGATTTTAGTTTTTCTTAATAGCTATAGCTATGGACCTATATATTTCTAGTTTTTTTATTCTTGAATTATTTATGGTTTTAATGCAACCTTTGGTCCATGTCATATGGTTATGATAGAACATAATGGTATAATTAGATCCATGTCACAGACCCAACTTAGTGGGAAAAAGCTTGGTTGTTTTTGTTGTGGTTTTAATGCAACCTTTCAATTCAGGTATGTATCAAGCAATCCATTAGAAGGATCTATACTTTCCTCTATCGGCTGTATCTCACATTTGCAGGTTTTGTAAGCCAATTTAGCATATATAGCTCAGTGTCATCAATCATCATGATACAACAAAAGTCAATTTTCAGTTATGCTAATCTAACTTGTCGTAGGAACCTATCAACCAATTTCTTTTCTGGTGAAATCCCTCATTCGAGTACCAAGTACCTTCAAGATTTTTTTCTGGCGAAATCCATAACATTGGAAAACTAAGCACCTTCAAGAAAAATTCGTAGGTATTCTTTCTTAATGTCCAGTGGTTTGGCTGATGCATTGTAGCCATTAAACCAAACAGGATTTGAATTTCCATGAGATTATTATGTAATAATAACCAACAAGTCTAATTTTTATATGCCATAGCAGGGTGAGCCCCATAATTTAAGTCCTGATGAATTACTCTATATAACCCATATAAACAAACCTAGTTATTTCTGTCAGAATCTTCGACATTTTAGAAGTCAGTGATATTCAAATAACCAAGTGAAATACATTGAAATTCTCATCGTCATCATCAAAAGTAAGAGCAAAATAACAGATAAACATACCAATCAATTTTACAATCACTGTTGCTGTTGTTGATTTGGAGCATTTGGTGGAGGGGGCATGCCAGGCCGAGGTGGACCATACACCGGAACACCACTTCCAGGAGGAGGAGGCATACCAGGACGAGGCGGAGGCTGCATTCCAGGACGAGGAGGAGCAGGAGGTCCTCTAACCATCTGACCAGGAGGAGGTGGCCCCATTGGTCTCTGCCCATACTGAGGAGGCGGCATACCAAATTGCGGTGGAGGACCTCCTGGTCTCTGCCCAAATTGCCCCGGAGGCATAGGAGGCGGTGGACCCCTCACCATCTGTGGTGGACCTTGTCCAGGATACGGCATCTGACCAGGTGGACGCATAACCGGAGCACCACCAGGATACGATACAGGCGGACGCGAGATCTGCGGCTGCATCATACCAGGAGCAGGTCCACCAACACCACGAACAGGACCAGCAAGACCAGGCTGAGCTTGAATAACCGGCGCCGGAGGAATACCTCTACCAGCAGCACGACCAATTCCAGGACCAGCCATTGCAGCAGCATTTACAGCTTTGGAACGAGATTCCTCCGGTGGTGGAGGACCTTCAACTGTCATCGAAACAACTTCTTCACCTCGAAGAAGAACCAAACCGAGTGTGCGGCGGTCTTCACGGTCGCCGTCGGTGATTTTCTTACCCTTCGCCGGTGGAAGTTTGCGAAACTCTTCACAGTCGCCGAGAACAAGATTCATGTGGCGGTCGAAGGCCATGAATTTTCCGACGAGTTGACGACCGTCTTGGATTGTCACTCGCATTCTATAGTTGACGTATTGAAGCATTTTGGAACTCTTTGACATCGACATTGTTACTGTGATTTGAGTTTTATCAAAACCCTTATTTGAAATTCGAAGGGAAGAAGACGCTGTTGTGATCGTAGGGTTTTAGATGAAAATGAGATTTAGAAGCGGATTGTAACCCGACCCGACTCGTTTATGAAACCCACCGTCCTCAACTATAGTCCAGCCCATAATCAACAAGGAAGCGAAATTTACTCTTCTCCCTTTCCATTTTGCTCATTCCCACCTGAATATTGATGAAATTGTCACATAGAGATTAGAACTAAACGATTTATTTGACGTTGATTTGTTGAAGTTCAAGAGTTGAATGAATAAATGAGTTTTTTTCTTCGAGTTTTAGTTTCACAACTTTCAAACCGCCAAAAACGAATATTGCTAGCTGTCATTAAATTCTGGTGTATAAAAAGGATTGTAGGAATTATCTCTCGAAATGTATTGAATAGGAGTTATCTTCCAAACTATTGGTTCGTAACGAAAGATAAAAAAAACACAAATTTGGGAGGCATGTGAACATTGAAGAGAGTCAAGGTCAGACGAGCAATTTTCTTACTCTTGGAGTCTGTTTGGTAAAAATAAATTATAAGTTAGTTGTTTGGTAAAAACGTTGGAGGTTTTATTTAGAGTGTCGTTACTTCAGATAAATAATAATTAAATTTAATTATAAGGTTAAAAACAAGAAGAAAATATAAATTGTAAGTTCAAATTTTGTTTAAAATAACATCTAAAGAAAACTATAAACTAATGGAAAAAAAACTTGTTATCAAACACCATTTAATTTTATCAAACATACTTGTAAACAAATTCAATAAACTATAAGTTAGATTATTGACGTTACCAAACATAGCCTAAGAACATCCATCGTGTTGAAAGACTACACCCTTGTTCTTCGCAAAATACAAAGGGTAAAAAAAAATTAAAACAAAATATGTCAGCAAATTACACAAGGAACAAATTGAAAACTGTTGTTGACATATCTTGTTTGACTGAAAAACACATTTAAATTACTCAAATGTCCCCCTTAACAGTTAACTGCCGTGGAGTGTAACCAGTGATAGTTAACGACCGAAGTTATGATTTTTGATTGGCAGTTAACTGCCGTAGCAATTTTGTTAAAAAAAATCTCCTTCGGCACTCAAGTACCGAGGAGTTGCTTCTGGCTTTTTAATTACCGTTTGTCTCTCTCCTTGGTCTCCCTCTTTTCTTGTCTCCTCCCATTTATTCCAGATAATGAGAGGTTTATTCAATCTGATCAAATTAAATATTGAGTTGAATCGGTGGTTGTAATAATTCACTTTATGTGTGACATGAATTGCTTTTTCTCACAAACAATCTTTCCTTCATACCCCACCCACTTTGCATTTTGGAAAAACATCTTTCACAAATATTTACATTAATTTATTTTGGGTTTCAATTCACATACCGTCAGTAAGTTCTACATTTGCCATATTTTGTGATATTTAGATTGCATATGTCCATGTAAATTTAATTAGCATTTAAAATTCTTAAACTTTAAGAATTCACCAAAAATAGTTTAAACTTTAAGAAAATACATTGCAGACGCCTGCAAAAACAAAAATAATGGAATAAGTATTGAAATTTAATTTTTGTGCGCCTCACATGTTGCCCATGGAGATTAATAGTTGCTAACTTACCTATAACATGATAATAATAAATAAAAAAAAACTATAAGAAACAATAGTTGCTAACTTGCCCATTAGACTTGATTTTAAAAAGCCAGAAACAACTCCTCGGTACTTAAGTGTCGAAGGAGATTTTTTTTGAAAAAAAATTGTTATGGCAGTTAACTCTCAATGAAAAATAACCACTTCGATAGTTGATGAGTAAAACCGCAAGTATAAGGTTCTACCGACGTAGTAAAAAGAGTATCGTTCTGACATGGAGTTATGAATTCAATTAACTTTTAATAATGATTAAATGAAAGTTTCAAAGGTTAAAAAGTTTGGATTTTTAATTAAAAGAAAATAATAAAAATAAAAGCGCCTTGAGATTATTGGTTATGTAGATGACAAATCCTTCACAAAACAAACCCTAAACCTAAACTTTATATTCGACCTACTTTCTAAAGACAAGTTTCTCTTAAGCATATCAAAACTTCTTTCGAAGTCAGTGAGTGTGTTCCTCTAGCAACCACACCTATTCTCATGGTTGATTGCTATTAGAATCCTTGAAGAATGAAATTTTATGTCTCAAGGTTTGCTAGACTATTCTCATGTTTCGCAACCCTTGTCTAATTTCACTTGTTCCAATATCAAAGCTCCGCTGTCGCATTATGAATTGATATTTGTGATGATGAATTAACAAATACTAACCCTCAGCTGTCGCATTATGAGTTTGGTATTTGTTAATTCATTATAAAAACGATGAAATTCGATTAGAAAGTAGATTTATATAAAATTAGGGTTTATGGCTTGATTTGATTAAGATTATGTCATTAAACTTATCCAACAATCCCAAGACAAGAAGAGTCTACTCACTAACGTTCATTGTAGACATAGAAGAGAAGAAGAAGAAGAACATAAAATAAAGGTGAACTTTTATTCAAAGAAACAATTGTCACTTATTATTTCCAAGAACAAAAGATGAATTGTTGTGATAGCTAACTACTCTATTTATAGTTTACAATGACTTAAGCCCTAAGAAATATAACACTAGAATGTTCCACAAGAAACCACGAGCTTTTAGGTCAGAAGTAAACTAATAGGTAGCTTGTCCATGAAGCAGAAGCAACAAAAGAGCATCTTGAAGGCAGGCACGGCCGTGCTGCTGGTGGCACGGGTCGTGCCAAGTTTCTGACTTAGGGGTGGCATATTTTTGTCCCATATTTTCGTATTTTCATCTCGAATCAGCTTCTAATCCTTTTTCTTTTGCTCCAAGACTCAATCTATCAATTATATTAAAAAGGAAATAATATTAAATAAAACGAAATCAAATCTAAATAAAACGGACTCAAATATTATATTAAAAACACTAATTATTGACTCATCAGTAGTTAACTACTGCCGGTTGCACTCCGCGGCAGTTAACTGTTGAGGGGGTATTTGAGTAATTTATATGTGTTTTCTAGCCAAACAAGATGTGTCAATAGTAGTTTTCGAACAAATTTCAGCATTAGCCCTCAAGAAAGTAAAACAAAAAATTAAGTTAAACCAAACTATTGGAAAGAAATAGACACATGACTATTTTCATCCCTCTCTAAACTAATTCAAACATTTTCTTAACAAAAAAGAAAACAGAACAGCAAAACAAAAAAAGAAAGATACAGTCAATTTTACAGGATCAGACAATTATAATGAAACTCAACATAATTTCTTCTTTACTATTCTCTACTGAGCTATAATCATAATAAAATGGTTGATTGAAATTTTAAAGAATGCCAAGAACTGCAACCATACATTTCTCTCTTCACGATCTTGTAACTGTTAGTTTAGTTGATAATTCAAGTTAGATTAGTGTTAATCATGATTAAGCTGATTGATTACACTTGTTTTAGTTTGTTTTGAAGTTTGTTACAAGTTGGTTACAAGTTTTAAGAAATAAGGGTTATAGTTGTTACTTACTTGTGCTTCAAGTAACATAACATTAGTTTTGTATATAAACCCATTCTTTGTACAAATTTCAATAGAATTAATATACAATTTACTTTCATCAATTCATTATCTTTCTCTTCTCATTTTCTCAACTTCACAAATCACAAAACTCTCATAAACCCTAGAAATTGAAAACTGCTTCTGTTGCTTGTGTAACAAGCATCAATTGATGTGCTAACAGTAACAATGGTTAGATTGGACATTATCTATGTTAGATTGGGACTGGGAAAAAGGGGGCATAGGCATCATAGTGGTGAATAATGGGCAAGAGCTAGAGAAAGAATAGTGATGAAAACATCATTCCAAAATGGATTCTCCTTTTGTGGAATTGGCTAATGAGAACATCAATCAAATTGGACAGAATAAAATAGGACTCCCAAAACTTGGTGGAAAAAAACTTGTAATTTATACTATCAAAACCATACTCCACGGTATGTCTTGGTTTTGTTTATTTATTATGAGAGTAGAGAAAACAAGAAATACTCCGTAGTCCTCAAATCTCTAAAACAACTTTCTACGGCATGTCACCTTTTGTAGCAAAATCAAGTACATTTATGATATAGACAAGGCAACAACCATCACAATTAAGATAAAATAAAATAAAAACAATGTGATTCATCATATGCCATTAGCGAAAACCGAAATTTCCTTCTGATAAAAACCAGTACGAAAACCAATTTGATTTGTGAACTTTTCTACACATAACTCATTAGTAGTTTCCTATCACTTAAGGAAAAATATATAACTTTTCTTTATCTCTCTCCAAGTTACCATAACACCAAAGCATTTTAAATCCCTTAAAAAATAGCATTCCCTATGTAAAAGGTTTCGTCCAAACACCAAACACAACCTAGAATTGTCATGTGTTTGACTTCACGGTAAGGAGAGACAAAAGTGATTCCAAACGCATAAAAACGATTTTGACATATTATCCAAAGTTAATTAATGCCATCATTATCGAAAAGGAAATCAGCTATATAAATAACCAAATTAGACTGAGTTCAATTTAATAATATATTAAAATATTCACCTGACTCCTAACTCCTAACCATTTTTTCCTAACATTTTCTCCACTCAATTATTTTGCATTAATATTTTAACCTCCTATGAAAATGATGCCCTGATATTAAGATGGATTTCTTCTAGCTTTTCTTTTGCCGTTCTCCTATCCTTAAACTCCATTTCGCGTAGCTGAATCCTTACAATGCCCCTATCCTTATCTTTCAAGTAAAGAGAGTGGATCAACTTGTGATATTCATCCAGATTGATGGATAAATCAAAATCCTTCATCTGAATCAATAACTTGAGAGCCTTATCAAAATTCTGCTGATTACAATATCCAACAATGAGCATATGGTAGAGCAAAGCAACGATTAACTTAGAGTCCTTCTCACTTCTTCATTTATACATTTTTCTTAATACGTGTAAAACTAGTGTTTTACCCGTGCCCTTGCACGGGGTTACGACTAATTGTGTTGTTTTTCAAAAAATAAAAATAAATATAAATATTGTGTTGCAATGTGTTTATTTATTCTTAACGAATTAGAAAAACCGGTTAATTAGAATTTACAGTAAAAATTACACGCGACGCGATAAAAAAATACTGATTAATTGGTTCAGTTAATCCGGAACGAAGGAAGTATTGTATAAACCACTTAGTTGACTCGCGTCTTTGAATCAAGTTAATTTTGTAAATAATGTTCACATTTAGTGTCCTACCATTAAAAAAAAAAAGTAAGCGGTGGAGGGGTGCAGTCCTTCCAGTTATTTCTATAAGGAACAAGCCCCTACGCAGAAAAAATTAAATAAAAAAAAAGACTAAAGAGTATAACCAACTCCTGCATGCAAAAAATAATTAATTGACTTTTCAATCCGTGAGTACAGATTAAAAGTTTATATACAGGAAATTGGGTAGAGCTGAACAATCTCCATACTCCCAAAAAGAATGAATGTGCAGGCCTCTCTCCCAGGTCCCAGTCTTTACTCCTTGATTGTGAGATTCAATCAATTACCTGGCCTATAAAAATTGTGATTACAAAAAGTAAAAGATGGCTTAACGAACAGAATGACTCCAATTTTGAGCCTACTATGGCACTTTAACTCCACTAGGACGTTTTTCTTCAAATGAATCCTTCTTATTGCAACAATCACAACATAGGAAACCTTGCCAGGTTCTTGGGCTTGTGGAGAAAATTGAATCTGCGTGGACGGATATTCCCTCGCTTGGAACAAGACCAAGTTGGCATACAGCATAGACAAAAAGGCCAAATGTTGATTGTTCTGAACAGTGTCTCAAAATTGATCTCAGTTTATTGATGTGTGAAAAAGTGAGTGTAAAATACAAGAGTTAGTGTTATATATACCAGGAAAGACTACTGCTAATCCCCCATCCGAATCAACTCAACAGTAAGAGTAATTCAGCTAATTATAATTCAGTTATAAACAGACTAACTATCCAAAACTGAAACTAACTAAAATTAAAATTGATTATTCTTGTGATACAGTCATAATTGGAAATACTCTTGTTATCTGGTAGTAGTTTATGTAGCAATGTCGCAATTATCTATAGATAGTAATCCAAACACGCCTTCTGTGAAAGGGAAAAGTGAAAACAGTTAACATGTCAAACAAATTTTAGTAATTGAGATTCGACATCAAACAAATTTTAATAATCAATAAAAATCATAAACTACACACAATTTTTATTAGGACTAAATGTTGGTTTCTTATTACATACTAGTTTATTTGTTATTGCTTTCATATTTCTGTTACTAAAGTAAGTTAAAATCAGTTATAACCTCTGTTGTGTATAATGCCATTGCCATGTACATTTAATTCAATCTAATGTGATCTTTCAAGCTCTCTAAAGCTCTGTATCGTTCCTCACTGCAATTATTTATCATGATTTCTCTCAATTCGTTTATTTTTTGTGTTTGTGATTCACTCATTAATTTTACTATCATGAAGCCTACCAAATGGCAATACCGTAACTGCAAAATTATCATAATCTGTTTATTTCTGTTCAGAGGCTAGTTCTATCTTTGAATTGTAAATCCACTTTTTTCAATTCAACTTGTGAAATTCACGATATCAATATTCAATACATTGAAGATGATTTCGGCAGCCGAACTCAACTGTCGATTGCATCTTCTCAAGCAACCCAAGCTCTGGGTATACCTTGGCATATAAGTATGTTGAAAATGATATACATTCAAATACATATTCTGTCAAATTTGATTTTTGCATTTATATTAGAACATTCTCCAAATAAAGTCTTTAATAACATTTGTACTGTCTTTCTTTTTGTTAAATACAATGGAAATAAAAGCTTAAGATTTTTTCCATTTTGCTAAACAAGCCAAATTGTCTTTTTCTCAAAGTTTGAATGGCTCTTCTGATCCTTTTGATTTAATTCATAATGACATACCAGGGCATCTTGCTATATAATCTTTACATGAATACATATAAATGACATACATGGATTTATTAGATGACCATAAATGACATACATGGATTTATTTTTTAATCAAAACCAAAACACTAACTTAGTTATTGTTGAAAAACTTATATTTGGGACAGCGGAAGTATTAGTTAATCTATATATCTCACAATATTTATTTCCAAAAAATCTTTATTAAGTACATACACTTATCAATATAGTTGAAATTAATTTCTGTCGACTTTCCTGCTTGCAGTAGCTAGGAATGCTCTCTTTGTTCTGCATGCATTCTCTGAGACTCTAGTGTCTCACTTGAGAAATGGGCTGGAGAGTTTGAAGGAGAAGACAAAAAGGGTTTAGGTGGCTTTTGCAACAACTCAACTCTACCTTCTAGCATCTCCACCACTTTACTTATATCAGGTCGAGTTGAAGGGTTGGTTTGTATGCACCATAGAGCCACTATTGTCATCTTTCTCAGCTTTTCGTCATCCATTTCATTTCTTATATTCCGTAAACCAAGATCCTGATTTGAACCAAGACGGTTGTAAATCCAATGAGGAAAATATATTTCACTCGAGCAGTCAACTTCAGTGTTGATGTTTTTTCTCCTCCCAACCATTTCCATGACCATCATTCCATAACTGTAAACATCTGACTTATCTGACACTGCACCAAAATTCCTAGAAAATACCTCTGGGGCAATATAGCCTGCCGTTCCCCTGGCACCGAATATTGATACCATACTTTCTTTTCTTGTGCAAATTTTTGCAAGTCCAAAATCCGATATTTTGGGGTTGAAATTCTCATCCAGAAGAATGTTATGAGGTTTTATATCAAAATGCAAAATTCTAGTTTTGCAGCCTTTGTGCAGGTATTCTAGCCCTCGAGCTACACCAATTGCGATATGGTACAAAGTTTGGCAATCCAATTGAAGATCCGGAATATGGTCATTTTCCTCAAAGATAAACTTTTCTAAGGATCCATTCTGCATAAACTCATAAACTAAAGCTCGTCTGGAACCTTCCAAACAAAACCCAAGAAGAGTAACAATGTTAACATGAGAAGTTGTTCCGCAGATACTTGCAACTTCGTTCATGAATTCCTCACCACTATCCTTCAATTCATTTAGGATCTTCACTGCAACATAACGTCCATCATGTAACTGTCCTTTATATACACTGCCAAATCCCCCTTGGCCTAATTTATTCTTGAAGGAGTTGGTCATTTTCTTTATCTCAGAGTAACAATACCTCTTGGTTTGAAGGGAACCATGTTTCTTCAGAAATACCTCAATGACTAGATTTGTTGGATTTCGCTTCTTCAGTCTTGTATAGCAGATCTTGACCACTGTTAGTAATGAAGCTACTGTAACAACTGGAGAAGATATTCGAATCAGGAAAAAAAATATATAGGCTGAGAAAGTAATAATATGTAGAGAATGTTGTTTTTGAGAGAATGTTGTTATTATTATGATGACGATGATGTTTGTGTCATCAATACTAAAAGTGTATATCTCATAATAAATTCAATTAAATATCTATTATGAATATTTTATTTGATATATTTTTGTTTTGTTTTTGAAAAATCAAATAAAAAAAAGAATATCAATTACCTACTCCAACTCCTAGCACCAATATTTTCACAAGCCAGCCTCTATTCCCTGCAGAAGTAAGAAAACTATTTTGATTAAAATTATTTGAAACCAAATCATATGTTAAAATTAGCCGTGATTTGTAAAAAGTCAAAGTAAACCATGTTCATGACTATAGAGCATCTGTTTCAAATGTCTTGTAATTTTACTCGAGTTTCACAATTACACCCACCTTTGTCTTGTAATTTTACTCTCAGTTTCACAATTGCACAAAAAAGTATCTATGCATACCTTCGACACAGAGGAATTTTCCTTGAATGTCAAGTTGACAAGGTCCCCCTTGGTGACGAAGACACATGTTGCAATCATCGGATAATTGTACTTGAATGACGATCTCAGGAGATAGAAACTCAAAGGGATCATCAGTAGGACGGTTTCTTATTGCAACCTGGAACTGTTTACACTGTGCCAAAGAGCTTGGCACTTTGAAACCGCGAGGTCTCACACTATTTAGAAGGTCATAATAGAGATTGTACCCACGACAGTTTGTATAGTTATTAAAGTAATCGGGAAGGTTGACACTAAGGGAGTCGTTGCACTTGAACATAGTTATATTATATTTAATATAGAAAGATGCCAACGGAGAGGTGGAGGGAACAGTATAGTTCTTAAAGGCTTGACAATTTTTAACAAGCAAATTCTTCCGTTGAGCTTCATCGGTGACTGTGATGGTGTCACGATCCACATATGTAGCTATTAAAGACTGTTCTGATGGTGGCTTGCCTAGCTGGATGCTTTTGGGAGCAGCTGTATTGTTACTGCGGCAACCACTTATGGCCAGTATGCCACAGTGAGGGTGTTGTGTAACTGTGAAAGGGAAGGTAATATTGCCTAGATATCCACAACTGAAAGAGGTTGGACATCTTTCATCTTGAGCTGTAACATGAAACATAAGCAGGGTGAAAAGTAATGATTTGAAAATGAAAAGGTAGGACATTAGTAATGTTATGAATTTTGATCAGGCTAGGGGAGATAATTAAGCCTGAGAAAGGAAGCAAAGCAAGAAAAAAGAAAAAGATTAAGTTCCGTGGTTGTTTCAATCATTGTTGACTTGGAGTTGGAACTGTTCAGTCAACAGTATGGCAACATTACTTCCACAAGGTTGTTGCAATCATCTTGCCTTAATTTTTAGACAATAGACTTTTTTTTATTGATATTTTACAGACTAAATATGATTAACTACATTTTTTATGCTTAATTTGATGGAGTTTTGCTATTTTATTCTTGATGGAGTATGATTTTTTTTCCGTATATAAACAACTGCTTTTTACTGTGCAATTAAGCCTTACCGAATCGCACAATTACACACCAAATATAAGCACTTGTTTGGCTCTAAATGCTTTACACATATATGAAAGGTTTTCAACCTAAACAATGAGTTGCATATCAAAGACAATGAGTTGACTCCCGGTCTTCACGCCACTTAAACAAAACAATCTATAGTATAACATACGCTCACAACTAATTGGGACAAGAAACTTTCTATCCTCGATTTTTAGCGATATGATAGGATGGGGACACAATGCTATCACTGTTAGTACAATTATGTCCACAAAAAAAGTTATCACAACTGAGTGGTGATTAAGAATTACAATGTAGCGAACAACATTAAACAATTTTAAGAAAAACCAATCAAATTATTAGATTCCAAATAAATTTTTTACAATATTTTAATTTTGTTTTTTGAAGAAGTTAAATTAACCCACCTAATAAATTGACATCGGAGAGAATCGAACCTGAGACCTCGAGGAGGAGCACACTTCCAGGTCTCAAACCAATACCACCAAGCCAACCCAAGTGAGTTAATATTTTTTTTTAATTTCGTTGTCTTCTCAAATAAGAAAATCTTGGAAGACATTCTAGTTGCGTGTTTGACTTTGAAGACATTACATCTCTAGCTTTCATGCCCATATTTTCTTTCGGCAAGGACTATAAACTATTTCCTCAAGTTTTTCATACCAGAAACCAATATAGATTGACATGGGAGAAACTACTCATTTTGCAAGTTACTAGTTTTACATATGACTAACATTTTGGCAAATTAAAAATTAACAAGCTACCGGTTTGAACTTTGAATATAAAAAAGTAACTTGCATGCAGTTTTTATATTTACTGTTCTCAACAGAATAGCAGTCAATTACCTTGCATATAAAAATATTCATAGAACTTGCCCTTGCATATCAGTCAATGACAATAGTTGACCTCTAAAAAGCACAATGAGATTAAGAAATATTCTATTTGGACATAATTCATTTTTGTGAACTGTGAAGTAAGCAAAAATAGGTTAGGTTCAATGCAAAATGAAATTTTATAATTACTGCAAAACATCATAGAGCCATAATTGCTATAGAAAATGAGCTGTATAAGAATTCAGTAGTAGTTTGTTAGTAGAAACCTTTTCTTGTACGACATTCATCTCTTGCAAAGCAAAGATCAACCCATTAGAGAATATGTTATTCTTAAGGTAAATAAGGGTCAGATTCTTAAGATTATTAGCAAATTCATTTACTCATATGAGAAGGACTCATCTTGTGATAGCAGACCACCAATCACAGAAAATTCAGAATCTTGACATTACTTTTTGCCTTGATGACAATCTCTGACCATCTCATATGACCAAAGGAATGATACAACATTACAATTCTATTAGATACATAACATTTTATTTATACCTGATGACATTCTTTTATAGTGCTACATACTCTACATTGCATCTTAATATCCACACAAATTACAATATTTCAGATGATAAATGGATCGGTGATCTTGAACGAGAAGACATAAAGGGTTTGGGTGGCATTTCAAGCACTTGAAGGCTCCCCTCCAACATTTCCACTACTTTATGCATGACTGGTTGATGCGAAGGGTCAGTTTGTATGCACCATAAACTCACCACTGTCATTTTTCTTACCATTTCTTCATCATTTTCATTTTCAATACACTTGAGTCCAAGACCCTGATTCAATTCAAGACGTTTGTAAATCCAGTGGGGAAAATATAACTCACAAGAACAATCAACATCGACCTTAATGCTGTTTCTTCGACCAACCCTTTCTAAAACCATCATTCCATAATTATAGACATCTGATTTATGTGACACCCCACCAAAATGTCTAGAGAACAACTCTGGAGCAATGTATCCTGGTGTTCCCCTAGCACCAAATATGGAAACAATACTTTCTTTTCTTGGACATATTTTCGCAAGTCCAAAATCAGATTTTTTTTAACAAAAATCATTATCTAGTAATATATTATGAGGTTTTATGTCAAAATGTAAGATTCTAGTGTTGCAGCCTCTGTGCAAGTACTCTAATCCACGAACAACGCCAACTGCAATATCATACAATGTTTTGCAATCCAATTGGTGATCATTCTTTAATGAATTTTTCTCTTCGTATATGAACTTCTCAAGAGATTCATTAGGCATGAATTCATATATTAGTGCCTTCTTAGAACCATTCAAACAGAACCCTAAAAGTCTAACAACATTGACATGTGAAGTTCTACTGATACTTGCTACTTCATTAATGAAATCTTCGCCATCACCTTTTGATTCACTTAAAACCTTTACTGCAACAGTATGCTCATCATGTAACTTCCCTTTGTATACACTTCCATACCCTCCTTGCCCTAATTTGTTTTTGAAATAGTTTGTTATTTTCTTGATATCTGAATAACTGTACCTAGCAGCAATAGGAATAGGTCCATGTTCTTTCAAATACTCCTGAAAAATATGTTGGATTGAAGTTTTATTCCTGAACAAAAAAAAAATGCTGGAGGGCAGATTTTTGTCCTAATGCAGTAAGCCAACAGCATCAGCATTGTAATTCCAACAACCACCACGACCACTGGAGGGTTATAATCAAAAGAAAAATATGATTTGAAGAAACAATAATCGGTATTTTTTTAATTCTATAAATATCATAAAATCAAGTTGGGTATGGTTATAGTGGTCTACTTGTTGCCGTTATCGGAATCTTCTTTATGATTTTACCTGCGATGCAGAACAACAAAAGAAATAGCAATAAATGTAAATAATTTTTATTCATACTTTTCTAATTTATCTTCAACATTTACTAACTCAATCTTTTGTCGTTATTATTCCTTAAAATTGAATAGAAGAATGTGTATCATAACTATCAGAACAAGAAAATTGCTCAATGCTGTCGATTTGACACCACCCTCTTTGAATTTAGTGCTAATATGCACATTCTCTATTATGTGTAAAAAAATAAGGAAACATTTAAATGTAATATGTGAGTATGAGAAATCTATCTGAAGCTTACCATTTTGACAGTAGAACATTCTTTTGGCATCAAGCATACATTGGCCTCCTCTGTGGTTGAAGCACTCATCACAATCATCAGATAATACTATTTTAACTTCCATTTGAGCAGAAACAAATGATAAAATCTGTTTGGTATCAGTCAAATCTTTAGATGGAAAGTGAAGAACCGAGCAGGATGAGAAAAAGCTATCTTCCTTCTCTTCTCTTTAATAACAATGGGATACGGTTTCCTATTATAATAGATATCGTAGGAATAGGAAAAACAGTTGTGTTTAAAATACTGTGCAGGGGGGTTGATATTGTGGCTGTGATTGCATCGGAGGAGAGTTACATTATAATTTGTATAAAAAGAAACAAAAGGAGAAGGGGGCGGAAGAGTGTAATTGTGGTTAAAAGTATCACAAACATTATCTTGCAAACGTTTGTAAAATTCTTGATCAGAAAGTGTAATGGTATTCTGGTCAATGACACTGTTTAGCTCAATGATTTTTGCATTCTTCTCCAGTTGGATGAATTTGGGTGAATAATAACAACTGCCATCACAGCCATGTATGAGTATGGAGCCACAGTCTGGCTGGTCTGACTTGGTGAAAGGGTAATGCAAAGTCCCACGATTTCCACAACTGAATGAGCGTGTACAGTTGTATTGGTGTCCACTTCCATACCCTGCTGATAAAATCAGCACGAGGTGACAAAATAAGAGGAAGCAGAACAAATCAACTGGAGCCATCCAAACTTTATTGATGCAGTGAAGGTTAAGTACAAGTAGTGGCAGTTGTTACATGCATTGTCTCCACAAATAGATATGTATAATGTATTAGTTTCATGTATAAATCATGTGGTCTAAGTAGAGAACTTATTTGATACCTCAGTTGACTTAGAAAATGATGGAGGATACTTGATGAAAAAGAGATGTAGAATATATTAGCATCTCTAGTCCATAGAAATGTGAGATACAGTTCAACAAACTAAATTTGTTTGATAGAACATGAAAATGTTTAGGGTAAGCCAACAAACTAAGACAATCAGCAAGACAAATGCAACTCCCGCTACCGAGCCCACTGGACATATTTGTTTGATAGAACATGAAAATGTTTAGGGTAAGCAAGAAATAATGAAAAATCTATTCAATTCAAATCATATTTATTGGTTATCTCTTTGATTATAACAGCAACCAAGTCTTATCCCACTAAAGGTTATCTCTTTGATTAACTAGCCTAAATGTTTGCTTTGAAAATTTCTTAATCTTTACAATAGTTTAAATGTGAATAATCAAATTTAATCTATAAAATGGGATTAGGAATTTCATTCATTAATTAATCATTAAAATATAGTATGCATTTTCCATGAAATGAGGCAAAACTTCCTTAGTACAACTCAACATTTTTATATTTCCACAAATCTAAAACATTTACCTATTGTCACTATACGCACTGTCTGGGACTTCCTTGCGTCTGCAGCTGCAAGTGACAAAATGCAAATAAAAAGATAAATGCTTAAGACTTGCCTAGGTGTTTTTTTTGTTGTTGAAAATAAGTCATTAGTTCAGTTTGGTTTTAATAATTATTCTCAGAGATTACAGAAATATATCCAATTTGAAATTGTGCCCAAATCATTTCTATTCGAGAGCTTAAGGGTTGCTCGAATCCTGAAACACAAGTTCTAATGTGGTTAGTCTGACTTGATCGGCTTAAAGAAACAGTATCACTTTCTATAAACCGTGCATTTTCCAAGAGAGAGGGAGAGACAAACCTGGATTACAGCTTGCAGCATGAACTTTATCACTACAGTAACACCTGAAACTGTATATATCATTATCAAAACCACACCTCCCTCCAGTGCTGTTACACTCATTGCAATCACTGGCAATCCAATTCAACCTAAACCCATTTCTCAGTGACTCTTCAATCCCTCCTTTCACACCATTTTCCACTGTCGCATACACTACCTCATCCCTGCAGTTCTGTGACACCGAGCTTGCATTTTTATCATCCGCATACAATGCCACAACTGAACTCGTTTCATTTTCTGCAAAGCAACCGATTTTGTTCCCTTGCGGAGTGCTAGGTAGCTTTGTTGAGTCGCATCCGAAGAACACTCTCACATCAGTTTGGCTATGTGCAAGATTGAACATGTTAATGGGAAAAGTGAGGTTTTGCATTGGTGAAAGACAGCCTTTGTTGGTGTCTGGTCTTGAAAACACACCATTGGAAACTCTTAATGTATTCAGTATTAGAAAGGTTAAGGATTGGAAAACCAATAGTATTGTTACAAGAGATACCAAAACCAGGGTAGCCACAAAAAGGTTGTTGTAATCCTATGATATAGAAAGGGTAGCTTATACTTTGGTTGCCACATGTTTTGGCTTCACAAGCTTCAAATTTTGGTGATACAGAGCATAGAGTGGTTGTGGTAAGAAGATAAAAAAGGATTATGTATGAATATAACAGGAGACTATACAAGGGCGTGAAGGTAAACTGAAGGCTTTTTCTGTTCATTTTGTATGAATAGATCCCAACGTTGTAAAGTTGTGGTCATACGGACCATATAATTAAAATGTGATTATTTTATTATAATTGAATAGTTAATGGAACCGTACGGTTTTACAGCTTTTTAAATATTGTTCAACATCGTCCCAATGTTGGGATCATGAGTTAGATCTTTATTGTAAAAATTATTTATTTAGCAATTGGAGGGTTATACATTTTTAAATCCTCAAGTAGTTGATTTTTTTTTTTAATAACCCAATCATATTGCACTATTACCTCTTAATTTTACTGCTTTCTAAATAAAATAAAATAAAATAT
>Ga0228711_1001916_pt1 | contig 31393 bp, 26 predicted proteins | sample MedpolnodulmetaG_2_FD_177996 | JGI IMG/M metagenome (GOLD analysis project Ga0228711, IMG submission 177996) | Root nodule microbial communities from Medicago polymorpha collected in Santa Monica, California, United States - brown nodules | ecosystem: Host-associated > Plants > Roots > Nodule... | reverse complement strand
TTCAACCAAAATAATATCCATCTCATTCAACAAAAAAAAAAATTCTTCTTCGATGCGAAAAATGGGGCAGTGCTCATTCACCCCTTTCATGTTCCTCTTGAAATCTCTTTCCTTTTGTTTGTCAAAAATTCAATATTTTCTTCTATCAAGTCCTTAAAATCAACTTTTTTTTCTTCATTTTAGTTGTTCTTAAATTTGACAAATATCTGATTTTTAACTATGATTTTATTCAAACTATTTTTTTGAGATTTCTATCTCTAACCCTGAAAAATTAAACTTGGAACCTTCAAACTAAAAGGTGGTGATACAAATACGTTACTTGCGATGATGACATTCAACTGTGGCGGCTTCTAGGGTGGCAAAGGAGAAGATGAAGGTGAGAAAAACCACAAGAAGGGGGGGTTGAATTGTGTTTTCGAAAACTTCTTCCTTACGTTCTGAAGAACTGTTCTCAGGTTCAGAGTCTGAAGTAGTTCAGAGTCTGAGTGAGTTCAGAGTCTTAGTGCAGCGGATAAATGAAAAGAACAGAGGAAGAAAGAACACAAGCAATTATACAGGTGCCTTCCACAAACCGGAAGTAGTCTTGTCCCCCTTGCACTTCCAAGGAGAGTTCCACTAAAATGTAATATCAAATTACAAGTTGCTCAATCACACAAGAAAGAGACTTCTCAATGCTCAAGGACAACTCCAAGAGACTTCTATGCTCAAGGACAACTCCAAGAGACTTCCTTTGCTCAATCACAACTGAAAGAGACTTATCTTAACAATTACAAAGAATTGAATAAGGATTTGAATACTTGATATACAATCAGAGGTATTCACAATACAATACGAAACTGAACAGACTCTGTTTTTCTAGACACTTAAGAATTCTAAGATATGAACAATTGAAAGAATTCTCTTTGTTGTTGATGTTTTGTTTACGACGTTTTGCACAGAGAGTATTGGCCTTGTATGAATATTTTTGTTTTTCAAGTCTTTATCTCTATATATAGAGGATTTGAGAGACGTTGAGAATTTAGCTGTTATATCAACTTGTCTTGCTTGAAGCTTTGATTCTTCACCATTGATTTTTTGCCTGATTTGATATTTGTCCTATGAAGAACTAATTTCAAATCCATTCCACTTGAAACGCAACAAAGTCTGCAGCAATGTTACTGTTAATTTTGTCTTGATGAAGAGACAAAGTTGCAGAGATGGTGGTTGCAGAGTTCGTGGTTGTACACTTCGTACATTGTACTTTGTCAACTTTGGTGAAGTAGCTTCTGGGGAGATGCTTCTGATGACCATTGCTTATGATAACCTTGCTTCTGATAACCTTGCTTCTGATGACGTGTCTTCAGGAGCTCTTCTTCAGACTCGTTTCTTCAGACGCACTTCTTCAGACGCATTTCTTCAGATGCATTCTTCCAGACGCTTTACGCTTCAAATAAAATTCCTTTACTCTTTGACTTGTTCGATCAGAATTTTTATGAATAGTACTTTGATTTTGGATCCTGTACACTTGAACAAATTGTTTAGCATATCCAATTAATAATTTTTAATACCTTGTTATTATCAAAACTCAAGAGGTGATTTTGAGAAACACCCTTTGTTCCAACAGAAGAAACTAGGGAAAATAGGTCGGATTCGAATGAGCAATCAAACTTTGGAGAGGCATGGTGAAGAGACAGTACAATGGTGATGCGTTTGATTGTGTTTGAATTTTTAATTTTTGAATTTTTTGTTTTTTGGGTGTGAACTTTGAAGGTGGTGATGATGGAGAAGATGATGATGAATTGAAGACGAATGAATATAAACAATCTAACCTTGTTATTTTCTTTTGTAAAAGAAAAACATTTTTTTTTATTTAGTGAACTTTAATTAAAAAATAAAATTTGATGATGTGGATGTGCCACGTAAACATCCAAATTGCCACATAATCATTGTTTGACGGACTTTCATGGAAAATGACAACGTTGAAATGTTGTATAACTTAAAAGGCATGTTCAAAATTCATAAAACTTAAAGACTATCCTGTAACAAAGGTAGAACTTCCTAAGAGGTATTTGAAAATGACGAGTTTCGGATAAAACGAGACTCATACCCAATAAACCCACTTACCTAACAACGTCAACATTTTAATTTTATTTTCATATGGAGGAAGTAGAATACCAATTGTTTGGGTCATAATCTTTCAAAAACAAAGTTTTGGTCATAAATCAATCTAATTTTCAAAATTGACACAAAACATCCATATATTGAAAATCAAAACATGTTAGAGTTACAAATTAGGATGTTGCAATTTTTGGTTACTTTGATGCTAATGCAACTTTAGTTTGTTGCAAGTATTTTATGCTAAAATTTATTATTTAATTCAACATTTATTATTTTATGAGGCTAAAATATAGTGAAAATAAGTTACACAATTTAAAAAAAAAAGATTGATTAATTTTGATGAAAAAAATGAGGATTCATCATTTATTAATTTAATATTAACAACAAAACATAAAAATAATTTAGGTAACCCACAACCCAAACTAGAAATAAGTGGGTTTGTCCAAACTGGCCCAGTAGTATAACGAGTTGTTATTTTTTCTCACCGGGTCGTTATTTTTTCTCACCCAAACTGAAGTATCATATATGGTTTGGGTCATGGGTTGGCTAAACCCAGCCCAAACCGACCCACGTATAACCCTAGGGTTAGCCTTTATAAAAACAGCTGTGCTCACCACTTTGGCAAAAGTAGTGAGGAGCAACGACGGTTCTATCAAGATCACTCCATCTAGTTGCATTTCTTGCATCTGTATAGAGCTGCAAATTCACTTCTTCTCTATCTATTCATCGCCCATTCATATAAAAGATATATTCAATAAATTTATCAAGGTATTGAATTGAGTATGATGATATTCCAGAGATCCAAACATATACAAACTGTGAATTTACTCAACTCAGGTTGTTTTCTCCTTTATATGCGATAAATTCCATGTTATTAATATTTTTATGTCCCTCTTTTTTTTCTGGGGTTTATTTTCACCTATTGATTTTGTGTTTTTTTTATCCACCAGATCTATGAGGGTCAAACCAAAACTCGGCTCATGAAGTATCATCACAACCATGAATCCATGGAAATCGAAAATGATATCTTATATTTCTACATCTTTTGTGATGTGCTATGCTTTTATTGTTTTTTATGATAATTCTAACGAGTGTGATTTCTTTGATTAATATGGGTAAAATGTGGACATAAATGATGAGACGATTTTGCCTTGTTCCAAAAGGTAATAATCACGAACTTTTTATATTTTAACCTTCATGTTTACCATCTGAATTGATTGATTTTATTTTGATAAGTAGTGTGTATTTCTTATTTGAATTTGCAAGTTATTCCATCCGCTGACATGGTTTAGTAAGTGGCTATTAATTTTTTAAAACATTCTACATTTGTATAATTTTATATAATATAATCTTTCATCTATGCTTTTCATTTTTTAAGATAATATATGTTTTTAATTGTTACATTGAGAAACGATTTATAAGAATATATAGTTCCCCTCATACATCCATCAAGTTATTAACAGCACTCTGATTTTTAATGCAGTCATTTTGTTGTGATTAGGAATGGTGAAATATATGGATTTGATGAATTTGAGTTTGAATGTCAATGGATGGATTAAAATAATCCATTTAACAATCCACTATTTTGAAATAAATGGATTCAATTCAATCTATTGATCATTTGTTTGTCAATTGGATGAATTAACAAGGGGGTGATTGTTGGATTGTTGAATCAAATTACCACTCTTTAATTGTGATGGTTGTCGTTGAGATTTTCATCAAAATTATGTGTCTTGATTTGTGGTTATGTTGGTGTTTAGTTGATTTTAATTAATTTGTTTTATTTATTAGTTTCTCATTATGATTTTTATTAATATATCATTTGTTGAGAATGATATGATCATTTTATCAAACTGTTATTGTCAACAATTTCTACTGAATATCATGGCTATATATCTTGCAACTAAGGTGCTTAAGTTGGTTGAAAATGCAGCTCATGACAACAGGAACACCAGGATTATCCCAAGGCATATGCTGTTGGCGATAAGGATCAATGAAGAGCTTGGTAAATTGCAGGCTGAAGTTACCGTTGCTCATGGTGGTGTTCTTCTTGACATCAACCATGTTCTTTTGTCTGAGAAGACCAAAAAATGCTGCAATTGCTAGCAAGACATCATCTAAGGCTACCAAATATTTCAAGGAGGCTTGGATAAATGTCTTTAGATTCTCAGTTTGGTGTGCAAGCATATCATATGTAGCATAAATAACACATCTAGATAGTATACCAAGCTCTGCAATTCAAATGGTTTAATTCAATAAAAAAAATTATGAAACACTAACTATAGTAAGACTTCATCTAAGGCCACCAAATCTCCCAAGGAGGCTTAGATAGATGTCTTTATATTCTCGGTCGGGTCTGAAAGCATAACTTATGTAACATAAATAATACAAGTATACAACATACCAAGTTCTACCACTTAGATGGTTTAATTCAATAAAAAAATTATGAAACACTAATTATAATAAGTTTATTTTTACAATTGAAGTACATGTGCATTATTATCAATTATAGATAACATGTTTTTAGTTTTGGTTGTTCACTTCCTAAAAACATATAGTTGTCACTCAAATAGTATATTACTCCAGTTGCAACATATTCCCAAGTGCTCCCTTCGTCTTAAAATAACTGTTACAATTTTTCCGTGTCTTAAAGTAATCGTGAATTTATAATACCAATGCAATTTTTTTCTCTCACTATTACATCCTTATTTTTTGAATTGATCACCTACTTTGAAAGATCTGCAATCGCGTCCCAATCCTTGTCTACGTGTTTGAGAGAGCTGCAATCACATTTCTCCAATTTTATGTGTAATTTTATTTGGATGAGTTTAGGAGAACTTCATTGGCTTTTAGTTTCAAGATTTTTTGGTCAAATGCGTCTGCAACTTCTCCTAATTCAAACAACGTCGTTTCCTATCTTCTATGCCACGTTAGTTAAGGTTAACATCGTCATCGTCACATTCACAACTTTTGTTAACTTATTGGATGATTTTTGGTTAAAGGACTACTACAACACCTTTTTAAAAAGGAAAAGGATCAAAACATGTTAATAATAAGATAAAGGACCAAAACATTTTTTTTTTTGCGAAAGATAAAGGACGAAGAATCTATTTAAGCCAAACTTTTTAAAAATAAGAATAAGCTAAATCTCTTCCAAGGTCCATTAGGGTTGGTTTGGATCAAGAGTTTTGGAGGGGAGGGGGTGTTTTAAGTTTGGTTCTATTTTAAGAATGGTAGGGAAGCCAAAAATCCCTCCTAACACCATTTTTTGCTCCTCCATAAATTGTCATTTTTTTTAGGAGGGCAATTAATGTTTTTATTACATTAACAAAACTACCTTGGATTTTATATGAAAACTGAACATACATGGAGAAGAAAATATTGTAAACATAGACAAAAATACCTCAAAAATCATAACATAGCCCATAACCCATTTTTAAAAACCCTTAAAATGGAGAAGACAAAATAAAAAGAGACGGTTAATGATTGTAAGCACGTTGTTAACCCATTAATCAATTTTAACATAACACATTCAAGTTTAAAAACCCTAAAAACGGAGGAGATAAAATAACCCATAACCCATTTTAACACAACCCATAACTCATTACCTTGATCTGAAGCGGCGCAAACTGTTGACGAACACAAGCAAATAGACACGATGAATAATGAATTTGATTTAAAAAGCCAATGAATTTCTGTCCCCTATCATCTTCTTCTCAAAGCCTTTAATTTTTTCATTTCTTTGTGTTGTATGCTCTTTTCCTTTCTTTGTCCTTTGGTTTGCTTATTCTTTGCTTTTGTTTCTCAATTGACACATATGTGCCATGTGGTCCCAATTATTATTATTATTATTATTATTATTTTACTTTGATTAACGGATTAGAAGGGAAAGACTAACGTGTACCAATTAAACAAATGAAAAGACTAATCTGCACCTTTTTTTAACAAGGGACCAATGTGAACATCGTAATAAAGACAAGTGACCAAAAAAGTGTTTTAGCCTTTTTAAAAAAAGAAAGAAAGTGTTGAGTGTTTTTTTTACGAAGTATCATTTATTTATTTTTCCTTGTAAAAAAACGAGTTACGAAGTTATAAAAGATAAAAGAATGAATGCATTAAAAAATACTTCATCCGTCCCATAATAACTGAACCATTTGCAAAAAAAAATTGTCGCAAAATAACTAAGTCATTTCACTTTTCAATACAATATTAATATTTTTTTCCCTTTATAACTGTAATTAATACTACTTTCATCACTCCCAATTCAATATATTTCACTTTGCATTTATGATAGTGGAGAATGCACAAATACTTAACAAGAGCACTTAAAACCATTTCATTCTCTCCTTCATCTATAAATTGTTCTTAATACATGTGAAATGAGCAAATGGTTCAGTTAATCCTGGACGGAGGGAGTACATCACTATGTCTCCGTGGATATAACTCAGTTGACAAAGATATGCATTGCTATATGCGGGTTGAGGTTCCTAGCCACTTGACAAAAATAAAAATAAAAAAGGAGAATGTTAAACAGTGTCCCCACATACATTAGTTAAACATACAAAACAAAAAAGTTTTAAAAAATGATATAATCACTATTTAGTCAAAAGTAACACCTTATATTTCCAAGACAAAATTTCTTTTAATGAATTCCCTAACCAATACCACGGGGGCACCGATTAACAATACCCAAATAAAAAATACATCACTCTTCTTTTGTCATATATTTAGTTATTTTAAGGGTTAAATTATAAATTAATTTTAAATCTCTCCCATCCCTCTCATGAATCAAACATATATTTAAGGGTTAAATATGTTTTTGGTCCTTATAAAATTGGGAACTTCTAAGTTTAGTCCTTAATTAATTTTAATAGGTTTTTTAGTCCTACAAAAAAAATTACTTCTAATTTTAGTCCATACTAAAACAAAGTTTGTCTAACTATCCTTAAACTCTCAACTTTTTGAACGATTTTTTTTATACAAGTATATAACACTATGAAAGGTTTATTTACTAAAATTTAATTTTTTTAAACATGAAACGAATTAAATATGAATTTTTTAAAACGACAAAAGTTAAAGATAAACGTAACAAAATTTGAACGTAGAAATCAAATTTTGTGACAATTTTTTGCAAAGTAACTTTTTGTAATGTTCTTAACATGTCTACAAAAAAATTGTTCAAAAACTCAATAGTTTAAGCATAAATTAAACAAATTTGAATTGTGTAAGGACTAATACTGAGTGTAGATTTTTTTTAAGGACTAAAAGAACTATTAAAATTAAGCAAGGACTAAACTTAAAATGTCCCAATTTTATAGGGACCAAAAACATATTTAACCCTATATTTAATTAAGGTTTAAATATGTTTTTGGACCCTATAGATATGTCAATTTTTTGTTTTAGTCCTTCTAAAAAATTTCTTCAATTTTTAATCCTCTAAAAAAATTTCATTTTCACTTTTGGTCCCTCTTTTAAAGTAAATTCATATGTAGTATTCATATTTTTGAACAAAATAATGCCGAAAAATTTATAATATTATAAGGACCTCTCCCAAAAAAAATTAGATTGTTTTTTACCAAAACATGAATTAAATATGAATTTTTACATTTATTACGGTAAAAAATTCATATTTAATTTATGTTTTGTTAACAAATTCTAATTTTTTTGAGTGATTTTTACAATATTATACATTTCTGTACAATTTCATTAAAAAAATAAAAAAATAAACTTTAAAATAGGGACCAAAAGTAGCGATTGAAAATTTTGTAGGGACTAAAAGTTTAAAGAAAATTTTAAAGGGACTAAAACAAAAAGTTAATAAGTTTACAGAGACCAAAAATATATTTAACCCTTTAATTAAAATCTCTCCCTTTTCCTTTTTTCCCATCTTTTGAACCAAACACGTATTTAATTAAAATTCATTCCATTCTATCCCAAAAAAAAAGATAACAAGATAGTGTTTTAACTATTTTTGGGTACAAATTGGTATTTTGTGTGTTAAACTTTGGTCCTTTTGAGTTTTTTTTTGGTACAATAAGTAATTTAATATTTACCACAACTTTGTTAAAAATGATTTATGAACCATGCTATAATTTGTTACACACATTTTCTTTTTGTTTTTGAATTCAAACCTAATTTTACATACAAATATTTCATCAACAATATTATAAATCAAATAATCTATCAATTTTCTTTCAAATCAAAACCGAATAATACATCTATGAAACCTATTTTGAGTGTGGTAAATCTTTTTTTTGGTGGTGGTCAAGGTTTGAACCCGGACATTGTATATATTATGCATTGTCCATACCAACTGAGGTAAGCTCACGAGGACTGAGTGTGTTAAATCTATCTAAACACACCAATCTATTAACAAGTTTGATGAAAATATGATAATGATGCAAAACTTGATAACAATTTTCGCAAATATATGAAATCGTATTAATAGTAAAATTAAAACGGTTAAATCGAGTGTCGAACTTGAATAAAATACAACAAAGAAAATTAAAATTTAAAAAGATATAGTACGATGTTTGTTTGGACAAGATTAATTTTCTCTTATAATTAACCAGCTACATCACACATTTACACAGTCAGTAGTAGAAGTCTTCGTCTTCGAAGTGTAACAAACCAGACTCTCTCTCCGATCTCATCTCATCCATGGCTACAACCGCCGTTGGAGCAGCAGCGTTTCTCTTGCTGCTACTTCTCCCTTTCTCCATCTCCATCTCTCCACCGATCTCCAATTCTCACCGATCCGCTGCTTCCAATCTCTTCACCGAACTCTCTCCCAGGTCAGTCATAACAAACAAAAACCCTAATTTAAACCCTCGTTTTTCATCCCAATTTCATTTTCCGCTTCCCGATCCATTGCATTTCATTTTTTCCCGTCAATTCCAATTCATTTTTTTACGATAATGAAGCGTTTGATTCTGATCTATGCGAATTGCATTGGAAAGATTGTTAGATTTAGATTTATATTATTGATTTGTTTTGTAGTGAATTTAAATGCGTATTTGATGTGTTGTTGTTGAATGTTATTATCAGTTTGGAAGATGCGTACGAGACACTGAGAGTTTTTGAGATTCTATCAATTGAGAAGAAGCCAATTGTTACCAAAGACACTTGTCAGAAAGTGTTGGAGAATCTAGGTTCATCTTCTCCTCTTAAGGATGTGTTCTATGCGTTGAAAGTTAATGGCATATTGAAATGTAACGTTGGTGCTGCGATTTTCAAGGTATTCATTTTGTTTTTCTTCCACGGGCATTACTGTTATAAAAATTTAATTTTGACACAATATGTTGACATTATCACCATACATTTATGAAGCTTGGATACGCACACGACACTCACACGCTACCGCTAATAATTTGCGAAAATCACATAGTTCAGTGTAATTATATGTGTTGGTGACGGACACGACACATGACCACGGACATGACACGTGTCCAACACCAAGACACACCTAATCCGAGGAGTGTCCGTGCTTCATAGCCGTACATTATATTATACGTCATTATTGATTTTTGTTTTTAATTAATCAAATCAACACTCAAATTGGGTGTATTTCTATACGGTGTTTGTATATGGTGTCAACTTTTTGTGTCCAAATATCATTACTTTGATCATAATTCTAATTGTTTTGTGTTGTTGCTTTGGTTTGCTGAAAATTGATGTTAAGTATTATTTATTATTTATTTGTTTTTGTGAAGGATACTGCCTCAAGACTTAAAGCCACCGTCAATGATGCAAGTAATTTGCTTGACATATACTACTCAGTTGGAAGTTTGGTTCTTATCAAGGTAATTATCTGGTCTCTACTCTACTCTTTGAGCTTAGACGGCTATGTCATACCGGGTTTGATCAGACTCCTTCGGGAATACTGTTGTAAAAATGAAGGTTATTACCTATTCACCCCGACCGTATGGTTGATATGGTATCTCTTATTCATTGAATCTACAAAACATTCTTATGTCATTTTTAGATATCTGGCATGTTACTTTTTTTGTGGGTCATTTGGAGGAGCTTATTTGGACTTATCTTATGACATAAGCACTTGCGCAAGTGTTCGTGAGAGCTTATGTAAAATGATATGATATTTTTATAAGCTACTAATTATTTACATAAGCTCCTCTACACAGGTTATTTTGATGTAGTAGTCCTTATAATATGCTTTTCAGCTTATGCAGAGTGTACCCTAATTTTCATAAACTCCTTAGGTCTTATGTAGAGTGTATCCTAATTTTCTCTTTGATTGTCAAAACAACTTGTATATGAGCTCTTACACGAAAAAAAGATGTTAAATAAGCACTTAATTAAGTTGTATATCGGTGTGGCTTTTGTGTTGTAATGCGGTATTGTGTTCTGTTATAGTCCTCACTCCTTGTTCCTTACCTTCTCTGTATGCAGGATCAGGATTCTAATGTTGATGTTCTTCTTACTGACGCTAATGGCGTTTTTCATTCAATCAAGGTCCGTACTTATTGCTTTTTCTATGAAATAAGATTAAACTGGGGTTGCGGTTGCTTCTTCGTGATTACTGATTACTCTTCTGGATACATTAGTGTGGATGATGATAAATTCTGTTTAAGAACTATACCCAACTTTTATTAGTTCCCACATATTCTACCTCAACCATTCTGCCATTTCAATTTAAACTGCCTAGTGCACATTTGATTCAACGTCCTTCAATTTTGGCAGGCTCTAAGCCAAAGTGATGGAAAATGGCGCTACAGCTCCAATAATCCAGAGTCTAGTATCCATGCTGCTGGTAATATTTTGCATGAAGATATGTTGATATTCAGAGCTCGTTTGTTTATATTATTTTATTTATGACAGACAGCTTTTTGTGTTTGAGAAATGATCTTTTTTGAGGATTTTTTAATGTAAAAACGTGAAATCTGGTTATAAAGAAAAGCTACTTTGAGTAGGTTTTGAGAAATAGCGAGTGTTGTAGATGAGAATGTTATAATAGGGATTTTATAATTATAAACAAATACAAATTAACATCTATGTCACATAATAACCGGGATGTTAGTTTTCTCTAATACATGTAACACTTTTGTTGCTGAAACTAGCATTTTGAGGTCCTTCAAAACATTGCAATCACTATCATTTATCTGTTCTTACATTATATCATATCTTGTATTTCACAGGATTAGCACTTGAAGCGCTTGCTGGAGTGATTTCACTTGCCTCTTCTGAAATTGATCAGAGTAAGGTAAAGTTCTAAATCTTTTAGTGACTGCTTCACTATTTTAAAGCTCCTAATTCCTAATCTTTTAGTGACTGCCTCACTATTTTAATGCTCCTAATTCCTATAGTTGAACAATAATTTCATACTGTCCAGAAATCCGTGCACGGAATTGCAATTTTACACAGTATGTTATGGGCCATATTTTGAATCTAAAGTTAAACTCACCAGCGCTGTTGCTGCATCTAGCTGAATATCTATTTTAGCCTTTGCTACACATACTTGTCTAGCTTTTGATAAATTTTACCTACATACTTTTATATTGGCACTTATATCAATATCTTATATTTGCCCCATACTGGCAGGTCAGTATAGTAAACAATGGTATAGTGAAGCTTTTCGACAGCATTGAGAAATATGGTATGTGAAGCCTTTACCTTTTAATTCATTCCAAGTGATAGATATTCATGTTTGTTTATAAATTTAGAATTACCTAGCTTGGATTTAGTAGCCATGGTGTCATGTTTGTTGCATTTTGTTTCATCACATTTTTTTTTTGGGAGGAGGGGTGCTTAAAAGTTGATTAAGTTGTAATGACCTCCTTAAGATCTAACTCTAAGGTGATACTTGATAGTGCGGGACTGTAGGATGTAAGCTTCCTTAGAGGAAACTACTAGAATTGATGGTCTCTCTTGGATTAACTGCCTCTGTTAACAGAACGTTATTATTATTTGATAAACTCGGGCCCTGCTTTTAAGTTTTAAGAACCAAGTATCCTCAAGAGAGTAGGTACACCTCTTCAAATTGCTTAAATCTTAAAGACCTACAATAAACTTCTATTTATCCTGTAGGGTTTAGATTTTCTAAGGCTTGCAATTTTGCAATGCACTTTGGTCCTGCAGAGTGCCAATTGACATCAAGTGACATAACTTTCTTGAAGCTCTTGTGTATTAAGAACAGCCTTTCCCCCCCCATTCCACACAAATAGATCTGTTTCCCTAAAATCTGTGAATTGCATAGACTGTCCTGCCATTCTTTATATCTTATCATATCGGACTGAGATGAACATATCATATTTCAGATGATGGAGCATTTTATTTTGATGAGAAAACTGTTAGAGGATCTGAGCATCAAGGTTCTCTTTCCACGACTTCTTCAGCTGTTCGAGGGGTTACTGCATTTGCTGCAGTAACGTCTGGGAAAATAAATGTGAGTAACAAATGAGGAATTGCTATTTAATCTTTAAATATGTTGGAATTTGTTGTTAATGTTTTGGCTTTGCATTTCCCAGGTTCCAAGGGATACAATATTGGGCTTAGCAAAGTTTTTCCTCGGCATTGGAATCCCAGGAGATGCCAAAGACTTCTTCCATCAAGTTGAATCGTTATCTTTTTTAGAGAGCAACAGGCAAGTGCTTTCCAAGCATGAATTTATTATTTTAAGTTACAGCTTCATCAAGATATTTCCCTTTTTCTTCTGTGCTGATGTGCTGGCCTCTCTATCGTTCAGCAACAATATTTAACTGGGATTTCTTATTGTGGTGTAGGATCTCCATTCCATTGATATTGTCACTTCCTGAAACAGTTTATTCATTGACCAAAAAAGGGCAGCTTAAGGTATGCAACTAAGTTAATGGATTCAGATCCCTTAGTTTGCAAGTATTTATAATTCTTTTTTTCTAAGAACATGGAATGTGACGGGTAGTTGGCGGCATACATTGGGATTTTGTCCCAATCATGGTTATCGGATTGAGATTCAAATCGTGAATTGGAAAACCTCTTATCGAAAAACTATAAGAGAAACTATCAAGAGGGATCTAGAGATTAATGAGTTGGATATGGTTTTTGATAGAACACCATGACGTCGTTTGATTCATGTAGCCGACTCCACCTAGTGGGATAAAGCGTTTTTTTTTTGTCGTTGTTGTGTGTGAATCAAATCTTATTATGAATTGTAAGGTGCATAATAATAAAACCGACATTTATAAGTAAAACCAAGTGATATAAGAAAAAACATACAACAAAGCAACATGTAGTTAGAGAGCAAGTGGGGATTGAAGAGAGTGCATTGTCTCCAAACTAGACAAGAGGACCAAAAACAGGGACGAATGAAGGAGAAAGGGTGCAAAACACCATGTAGGCTGGAAGAATTAGAGAAACACATTGTGTGTGTGTGGTGGGTTAACAAAAAAGCAGTGTAGAAGGGTTACATGGAAAATAAATAAATGCAAAAGAATTGCCTCTGCAAGCCTTTTTGAAATTGGGTCATGCAACATGTCTCATGTCTCGATTCAAAGTTGCACCCGTTGTTGAACGTGAAACATGCGATTCAGGGACAAGTTGCAATTCATAAGATTTGCTGCCATGAATTGAGATTCCTGCTGAGATTCATTTCCAAAATAGACACACGTGTCATTTTGTAGCGTTGAGTTTAGTTTTGTTTCGAATCAAGATATGAATCACATATATTGTGACTCTGAGATACCAATAATCATGGTACCATTGCCTCACCATGACTTCAGAATTTGGGCTTTAGACCAACTCAACCCCAGAAGTTAGCTCAAGCAGGAGGGTTGTCCGTATTTTCGTAATATCTTTAGTCAATGTAGGATGTCAACACACCACTCCACCTCCTCGCACCTGTGACTATACATCTAGATCATGGAAAAACGAGGGTGACCTAATAACTACCCCCTACGCTTAGGACCAGACATCTAGAGGTACAAATACGAGTGGCCCAATAATAAATAGATTTATGACAGACTCAGATATCATCTTAGAATATGAGCTTTAGGCCTTTCTCAACCCCAAAATCTAAGTCAAGAGGGAGGATTGCAAAGCCTTGTTACTTTGGCTATATATGTAGTCAATGTGGGATCTCAACAGTGACATTTGGCATTTTTGTCTGACAATTTTAATCTTCTTCTGTCGTCTCTTCACATTATTAGATGTGTGATTGTGAAACATTTATATTAGTTTTTATTGTTGAGGATATATAACTGTTACAATATCAATCAGGTCAAGGTCAATACAGTGCTTGGTTCAGCTGCACCACCTCTGACAGTTAAGCTTGTCCGAGCTTCTAGCACTGGTGCAAAAGATTCAGCTATTATTGAAAGCAAGGTCAGTGATGATTCATCAACTTTTTTGAGGGTTGTGAGTTGAGAATCTTTTCTCTATAATACAATTGTTTAGTATACTGGGAATCTTTTCTTATTTCTTGGGCCTTTTACTTTGCTTGATCCAGGAGCTTCAGTATGACCAAAAAAGTGGATTTCATTTCTTGGATTCCTTCCCAAACAATGTTGATGTGGGAACATATGACTTTGTTTTCGAGGTATTCCTGTCTGTGTAATTCAGTTATATATTTTCCATTTCAGTTGCACCAAGGTATATTTGATTCAACCTATTGTTTTAAAAATTTACCCTACTTCGTAGATTGTGCTACAAGATTCTGAAAGTGACAAAGTTTATGCTACTGGGGGCCAAATTCATGTGCCAATTTACGTCACTGGAATTATTAAAGTTGGCAGTGCAGAAATAGCAGTTCTGGACAGCGATCTTGGAAATGTTGAAACCCATAAGACGTATGTTTCTATTTTTGTTAAGCATTCTATTTGTAAATTTTCTGCAGTGATGCTTTGGATTTCTGGTTAGTATGTCATTGTATGATTTTCTTCACTATATCATGTCATGCATTTGAATTACGTAAGCATCGCATAAGACTTGTATCTTAATGCCGTATTCCTCTGTTTGTACCTGCTTCACGTATGGTTCGAATTTGTTCATTTTCAACTTTCACCCACAATTTTCCTATCCAGGTTGGATTTGGCTGGAAATGATGTTGTTTCACTCTCCGCCACCCACCTTCAGAAGTTGAGGCTTTCTTTTCCATTGGAAACTCCTCATGGTCGTGTTTTCAAGCCTCATCAGGTTTGCAGTTGTTTCTTAAAACCCTACGAATGAATGTCATTTCAATGCTCTGTTTATTGAGGGTTTTTTTGTTTGGCAGGCATTTTTAACATTAAGACATGAAACAAAGATTGAACACGTGTTTTTGGTTAGAAATACTGGCAAGAAATTTGAGATTAATTTTGTAAGTATCTCATATCTCTTATTACCTGTCTCATTTTCTAGGTTTAATGATCTCTTCCTGGGTACACTTTCAACTGATTATATTGTGTAATAAATCACTCTGTTTTTGAGCTTGGCTGTGATAACTGCTTATATTATTTTTTCCCTTATATATCTGGAAAGGCTGTATGTTAGTCTGATTCTCATCTTCCTCCAATTTTTTTTTCGCTGACATGTCAATTTGGCTCTTAGGATTTTCTTGGCTTGGTGGAAAAACTTTTTTATCTGTCTGGCAAATATGACATTGAGCTGACTGTTGGTGATGCCGTCATGGTATTGTGCACAACTTCCTACTTTAAAGTTACCCCTCCTGTTCTCTTCTTCCTCTAATATTCTACAGGAAATCTGAATAAAAATATTTCATTTCAGGAGAACTCTTTCTCACGACTACTGGGCCATGTTGAATTAGATCTTCCCGAAGCTCCTGAAAAAGCAGCACGTCCTCCTGCACCACCTGTTGATCCTTACACAAGATATGGCCCCAAAGCGGAGATTAATCACATATTCAGGGCTCCTGAAAAGCGGCCACCACAGAAACTTTCTCTCGTGTTTTTGGGTTTGATCCTTTTGCCATTCATTGGCTTTTTGGTCGGGGTAAGTCTTCTTATAATCTTAGCTAGAGAGCAGCACAAATGTACTGTGCCAATTTAAGAGAAGGCGATGAAGATAATAATGGGTAAAATAAGAGAAGTGGAAAGGGAAAATGTGGTTTGGTTATTTAGACATGCTATTTATTTTACTGGTAAAGTTACTTTTATGAATGTAATCTACAAAACCATCAACAAATCAGTAATGTAGTTTTTTGGAATTTTTAGGATTAAATCTAAATAATTAGGACAAAAAATGCTTGGTGATTTCTAGTTAGGTTATTGAGACCCAAATTGAATAGTCTATCACCCTATCTCTCATGTTACCTTTTGGACACTCTTCCCAGTTCCCAATAAGATATATTTCTCTATCGGAAATGCAAATGGCTTACGAAGGGGAAATGGTCTTTCCTTGAGTGATTAGTATTTCAAGTTTAGAGCATGACATAGAGGATAATATTTTCAAAATTTAACATGTAATATTTTGAATAAGCTGCGTAAAACGTCAAAATTTTGAGTGGTTATCTTTAACTAGGCCTCTTCGGGGCCTGGTCTATTGATCGTTCGATGTTGTTAGTGTTTAAGTTGTTTATTGTCAGCCAAGGCTGGCAGCTCTATCTGTTAATAGGTGTATTTACCTTCTTCGTATGCATAGAAAGGTAGAAGTGAAAAGTTAAAGGATGTTTTGGCTCCTGCATTCTATGTTGTAACAAACAACAATGTTGTTGCGCTGCTTTATTTTCTTTTGATTTGATCTTAGTTTTGGTAGTTATATGTTATATCTTTTATATCATTTACAGTTGTTACGGTTGGGGGTGAACCTGAAGAATTTCCCTGGTTCAACAGTACCTGCTACATTTGCCACCCTTTTCCATCTTGGTCTTGCTGCAATTCTGTTGCTTTATGTACTTTTCTGGTTGAAGGTATGTCCACTTAACGTTCATTTAAGATTATTACATTTTCTAATTAAACTTGGGTAAGTCAGGTTTTTCACTGGTACAGCATTTTGTTGTCAGTTTCGTCCAATTTTTTCTCTTAAGTACTTATTCTTGCCGTTTTTGTTCATGTGCAGCTGGACCTATTTACCACACTCAAAACACTTGGTCTTCTGGGAGTTTTTACGATGATTGTTGGACACAGGATTCTTTCCCATCTTGCTTCAACATCAGCCAAGTTGAAATCGGCATGAGCAAAACAGAAAATGTCTATTTATAAAGAGATAGAAAATTTGAGTTTTTCCTCTAGAGAGATGGTACTAATCCAATTTTGTAGGACCTTTGTTGTATTATTTAATAACAAATTTAGGGATCATTATATTGCACGAGAAAAGCTTTGACTTGATCTTGGTTTATTCTGATGAAGCTATCAACACAAACCACCTATTTTAGCATATGCTACCTGCCTTTAATGTTAATTAGCATATCTTAATTAAAGGGCGAGTTCATTTTGGAGAGGCCTTATATATAATTTATGTGCAACGTATTTTTTTTTTTTTGAGGGATTATATGCAACGTTTTTGTTTTTAACCGTTTGAGTGTATGCATAGAGCACTGGTAAAATATATGAAAGGGAGAAATTACATGACATGTAAGAAAGGAAACAATAAGCATTTTTTTTTTTCCACATCAGGCGAAGGTAAAGCAATTTACTTGCAAACGTTATAACTTGATATTTGAGTAATTTTTACCATTTGTTAAATGTTAGTACCATCTTGGTATTTGCATGTCTACATTGATAGTACGTTTAAGCTGTCTCCGGCATGTAAGGATGGACAAGATTTGATATGAGGAAAGTTTCTTAGTACTTCCGTAATACTTACTTGCCCTCTCTAAAGCCATCTAAAACAATTGAACGTATATGATCTCAATTTTTTTTTGCAAGACAACGTACTGTAATTTCTGGATTAATACAGACCTAGAAAGTAGAAATAATCTCAATTTTTTTCAAAATATAATTGATGGAATATTAATGTGTAAAACCCATTTTACATGTAATATGAAACCCCCTATTGTTGAGAGCATGTAATGTAGATGATCCTAACTCGTGTGATATACATTAAGCATTCAAAGGTTGGATTTTCACAATATTATTGGACTACCCTGTTATTTTCACGCAGAAGTGTTTGAAGATGTTAATGGGTGATAAAAATAATTTCTACGCTATTTGTACAAAAAAAAAAAATGAATCATTCATAAATCATAACCCGTTTTAACGATAGTAAAAAAACTTGCATGTTTCCAATCCCATGTCAATTTCCAAACTAAATAATCACATATTACATTTTTCCCGCTATTATATAGCCTTTATTAAAAATATGTTAAATTTCTAAAAAGAATACCCGTGTCATTTAATTTGAGAGCTTTATAACGGCAGCACCATATGCTCTTAATTGTGCAAAGCATTATTCTCAGAAATAATTGAAGTTTCTATATATATCCACTAACTTCTTCAAATCAATTTCGACGTAGATTAATCTCTATGCACTGACAGTGTAAAACTACTTCTCAGATTCATCTAATTTTCCTAATCACAATAACAAGGTGTGTTCAAAATCAAATAAGTTCAAAAAGACGATTTAGGATGAGCTTTCATTGTAACTCAAGCCTGTAGTGTAGAGAAGAGGAACAACATAAAAGGACACCTACATCATATGAAAGCAAATTTTCACAATGATGTGCTCATTTCTCACTCAGTTGCTGAAGTTTTAAACTTCAAGTGAAATGGTAAAGACTTTGTCCATTGTTGGAGTATGTCATTTTTCTGAAACCCGGATGCTCTCGGTTGTCAGCCACATCTTCTTCTGAATTATTAACACTGCATCATCCTCACCTGTATCTGAATCTTGCTCCACATTAGGTTTCGTCGCTGCATCCCAGTGCAATGCTGGCAAGAACTTCCTTATAGACAACACAACTGATCGCTTATCACGAATAATTATGAAACCTTTTGGCCTCAGTATTCTATCCATCTCAATCAATAAATCCTGTACACTGCATTCTCTCTCGATGATATCAGAAAATATAGTCCATGCATGGAGTAGATCATACGTGCGAGGGTAAGTAGAAAATGCTTCACACCTGTTGTTACATTGATGCACAAAACAAGGTTATGAAAAGTTTTTTTGTCTTAACCTCCCGGTTCCAAGGGGAAGGCCCCTTGGTAATCTGGAGTCCAGCTTAGGTAAATAAAGCCTGATCAATGATTGCTACAGTTAGGATTTGAACTCGGATTCTCCCGAACGATACGTCTTTAACTAAAGCATGAAACTCAATTGGTACAGGCCTCTTCTTTTATTTAAGGTTCATATTATATAGGTGGTTTCAAATGGGTATCTTGCATTGTATATTCATTATTTACAACAAGGTATAGTATTTTTGAAAAATGAAGCAATAAATTAGACATGAATAGTTGTTAATATAAAGGCAGAGAAGATCAATATAAGAGCCATACCAGTTGTGAACTGTTCCCAACAGCCCTCTGTCATATATGATCTTGAGTGTGTTTGGCCCATTTTCAGGCACTACATTCATAACCCAGACATCTTTGTCCTTCAAAGCAGCTGCAAAAGAACCCAAATTTGCCTTCATGTCCATCACATTTCGAATTGTGTCAGGTTTTATTTTATTGCCTAGCAGTTTCCAGTAATTACTAACTCTCCGTTGCCAAACATCCTGCACAAAATTAGTCAGGTCATATACCCCACAATCAGACATGCTGGCCATGAAACTATCATGCCTTCGGTTAAATGCAGAAAAAAGGATATATTTCAAATTACCATGTCCTTTACAAACATTTCATTAGAATAGTTAAAGTCCGCAAGACGAGGAGGTGGAGTAGTCAATCGAGCAGGCCAAGGAGACAAATCGCTTCCTCTTGTTTTATGCACCTCTGCATAGTCAATGAGAATATCTGGTTATTGATTTTTCAACTTTTAATACAATAGTAATGAATTAATTCGAGAAATTGCTGATGTAACAGAACAATGTGCAACACTAATATATGCAAATATGCAGTTGTGTAACTAGTGTCAAATATAACGAAATAAAAAAGAACATGGACCTATCAAGAACAACAAAAGTAATCTTGGGCTTAAGAAAAAACTAAAATCATTGTATGAAATAGGGAAAACATCACTCACGATCAGAGTAACGTGTGATGCAAGCTTTCATTTTAACTCCCCAAACAGTATCAGGATCATCATCAGAACTACAGAGTGGAGGTTGTGTACCGGGCTCTCTTTTTAAGTAACAATCATTTGTTAGAGGCTTGACCCATATGACAGTCTGGTTCTTCTTGGCAGCTACTTTCCAACACATCCGCCCTACAAGAGCACTCATTTCTCTCCATATTCTCCGGTCCTCTTCATCCTGAGCATAAGCTTCAGGAGACGAGTAAACAAAGTAGCCTCCTGGTCTGAGTATCCTATCCAGTTCAAGAAGAAGTATGCCATCTCTTTGAAGCCAATCGATTCTACAACGTGAACAGTGAGCAAGTTCAAAAGATCTACTAGGGTAAGGTAGTCTGAATGTCCCTAGAACACCAAGATATGCCGGAATTCCTCTCTCTAAAGCAAACTGGATTTGGTTTTCATGAACATCATTTGGTGCTAATGACATTGCTAGTACATCGGAAGAAAGAAGATATCCTCCAAAGCTGGCAACGCCACAGCCAACATCAAAAACATTACGGAGTCTTCCTCCATTGTTTATAATATTATTTGGAAAATTGAGCATCTGTAATACCAAATCAAAAATATCAAGTCATTACTTTTTCTAGTTATGTAAGAGTTTTATGTTTGTAATTAGTCAAACTCAAATAAAATCACAAGAGTAACCAGCTTACATTGGCAATTGATGCAATATACTTATCAGCACCGCGATGAAAGTGAGTTCCTCCACCAGGAAAAACTATCTTTTCACCTTTTACTACCATCCAGTTCTGGTCAGATTTCTCAGTTGCAAGATGTGTGTGAGGTATATTTGCTCTCCATACCTGATCTCTGCTTTTGGGCCACTTGATTGGAATCTATTATTACCAAGAACAACACAAGATACTAAAAGCTCTAAGCATTGAAAATTTCAAATTTTATAATGAACTTTCTTAATTCCACATGAGAAGCAGTGTCTAAGAGAAATCAACCTTATACCCAGGAGGAGGGGGAATCAAGCAATTATAACGCCTCTCGGGCATTGGACAGTGTCGCTCATAATGCTCCATCAAAGTCAAATCAAGCTTCAATCTTGTTTGGTATATGAGATTTCTGTCTAGACAGGGAATTAGCTCCGAGTGCCGATCATCACAAACCTTGAAAAGTGAAAAGAGTAAACTAACTTGAATGCTTTGTAATAGACACCATCACTTGAGGCTAACGGGAAGGGTTAAATTAATCACGGATTGCAAAAAATAGCAGTTTGTTTAAATTCTACTACGCTATAGTGTTAAGGCGCTGTTATAGCCACTACTTAACAACATTTGTACTAAATTGCATATCTCAGAACAATAGTGGTTTGTTAAAATTCTGCTACACTATAACACTATAGCCACTATTTGACAACACTGCTTAAAATGTAAAAGTTGTTTAGTTCCGGTTGAGATAACTCACAGGAATGGTCCTCGGTACAACAATGTCATCTCCGCCTCCGGTAATTAATGATTTGCTTGTGTACTCAATAGAAGATGATGATCCACTATTCCGAGAATACAGGTAAAGTAAACCACCAACAATGAATAAAACCAACACAATTGTGATCAACCGCTTTCTCGGGTTCCCATCTGCTCTTCCTTTAGCCATTCTTGCCACTACACAAGAATCACATTTCAATAACTTCAACTACCAAATATAAAAATCGATAATTTCAATGAAAAAAACTATCCAGTCAAATAACCATCCCAAAATTTTCTCACCACACTCACTCAGACACTCACTGATTCAAAGTTCACCCAACAAGAAGCCCTCAACTTAATGACCCGAGTTCCACAAATCGCCTAGGTGATGCAGTTGAGAACCACAAAGCAAGAACTGCATGCAAAGTTTAAATTAAAATCAATGAAATAGTAATAACACTACTATCATAACTAGAAGCATGTCAAACACAATTTATTTCACAGAAACGATTTTCCTGAATTCATTACTTGAAATAAAAGTTTACATACAAATTGATTACCACATAACTGACTCAACAGAAAAGAGAAAAAAAACCAAACTGTCATAACTAACTGATTGCAGCACATAAATATACAATAGAAATCAAGTTGTGGAATCATAGTATTGTCTAATAGCTAAAAGCAAAACAATCCATTACTGGTACGTGAATGAAAATGAAATCCATAGAAATTGCACGAAGGAAAAGAGGGAAAAAGTGGGGTGGGGTAGAAAACGCATCACCGAAAGTTGCAAGCTTTCAATGACCCATTAGATGAATATAGTTCAGCGATTGAACAGATATTGATGGCACAAAGAATTTGAAGTGGAAGATGGAAGAAGAGGAAAAAGTTGGCATTTTTGTAAATGTAAGTGGGAATTGAAACCCAGAAGGGTATGAAAATGGATCTGAGGAAAGATAATGAAGAAGTGAGAAAGATTGAAGCACGTACGTACCTTGCTAGAAAGAGTGAAAGTGAGGTAATGGATTTGGAACAGAAAACGAACAATGAAAAATGTTGCTAAAGGGTGAACAATAGAATCTTTTCATTTTTTATTTATTCATCAAAGTCACAGGTATTGTATTGTATTGGGATTGGGATATGGTGAGATCTAAATCCCAAACTTTTTTCTTTCTTGTGTGTAAGATCAGATGATGAAACGGGGTAAGTCCATTACATTTACCAATGTTGAGGAGCTAAGTAACAACATCTAGCTGTAATCTTCTTTCAAAAAAAAAGCTGTAATCTTATCATTTTTTCCTTACAAACATGGGTTAATACTTGATGCATGTGGTCACATATTCATAATTAATAATTAATCTTAAATTAACACATTCTCTAATATGTTACTCTATAATTAATAATTAATTATTAGAAATTTTAAACATTTCACACGTATTAAGAAAATATAATTAATTTTGTATTAGAAAAATAAAATTATAAGTTGTTTTACAAGACTGTTCTTAATAAATTATATTAGTTGTTATTAATAATCAAGATGACGTCGCAATGCTATTCATATGTTACATGTGAATGGGGTCCAAATTGAAGGGGTCCAAAATATCCGTGCAGCTGTGTTTAATCATTTTTCATCGCACTCCAGACATATAGAAGTGGAGCGTCCAGGGGTGGATAATCTTTGTTTTCGTCAGCTATCTATGATTGAGTCGGGTAATATTATTCGGTCATTTACGTTGGAGGAGGTGAAACAAGCGGTATGGGATTGTGACAGTTATAAGAGCCCAGGGCCGGACGACATCAGTTTCGGTTTTCTAAAGCAATTTTGGAATGTAGTGAAGGATGATTTTATGCGTTTTGCAACGGAATTTCATCGCAGTGGTAGGTTGCCAAAGGGGATTAACACAACTTTTATTGCTTTAATTCCAAGAGTGGATAGTCCTCAAAGGTTACATGATTTTCGACCGATATCCTTGGTTGGTTGTATGTATAAGGTGCTAGCCAAGATTCTTGCTAATAGACTTCGAGCCGTTATCAGAAGTGTGGTTTCAGATTCTCAATCAGCTTTTGTTAAGGGCAAGCAGATTTTGGACGGTATTCTGGTGGCAAATGAGGTTGTGGATGAAGCTCGTCGCCTTAAGAAGGAAATGTTGCTTTTTAAGGTGGACTTCGAAAAGGCTTATGACTCAGTGGATTTAAATTACTTGGATATGGTTATGTAGAGAATGAATTTCCCTACCCTCTGGAGGAAGTGGTGTCTGAATGTGTCGGAACGGCTATGGCTTCTGTGTTGGTCAACGGGTGCCCTACGGATGAGTTTCCTATGGAAAGAGGTCTGCGTCAGGGTGATCCTCTTTCTCCGTTCCTTTTCTTGTTGGTGGCCGAAGGATTTAATGTTCTTATGCAGTCGTTGGTGGAGGCGGGGTTGTTCCATGGTTATGATGTGGGGCTTGACAATACTATGAGCATGTCACATCTTCAGTTTGATGATGATACGTTGACTATTGGTCAAAAAAGTTGGTTGAATGTGCGCTCTATACGAGCTGTGTTGTTGATTTTAGAACAATTGTCTGGGTTGAAGGTAAATTTTCAAAAAAGCATGCTTACGGGAGTTAACGTTTCAGATTCTTGGTTGTTTGAGGCTGCTAGGGTCTTACACTGTCGTGTCGGTGCCTTTCCATTTGTGTATTTGGGGTTGCCTATAGGCGGGGATCCGCGAAAGCTAGACTTTTGGAGACCGATTTTAACCTGTATCATTTCAAGATTGTCGAACTGGAAAAGCAAATTTCTCTCGTTTGGTGGTCGTTTGATCCTTCTGAAATATGTCATGTCATCTGTTCCGGTTTACTTTCTTTCCTTCTTCAAGGCCCCCACATGAGGAGGGTGGATTAGGTGTTCGGAGGTTGAGGGAATTTACTGTTGCATTATTAGGGAAGTGGTGTTGGCGTATGTTAGTGGATAAGGAAGGGTTATGGTATCGAGTCTTAAAGGCTAGGTACGGGGAGGAGGGAGGTCGGTTGAAGGAAGGGAGGAGGGATAGTTCGGTGTGGTGGAGGATGTTGTCCGCTATCCGTAGTGGTGTCAGGTCGGGGGAGGGGGCTAGTTTGAGGAGAACGTCCGTAGAGTGGTTGGTGGAGGGAGTAGCACATATTTTTGGTTGGACAACTGGGTGGGGGGCGCACCCTTACATGTGCGTTTTCCACGCTTATTCGATCTGGCTGAAAATAAATGGGCGACGGTGAGGGAGATGGCTGGTAGAGGATGGGTGGTTGGAGGTGACGCTTGGGAGTGGTGGAGGCGTCTTTTGGCGTGGGAAGAGGAGTTAGTTACTGAGTGTTCGTCCTTGCTGTATAATATTGTTTTGCAGGATCATGTTCATGACAGGTGGCGGTGGGTTTTGGATCCTATTAACGGTTACTCAGTTAAGGGGACTTATCAGTATCTCATGCGACCTGACACATTTGTGGAGAGCGGTCTTTACAACGTTGTGTGACTGAAGCAGGTTCCGTTAAAGGTATCAATATTTGTTTGGCGACTTCTCCGCAACAGACTTCCTACCAAAGATAATCTTATCTGTAGGAGAGCTCTTCATCACGAAGACATCTTTTGCATAGGTGGCTGCGATTGCCAGGAGACGACGAATCATTTTTTTTTCTTTCAGTTGCGACATCTTTGGCAATATTTGGCTAAGGGTTTACCAGTGACTCGGTTTCTCTTTCATTTCTCCAAATTCTGGCTGTGACCATTTTCATCAGTTTGGCCATATGACAGGGTTACCGAGAGTTACACATTCTTTCTTCAAAGTTATCTGGCATGCTTGCGTTTGGACAGTTTGAAGGAAAGAAACAACATGATTTTTAAAAACAAAGCAAGGGATTTGACACAATTATTAGACATTGTAAAGTTTGTTTCCTTTTCTTGGCTAAAGGTTTTCTTGGCTAAAGGCTAATAAGCTAACTTCAGCTTTCAATTATAATGACTGGTAGCGACACCCTTTAACTTGTATGGGTGTTATGGAGTAGTTTTTTTTTCTTCATCTCTTTTGTTGTGTTTTATTTGGCAACAAATATTTGATTTGTATTCTTTTGAGGAGTAATTTTCTTTGCACACCCTGTGCGAGATGAATCGCTCTTGGTGATTATTTATTTCATTTTGGCTTCTTCAATAAAAAAATTATATTAGAAAGATAAATTAAAGAATTGAAAGAATAAAAAGTAATAAATAATTAATGATACAATAAGAAAATTAACATTAATACTTCGTTGGTATTTTAAGATCATCCGCAATGGTAAGGTCTTAATCCATAACTAGGTACTACCATTGTGGAGAAATTTTATGAGTGCTTAATAAGATTGAAGGTCTCAAATAAGTATCCCATTTTTTAGCAGCACACATCTTAGAATAATTATATAGAATAATTGATAGATGATTAGTGAGTCTCGTTTAAGAAATTTGTGTGAAATGTTAAGTCGGAGAGATTGAGTACTTATTAGATACTACTATTAAAAATTATAAATGAATGACATGTACTCCCTCCGGTCTCAAATATAAGAAAAGATTCATTTTTTAGGTTCATTGAATGATTAATGTATCTGCTTTACAATGTAGACCATATACATTAACTACTCAATGAACCTAAAAAAGAAATCTTTTCTTATATTTGAGACCGGAGGGAGTACATGTGATGCCCATTTATGTAATCAAAAATGGATTTCTCCATTGTGGATGGTCTACAACTACTTATAATTTAGGACAAAAAAAATTTCTTCCCAAAACAACTTATAATTTGAGAGAAGGAGTATTATTTTGCCTAAATTGTACTTTTGACCCTATAACTTTCACAAACCGACAATTTTGGCCCCTAAACTTTTAAAATAACACTTTTAACCCCCAACTTTATCCCATTTTGCCAAAAGGGGCGTCTCATTTTATTTTTATCGGATCAACGCATATGTTGACCAAAAGTGCTATTTTAAATCTCTTGACCAAGAGTTCTGACACTCAATGCAGTCCTACCCCCGATTCGATGGTTTAGTCTGTATAGTTACACATAAATGGTATCTGATTCACAAAAAAAAAAGAACATATGCCTCTTTAAAATGAAATGAACCCCATATAAATTTGATTGATCCATATAAATTTTTAGTGTTCTAATCAAAGTGAATAAAGTGCGATTAAGAGTATTGAGATTGAGACATTGAAGTTTAAGAAAAAGGTTCAAAATAATATACTACACAATACATTTTTCTAAGAGTGCTAACATTTTCCCCTCCCCTCTAATAATATACTAACAAAGGACACATTTTTTTTAACAAAAGTTTAACACAAAAATCATTGTTGTGAGTTAGATTCTCATGCCACTAAAAACTAAGCAGAATCAAACTGACTCCTAAACAAAAAGTCACTTGGATTTCAGGTGGAACTAATAGAAATGATATTAGGCACAATGATCACGACAAAGTGATTACTTAATGTTAACTTAATCACAATCCTGAATGTTATAGTTGAGATCCAGATCCAAGTTAAGTGTCTATGACATTTATTGTTCTCCACGAGGATGAGATGAACACAACAATGTTCAATGGCCATAGTGAAAGGGAAATGTTAACCAGTGCCCCGGAGACACTGGTTAAGGAAACAAATATAGTAATATTTACATTGAAAGTTGTGTAATCAATACATTAAAAGCTTAAAAAGTATCTTTTTTGACTTACAATTTCTTCTTTTGGCTTCCTAACCAGTGCCTTGGGCACTAGTTAACATGAGCCATAGTGAAAACATGTGGTGCTAATGTGCATGACCATACCCAGAAAACAAACCCTTAAAGTAAGGCTAACTCTTTTTGAAATGGGTGTCTTCCAATGTTAAACACATTGAAAAACACACGACGTCATTGTAGGATGTACACTTTGTCATGTAATTTCCCTATCCTCAAGGAAATAAATAACCAAGGCAAATGCCTTCTCCAAGCTAAAAGTTTGGGATCTCAACCACGATTTTCAAGTAATATTAAAGTCAACATTCTTAATAAAGGGTGAAATTGGCATAATCATGTGAGTGAAGATTGGTTTAATTGGTAAGTATACTGACCATACTTCGCAAGAACGTAATTCATCTTTCACTTTTTGACGAAAGAACCTCTTTGATGAATGATTTGTAAATATTTCTATCAACGATCATTGAATATATTAAAAAAAAGAATAATATTTGAATATTGAGATCTACCTTAATTGTGACGAGTCCTCAAAATCAGATTCATCTAAACATTTTATTATAATAATTTTTGGCATAATCACTAACATGGTTTTATTGCTATTAGTTTCATCTAGTTTAGAGAGCAACTATTCCCTTGAGCTTCCTCTTCATGTGATTGTTGGTAATACACTCATTGGTTTTGGTAACAATGAAGATTTATTCCTTTTATACTCGTGTATACTTTTAAATACTTTTATGCTTGTTTATTTTCTTATCTTTTTTTAACCCTTATTAATATCGATGAAATTTGTTTAACATGTTATTTTGCACAAAGTAAATGAAATTTTAGACCATTTAAATTAAGTTGGTCTACGATAAAAAAATCGGGATGGATTGATTCATCATGTTCAACTTTACAAAAATTATATGACTAAATGAAATTCTAACATTTAAATTAATTTTTTTTGGGGTTTAACCAACATTTTGAATTTTTTTTAGCAACATTTTGAATTAAATTTTAGAATAATTGAATTTAATTAAAACATTTGAAGATTAATTAACATAAAAAAAATAATAGATGATCTCTTCTCACTTTCTACCCGAACAAACAAAGGAAGAAGGAGAAAAAGACGCATGGAGAAAGTTTCAGAATCTTCATCAAAAGGCACCAAACGCCGGCGAACTGAAAATTCCGACGCCGGAAACACCTCATCATCACTCGGTACACGCACAATCCTCTCCTATTCTACACCTCCATTTCTCTTTCTTTACACGTTCAATTAATCTCTATTCCAATTCGCAGAGAACGATCTTACATTCACCGACACACTTCTCGCTCTTCAAATCATGCGAGCTCAATTTCCACAAATTCCCAACGTAAACAGCAGTAACTATGTGAATTTTTGATCAACTAGTTATTTATATTTAATTGAGTTTTTGATTAATGATGATCATTCTATTTATAGGTTTCGGTTCAACCATTTATGTTGAAATCTCAATTGTATAGCAGTGTGAAGGATAGAACACAAGTTGATAGAGAATTAGAGGTTTGTTTGTTTTGGAATTTTGTGATTTTGATTTTGTTATCTGCTACTAAACATTAGTGTTGTCGCTTATTTAAGCTCTTAAGTTTTGATGGATTGATTAATGTGATAATTAGTATTAAGATTTAAAATTAATTTATTTGTGCAGTCGCTACGGAGGGATAAAGTGCTTCGTCTTTTTAAATTAAATACCGGACAAGATGATCATGCTGTAATGTTTTTCGATGACTACCTGAAACAGGTTGGTTTAACTATATATATGAATGTATGTATGTTGTCAGTCTGGCCAAACTATTGTTAGAGATTTAGGGTTTGTTTCAATTGTCTTGTTTGAGCTTATCTACTAACATAAACAGTTGCTAGACGATTTTGGAGTGATTATGGAAACAACTATGACATGTCCATATTCTATAAGTCGTTTTCAGCTTATTTCGATAACCTATCTATGACAGCTTATAGCTCATATGAAAAAACTTTGGCTTATTTTATCTCTTGTTATAGAAATAACATGTACATAAGCACATTTAGGATAAAAGATTATGTTATATGTGCTTAGTTAAGTTGTTCATCCAAACAGAGCCGGAGTAAATGGTTTATATTTAAATGTATGTGATAAGGATTTATGATATTGATTGACCTACGTTGTCAACCTCACCTAGTTGACAAATGTTTGTCTGTTTGGTGTTGTATATTGTATGTATATATATGTCTTCGGTCACAAGAATGTATTGTTTGGGTTGAGTGTCAGATTGTCAGCTATTCATTTTAGTTTCAGACCGAATGCTACTCTAGTGCCTTCATTTTGGATATTTTTTTCTTCTTCTTTTATGTGCCTTCTTTTATAATTAAATTGGATGTCTTTCACGTTTATGGTCATATTACTGTGACTGAGTTTGTTTGTGAAAGTTTGTTGATGAACCGTCGTGTTAATTCTTCTAACTGTTTATGCATAGATAGATCGTGTTGTTAAAAGAATGGAAGGAAAGACAGGAGCAGAATGTGAAGTTTTTGAGTGGTTCAAAACCCATGTCCTAGATTCAAAGCTGGATACTGGCATCGAACATGAGGAGCTTGTGAGTAAGATATGCAAACTAGCCTATACTGTTTAATCATTTCTACTTCTGCTCATTATACTGTCTACTCATCATAAATCTTTATAATCTGGCTAATGTCTGACTTGGGAGAATGCACATGCACAATATGAATATCTGACACATGGTAGTCAAATCGGGATACGTATTGTGTATCGTTTGACCACTTTTTTGAATCATGTATTGTATCGTGTATCGTAAGATACATGGACAAAAAAAATATGACTTAAAATATCATATATAAACTACAAAATACTTAAAATATCATATGTAAACTTCAAGATACTTCAAAACGCAAGTCATAAGCAAAGGTAAATAACATAAAGCATCCTTAATTCAATCAAAATCAAACATATAGACTGTAGAGAAACAGATCGTGTATGTGTTGGAAGCCGTAAAGGAAGAGAAGGTGAGTGGCTTTTGGGAATAGCTCCAAATTAATTGGTAGGTTACAAAACAAAACTCTTGAATACAAAATGGTTCACCTGCAATATCTGATGGGTCACACAAACCCGATCCAAGGAAACCGAGTAAATTTGGGGTTTTCTGGAGGGTGACGCAAAGCCCAACCTGGTTTCAGGACTGATCCATAAAAAAACGGAATTTTTTTTGGAACTTTTGCTGGGTTGCGCAACCCGACCTGGTTTCTGCAACAAACACAAATGTCAGAGTATCCTATGATACTAGATTGAATCGGGATACACCTGGGATACAATGTCATTTGGGACACAGACCCATATACGTATTTCCCATGGCTGTTTTTATATCCTATCGGGATACGTATCTTGGGATACGTGGGATATTAACTACACTAATCTGACATGTTCACATATACAGTGGTATATATTAAATACTAATATCACGACAGACTTTTTCAAGTTTGCCATGATAAATTTTTACTTTGATTTTAAATCATGTAGGCTGGTCAATATATACATAGTTTTAAAAACCGGACCGGACCGGCCGGTCGAACTGGTCCGACCAGAAACCGGAGAGGTTACCAGTTCGAGCAAGCCAACGGATCGGCCATGCAATCAAACCAGTGTGAACCGGCATGACCCGGCCAGAACCGGTCAAAACCGGCGACTCGGAGGTTTTTCAAACCGGACCGGTTCACTGTTTAGAAAAGAGAGAACAGAAGAATGAAGTCTGAGAGCCAGAAGAAAGGAACCGACATGAGCTAGAAGAAAGGAACCGACATCATGAAGGAGAGCAGTCAAATCCATCTTTGGAAGGATAACATACATATGAAGAAGAAGAAAAATTAAAAGGAACAACAAAGGAAATGTTTTGCAGGCAAAGAGAAAGAGAGTCTTATCAATGAAAGTTTTTTAAACAATGAAAAGGGATTGGAAAACTAATTAGTTGGGGTAGTAAACTAGTACTGTATGTTTTGGGACGAGGTATATTTCTTGGAATTGTGTAAATTGGTTAGTTTTTTCTTTGAGAATTC